>Ga0302326_10008327_pt1 | contig 22895 bp, 18 predicted proteins | sample Palsa_T0_3_FD_202264 | JGI IMG/M metagenome (GOLD analysis project Ga0302326, IMG submission 202264) | Peat permafrost microbial communities from Stordalen Mire near Abisko, Sweden - Palsa_T0_3 | ecosystem: Environmental > Terrestrial > Soil > Palsa > Peat permafrost | place: Sweden: Abisko... | reverse complement strand
CCCTGCTGGCCGCCATCGTGAGCGCGGGGCGGATCTCCTACGCCATGGGCCGAGACCGCACGTTCCCGCGCTGGTTCGCGAACGTGAACCCCAGGTTCCGCACCCCGTGGAACGCCACGATCCTGTTCGGCCTGCTCAATATCCTGTTCCTGTGGGGCACGACGCTGGCCGGCTCGATCGGTAAGGCCCTGTCCGACATCGTCAGCACCCTCGGCCTGATCGCGGCGATCTTCTACCTGCTCACCGCGAGCGCCGCGATCTGGTACTACCGCCGGAGGATCACGAGCAGCGTGTCGGACTTCTTCCTCGGCGGTTTCCTGCCCGGCCTGGGCGCGGCGTTCATGCTGTTCGTGATCGTCTACACGCTGGAGCAGGACGAGCTCAACGGGGTCGAACTCGGCTTCGGCCTCGGGCTCGCGGCGGTCGGCCTGGTGCTCTCGTTCGTGTCCTCCTACGTCGGGAAGTCGCGCTTCTTCTCCGACCCGACTACCAGCTACGGTGACCGGGTCGAGGAGGAACTCGCCGAGCCCCCGTTCTCATGACCTCAGGCGACCCCGGCCAGGACGCCGGCGACAGCTATATCGGGCTCGACCTCGGCACGTCCGGGCTCAAGGGGGTGGCACTCTCCACCACCGGCGCGATCCTCGCCCGGGGCAGCGCGGTCTACCCCACCCACCGGTCCGCCGCGGGGGCGGCCGAGCAGGACACCGGCGACTGGCGGCGCGCGGTGGAACACGTGCTGGCGCAGATCGGCGAGGTGATCCCGGCCGGGCGCTGGCGCGCCATCGGCCTGTCCGGCATGATTCCCACTCTTGTCACCCTCGATCGGAATGATCAGCCGAACGGACCCGCCATCACCTGGCAGGACAGCCGGGCCGATGACCTGGGTGACGAGTTCCGCGAAGGCTGCGGCCCCGCTGAGCTTTACCGGCTGACCGGCCAGTGGGTGGACGGACGCTACCTGCTGCCGATGTTCGCCCGGATCGCCCGGGTCGATCCCGGCCGCGCGGCTGCCACGGCGACCATCGCCTCGGCCAAGGATTATCTGTTCGGCTGGCTAACCGGTGAGCTGGCCACAGACCCCAGCACCGCCACCGGCTACGGCTGCTACGAGCTGGCCACGGAGACCTGGAACGCCGAGTGCCTAGCCGCGGCCGACCTGACCGGCCGTGCCCCCGGCGCCCCCGGCGGTCCCAGGCTGCCCGCCGTGCGCCCCTGCACCACCCGCCGTCCGCTGCGGGCGCAAGCGGTGGCCCGGCTGGACTGCGCCCCGATCCCGGTGGTGCTGGGCGCGGCCGACTCCGTGCTCGGCGCGCTCGGGCTAGGCGTCCGCGGGCCGGGCCAGGTGGCCTACATCGCCGGCACCAGCAACGTCATCCTGGGCATCACCGACCGGCTGGTCCTCGACCCGTCGCACCGGTTCCTGGTCACGCCGCTGGCCGAGCCCGGCCGGTGGGGCGTCGAGATGGACCTGCTTGCCACCGGGAGCGCCATCACCTGGCTGGCCGGCCTGCTCGGCGGGGACCTGACCGCGGCCGGGCTGGTCGAGCTCGCGGCGAGGACAGATCCCGCGGGCGCCCCCGTCCTGCTTCCTTACCTGAGTCCTGGCGAGCAGGGCGCGCTGTGGGACCCCCTGCTGAGCGGCGCCGTTGTCGGTCTCGACCTGAGCCACGGCCGGCCGCACCTGGCCCGCGCGCTGGTCAACGGCATCGTTCTGGAGAGCCGACGCTGCCTGGCCGTGCTCGACGAGATCGGCGGCTTCGGCCGCGCCGTCGAGGTGGCCGGCGGCAGCGCCGCCGATCCCTCCTTCCGTGCCGACCTGGCCGACGCCACCCGCCGGGTCGTCTCGATGCCGCGTGACGACGACACCGACCACTCCGCCCGGGGGGCGGCGCTCATCGCGGCGCTGGCCATCGACGGCGGCTGGCCGGACGGCGCGTTCCCGTCGGCAGGCGTGGCCGCCGAGCCGGACGACGCCCGGGCCAAGCTGTGGGATGAGCTGTGGGCCGCCCACGAGTCCGCCCGTCTCCGGCTTCATCCCTTATTCGTCAGCGGACTCGCCCCGTCTCTTGCGCAGCCCCGGGCACTCTGGCCAGGATGTCCTGGGGACGGTAGCCCCTGGGGCTGGCCGCGCGACTGGAAGGCACGGGCGTGATCTGGACGAGTGAGCGCAACCGGCAGCAGGGACAGCTGGTGGCCGAGGTCTACCAGGGCGCGTCCGCGGTGCCGTGTGAGCGCCTGGCCATCATCGCGGGCGGCCTGCCCGGCGCGGACAAGGCCAGAGCCCTCGACGAGGCCGGCGTGGATCGTTCGCGTTACCTCACCGTCAGCATCGACGACGTCCTGGTCCAGATGGCGGCCCGCCAGCTCATTCCGCCCCAGGCCGAGGGGCTGTCGCCGCTGGCCCGGGCCGGGCGCGTGCACGGGGAGGCGCAGTTTCTCGCCAAGCGCATCGGGCTGCTCGCGCTCACCGACGGCCGGAACCTGATCCTGGACATCTCGCTGGCCTCCTGGCGCACGGCCGAGGCGTGGACGTATGCGCTGCGGTTCGCGGACTACGCCGTGAACGCGGTGTTCGCCGACATCGAGATCGCCGACGCGGTGCGCCAGGCCGAGGAAGCCCACCGCCGCGACGAGGAAGAATTCACTCGCGGGCGCGGCTACGGCGGCCGGTACCTGCGCGCCGAGGCCATCCGGTCCCTCGCCATCCCGGCCGCCGCCGAGCCCAGGAACCGCATCAGGTGGGCTCTCGGCGCGCGGTCGGCCGGGGCCATCGGCGGAACGGTGGGCGGGGCCTTTCCCGGCGGTGCGGTGACCGCGATGCTCACCGCCTACCGGGACGGCAGGTACACCCTGGACGATCTGTCGCTGGAGTTCCGCGCCCGCCGCTGGCCCCGGGTCCCGGATGTCTGCCCGCCCGAATTGGAGCAGGCCAGGGCGGCCATCGACGATCCCGAGCCCTACGTCCCCGGTTCTTTCGACGACGTGGTGCTCGCCTATGACCGCGGCTGGCTGACCGATGCCGACTATGACGTCCTCTCCGGGGCCGCCGCCGACCTGCCCGAGGGCCTGGCCGGGTAAGCCGGGTAAGGGGTCAGCCCGGCCAGAACGCCCGGACCTCGATCCGGCCGAACGCGGCCACCGGATGCGCCACGGCCACCCGGACGGCCTCGTCGATGTCCGCGCACTCGAGAATGTCGAATCCGCAGATCACCTCCTTGGTCTCGGCGAACGGCCCGTCGCTGACCAGGACCTCGCCGTCACGTACCTCGACCGTCTTGGCCTCGCGCGGCGGCCGGAGCCGGTCGCCGTCCAGCCGGATGCCGCGGGCGATCACGTCATCGAGCCAGGCAAAACTCCGGCTGTCCTCGCCGTCCTCAGGCTCCTCGCCGGCTTCGAAGCTGGCGCCGTCGACACAGACCAGCATCATGTACTTCATCGTCTTCTCCGCTCCTCATCGGCAGCTACGACACTACGACGAACGGGCACCGCGCAAAAAGACAGCCGCGGCATCTCGGGCTGGGTCGGCCGCTGCCACCACGGCTCGTTCGGCCAAATCTTTAAAATTCTTTTTTCCCGAACGGGCCTGGCTTAAGTTCCCGGGCACGGCCGTACGCGACGCCGCGTCATGGCCCAGGTCGACCTCGACGAGTCGGCGGCGTCGGCCGCCGACCCTTGCCGAGGCCGTAGATGTGAGTATCATGCACATAGATTAACGTTATCAACCGATGGAGGTCAGCATGCTAGACAAGGCGACGGACTTTCAGGTCCGCAGGGTCGTCCACGGGACTGGCCCGGACGGCAAGTCAACCGTCCTCGAAGACAGCCTGGCGGATCACCGGGTCGAGACGCCGGCCTTCACGATTGTCGACCTCTGGCGGATCAACTCCACACCCGCGTCACTTGAGAACGAGGATGGTCTGCCGGACGGCGTGGAACTGACGCCGCCACCGGGATCCGCGGTCTTTCGGATGTGCGCCATCGCCCCCGACGAAGAGTGGGCCGGCCGGCCGATGAGCGATTCACTCGCCGCGATCGGGCACGACGAAGCGGCCGCAGGGGGCGGTGACCAGGAGGACCGCGGCGTGCATGCGACCGACACCCTCGACGTGGTCGTGGTCTTGTCCGGTGAGGTCTACTGCACGACCGACACCCATGACACGCTCTTGAAGGCCGGCGATGTAGTGGTCCAGACCGGCAACACGCATGCGTGGAGTAATCGCAGCGGCAAGGTCTGCATGGTGGCGTTCGTGATGGCCGGCGCGACGCGCTAGCCGACGCTCGGGTCCGTCAGAAGTGACCGTGAACAACTAGAGACTGGGAGCCCGACATGGATCTGGCGGCGGCAACAACCACGATCGACCTCTCCAAGCACCCGGAAGCCGCGGCGGCGGCCCTGCAAGGGCTGATCGACGAGGTCGCGATCCGTAACCTGGCCGCCTTGTACGCGATGGCCGTCGACGATCACGACATCGAGCGCGTCGTGGGTTGCTTCGCTGAGGACGGGACGTTCACCCGCGCGGGAAAGTCCGAGCGCGGCCGGCGGGATTTGCGCGCCTTCTTCGTCAAGATGATGGACCGGTACTTCACGACGCTGCACACGCCGCATTCGCACGTCGTCGCGATGAACGGCCGGGACAGCGCGACGGGCCTGACGACCGGCCACGCTGAGCTTTCTTTCGAGGGCACGCTGATGATGGCGGCATATCGGTACGACGACATCTATTCCCGAATCGACGGTCGCTGGATGTTCCAGACCCGAGCGCTGAAGTTCATGTATGTCGTACCTTTCCAGGAAATGTCGTCGGCGTTTGTCGACCGGAGGCGAATCCGCTGGCCGCAGTTGCCCTACGCCGAGGCCGATTTCCCCGAGAGTTTTTCGACTTGGACGAGCTATCGCTGAGCCTCGGCTGCCGGGGCGGCCGTGATGGAGCCAGGTGGCGGGATTTCCTGGCTCCGGACGGCTGACGGTCGCAGTCCACCTCGAATCGATGTATACAGTCAATAAGTAATGTATAGTTAAAATATCTATATAGCATCGATTTGATGCCGAACCTCAAGATTTCTTGCTGCCGGCATTGTGAGCCCAGGAGTTAGCATGAACGGGAGTCGCCCGCCCAAGGCAGCCATGCTCGTGGCGCAACGCATCGTGCGGGACGTAGTCCGCGGCAGCCTGAAGCCAGGTGATGTGTTGCCGGCCGAGCGTACGATGCTCGAAAAGTACACGACCGGGCGCGGCACGCTCCGAGAGGCTTTGCGTTTGCTGGAATTCCAGGGCGTCATAGCGCTCAAGCCAGGACCCCGGGGCGGACCCGTGCTCCTGGATCCGGACGCCTCGCACCTAGGCAACACCGTGGTGCTTCTCATGCAACTGAAGGAAGCGCCGTTCCGGACCATAATTGAGGTCCGTTCTGCCCTGGAGCCCGTGATCAGTTCTCTGGCCGCGGAGCGGATCAGCGAGGAAGCGCTGGACCGCCTGAAATCGACAATTGTTCAGATGCGCGACAATCTCGATGACCAGCACATATTTCTGGACGCGAACAAGGAGTTTCACGAAATAATCGCATGGTCATCAGGTAATCCGCTGTTTGGCTATATTATCGACTCGCTGCTCGGTATTATGGACGGAACTCTTATCGGCATGGATTACCCGAGCCGCCGTCGCTCGGCAATCCTCAAGGCTCATGAGAATATTTTCGCTGCCATCCGCGAACGTGATCCCGATGCTTCAGCAGCGCTCATGCTGGAGCACATTAACCAGTATGTCAATTATGCGGAGCGGAAATTTCCCGAAGTACTCGACCGGGTAATCCCATGGGACCGCCTGCTCACGTAGGTCGGGCACCGACTCGATCGCGGGAGGCCTCGAAGGCCCGGCCCCCTGCCGCCTAGCTCCCGCCGGACACCGGCCCACCGCTCGACTTCGCTCAGGATAATCATGTATAACATGATTAGAGATCAGAACCTGTGATCAGGAGTGGATGACCGTCTGACGTAGAGGAGTCGACGTGGGAACGCTTAGCGGCAAGGTCGCGCTGGTCACCGGGGCGGCTCGCGCGCAGGGCCGCGCGCACGCGGTCACCCTGGCGCAGCACGGCGCGGACATCGTGATGATGGACATCGGTCACGATGTCGAGGGCGTCCAGTACGAGCTCGGGACCAAGGCCGAACTGGAGGAGACCGCCCAGGCGGTCGAAGCGCTCGACCGGCAGGTGGTCTGGCAGCTCGGCGACGTTCGATCACAGGAAGAGATAGACGCCGTGGTAGCGGCGGGTATCGCCGCCTTCGGGCACATCGACATCGCCATCGCCAACGCCGCGGTGTTCGACGACGGTCCGGCGTGGGAACTCACCGAGCAGCAGTGGTCGAATGTCATAGACACCAACCTCGGCGGGGTCTGGCGAACCGCCAAGGCGGTCATCCCGGCGATGATCGAGGCCGGTGGCGGATCGATCGTCATGATCTCGTCGACCAACGGGCTGGAGCCGGCCAACGGGCACAGTCACTACGCCGCATCCAAACACGGAGTCATCGGTCTGATGCGCACCATTGCCCTGGAGGCGGCGCCGCTGGGCATTCGCTGCAACGCCATCTGCCCGGGCTTCGTCAAGTCGGGCATGACGACCTTCCAGGGACAGCTGGACAGGTACGCAGGCCACCCCGGCGGCACCGAGGCCGACCTCGAGCATGCCGGGCGGTCCTACCATCCGACGCGCGACCTGACCTACCTCGACCCGCAGCACATCGCTGACGCCGCCCTATGGCTGGCGTCCGACGCTGCCGCCGCCGTCACCGGTGTGGCGTTGCCCGTCGAAGCGGGCCACCTGCTCATACCGGGCGTCTACACCGGTTCCTGAGGGCTCGGACTACCCCGGCCGATCTTTTAGCCGCCGGGTGGCCGTTCGTCCTGCAGAGTCCAGTCCTGAAGCTCGGCCCAGTTCGCCAGGCTCGTCAGGGGGACTCCAATCCTCTCCAAGACCGGCGCCATATCGACGTTAAACGGCTCAGCTGGCCCTTGATTACTGTAGGTATAGAATTGATCTAGCTGGCTCACAAATGACTCACGATCAATCCCGGCGACGTCTTTGAAAATTTCCCACATGATCTCGCCGAACTCACGCGGAGTAATGGGATCGTGGGTGATTTGGATGCCCAGGACACCGCTCAGCGTGGCGCTGATTATCTCGGGGCTAAGTACCTCAGGGCCGCCTAGCACTATTCGCTCGCCCAGCAGATCGTCGCGACGCAGGCCCTCGATCATGAACGCCCCGACATCGTCGAGCGACATCCAGCTCGCCCGGAAGCCCGGCTTGTGCGGGTACCGGAATTTCCCGTTCAGCAGCGCAGGTTTGGACCAGTCGGCCAGCAGGTTGTCCATGAAGAGCACTGGTCCGAACGTTACGACCGGTGCGCCGGTGCCCTCGAGCGCCAGTATTCCCTCGAGGACGTAGTCATAAGGCGGCTCGCTCCCCAGTGCCTGCGGGATATAGACGCTCGTGTTGTAAACCACGCGGTCAAGACCAGCGCGCCTGGCCGCCTCGCCCACCTGCCGGGCCTGGTCCAGGCGATGCGCGGAGCCGGCGAAGGCCGGTGGCGTGAAGAAGACGGCGTCCATTCCCGCGAAGGCCCCATCCAGCGACGCCGCGTCGTCGAGATCCGCCGGAGCCCATTGCACGTCCTCGAACTCGGGACCCTGGGCCACCGGCTTACGCCGAGTGATGCCTCGGACCTGGTAGTCCTGCCGTCGCAGCTGGCGGATCTGGGCGAGTCCCTGCCGGCCGCTGGCCCCGATTACGGCAACCTTGCTGATGGCCACGGTGTCCTCCTCGCTACGTGCGCCGAGAGCGCTAGCCCATATTAATCATAGTAATCCTATGCATAGTCTTGTACCATACGACCCGGAGGCAGCGATGCGGAACAAGACAGGCAGACTTCCCAGACGCAGGCGGCGACCACATTTGCCCGCGCTTAGTGACCCTGCGCCCAGTGACAGGGACTGGATCTTCGACGCCCTGCGGGGTGAGCGGCCGGACGTGCTGTCGTCTGATGTCACGGTGGCCCTTCCAGATCCTGGTCGGCCCGAGAGCGAAGCCAGGCTCGTCACGACGGGCAGGCAGGCGGCGGCGTCCGCCCTGGCGCTGGACGCGTGTCAGTACGAGACACGTGTTCCTGTTCTGCGGTGCGAGGCAGGCAACACGGTCTTCCTCGAGTTCCTGGAGAACACTCGCGGAGGGATCCCGCAGTCAGCTGCGGTGGCCGTGGCGACCAGAGCACGGTCAGTTGCGAGCGTCGTAGCCTTCCGGCACGACTTCGTCCCGGTCTCGAAGGCGAGGCGCCCTGGTGCGGAAGTGCCTGTGGCCGCGGCGGAGTCAGTAGTCCGGCGTTATCTTGATCATCTCGAAGCCGGCCGGGCGGCCGCGGCCGTCGACTGCTTCGAGGAGGACGGTATTTATAGCTTCCCGCCACGCACCCCCGCTGGCCCCCGGGGCACCGTCCAGGGTAGGGAGGCCATCAGGTCCGTCTTCGAAGCCCGCGGGGTCAATGACGCACGGCATCGTATCGCCACGGTAGCGGGAAGCACCGCGATCGCGGATTTTGCCGTCTGGGGCCGGGTGACTGGCCTGCCCGCGGGAAAATCCGCGACGTTCCTTTCGTGTGTCGCCATCGGAGACCACGGTCTTATCCAGCGCTATGTAGCTCAGATGTGTATTCCAGAAGCAGGCCACGACGTTGATCAAGGAGGCACGCGATGAAGCGCGTTATCACGGGTGAGAAGGACGGCCGGTCCTACTTCGCCCATGTCGGAGAGGTCGAGGCTGTCGCTAGCCACGGTTTTGTCATGCGCCTGGCGTGGGGTCAGGACGGCCTGCCCATGGCGTTGCCCACGACCGCCGAGACGCCGGAGCATGACGGTCAGCTTTTCCCGCCCGCCGACGGGGTCCGCATGACCCATATCGTCTTCCTGCCCGACGACGAGGCGACCGAGGCTGAGGGGGGAGTGCTCGATGCGGTGATGGCGGAAGGCGACGGCATGCACCAGACCGAGAGCTTGGATATCGGCTGGGTGATCGAGGGCGAACTCGGCCTCGAGATGGACGACGGCTCGGTCCAGTGGCTGACGGCCGGCGACTTGATCGTCCAAAATGGCACCCGCCACAAGTGGCGCAATCGTAGCGGCAAGCCGGCCGTCGGAGGATTCGTCACTTTGGGCGCACAGCGACGCTGAGCCAGGCCGGGGAATGACCTCGCTCAAGAGCCGCCTGGTCCGCCCCGGCCGTCGCCGGACAGACGGCGGGAATCGTGGCTGGTCGGCCTGCCGACCGGTGCCACCTCGATGACGACCCGGTTCGGCGTGTCCAGATGTCGCGCGAATGACTCTGGCGTTTGCGGTTCATGACGCTGGGCGAAGCAGGGAAAGAACCAGTCGAGCGTCGGCCGGTCGGTATGCAATGTCGCCGTGCCACGTTGCGCCAGCATCTGGCGCCCGGAGATGGCGGTTCCCAGATTGCTCACCACCACGGTGACCCTGGGATCTGCGCGAAGGCCCTCGACGTGCGGCCGTCCGGAGACCGCGGTCAGCCAGAATCGCTCCCGGACGTAGATATAGCTCAGCACGACCGCGCGCGGCCATCCGGCCGGGTCATGGAAGGACAGCACGCACTGGCTCTGGGCGCTGAGCAATGCGGCCTGGTCCTCCGCCGACAGGCGCGCATCGCGCAGGGATCCGGCGGCGGAGGGCTGGCCGTCAGCCGCCGTCACGAGCCGCACTGCCTGGCAGGCGCGGTATCCATGATCTGCTGTCCCACATTCAGGTTCATAGTGAGCCTCGGCGAGCGACTGCCGGCGTCATCCTGGGTATCGGTCGGCCTCGTCGAGCGACATCACGCCTCCATCCTATGATGATGATGATTCGGACCTTTTGTCAATGGGTGTGATGGCCGCCGACGCTCCGGCTCTGCCCCCGCGCCGCCCCTGGCCTCGGTATCTAGCCGCTGCTGGCCCAAGAGCCGACCACAGCCCGAGCGCGGCGCGGCTGAAGTTTGTGATCTAACGGGCCTTGATTCTATGAATATGATTGCTATGCTTTGTGGAACCACAGGGGTCGGTGACCTACCCGGCCTCACTGTCTCTACCTCTATCTTGGAGTGGCATTGAAGCCAGACCGGATTTTCCGCCCACGGAGGGCACGCTCAGTCGCACTGAGCCTCGCTGCCGCGGGTGCGTTGCTTGCGCTGGCCGCCTGCTCGTCGTCAGGAAGCTCGTCAGCAAGCTCAACTGCAAGCTCGTCAGCAAGCGCGGCGAGCACATCGGCCTCGGGGACGGCCTATAGCCTGGCTACCGCCCAGAAAGAAGTGGCGGCGTTCACCGCGCGTCCTACTTCCATCGGCGTCACCACGCCCATCACGGGCTCGGTTCCCAAGGGCAAGCGCATCGATCTCGTCCAGTGCGGCGTGCCTGCCTGTGAGGCGGCCGGCAACTACCTGGTGACCGCGGCCAGTGCGGTTGGCTGGACGGTCGACCGGATCAATGCCGGGCTGACGGCGGAGTCGACCGCGGCGGCCTGGGCGCAGGCTGTGGCCAACAAGCCAGACGGCGTGGTCACATCCGGATCGCCTCGAGTTCTGTTCAACCCGGCGCTCGCGAAGCTCAAGGCCATGGGAATCCCGGTCGTCGACCAGTCGGTCGGAGACGCGCCAGGCAACGGGCTCTCGCTGGTCATGCTAGGGCCGCCGGCCCTTGCTGGCACATCCACGGCTCCCGGCGTCGGGACGCGCATCGCTGACTACATGCTCAGCCAGAACGGGGGGAAGGCGTTCGATTCGCTCGCGGTCTATACGTCTGAGTACACGAGCGAAATTGCCGCCCTCAGCGGCTTCACGACCGCGATGAGCTCGGCTTGCCCGAGTTGCAAGGTCTACACGCTGAACGTGCCGTTGAGCAGCATCGGGTCGGACCTGCCGAGCCGGATCACCACCTTCCTGAGCTCGCACCCGGAGATCAAGTGGGTGTGGCCGAACTACGACGACTTCATCGAGGGCCTGCCGCAGGCCATGAAGGCCGCCGGGCAGGGCAGCGACCACCTCGTCACGTGGGACAGCAGCACAGCGTCGATCTCCTACATGCAAAATGGCGAACTGACTGCGTTCGACGCCTACCCCGCGGCCGAGATGATGTGGCGGTCGATCGACTTCTTCATCCGGTCGTTCACGAATCAGAGCACGGCCGTTGACACGGCGCCCCTGCCGGCCTGGATGATCACCAACGCCTCGGAGCTTCCGCCTCAAACGGACGGGCTCTTCCCGCTGGTGGCGAACTATCAGGCCCAGTTCGAGAAACTGTGGCACATCTCTTCTTAGATCTGGCCCCCTGGCGCCCGGCATGACCCGCCGGCCGGGCGCCAGGGGGCACCCCCCCGCTTGCGTGCCCAATGAGGAGAGCGAGGTCACGATGGCCGTCTTGACTGCCGGCTCGCGGCGTCATCCGCATCGGACCCTGAGGCGAGCACGATGACGCCATCGATAGTGCTGGATGCGCAGCATGTGTCAAAGTCGTTCGGGCACGTGCTCGTGCTCGACGATGTGTCGCTCACGATCGAAGCCGGCTCGATACACGCCCTCATCGGCGAGAACGGCTCAGGCAAGAGCACGCTCATCAAGGTTCTTTCCGGTTTCCACCCGCCCGATCCCGGCGCCGTCGTGCTGGTCGACGGCGTGCACCTACCGACCGGATCGCCGACTGATTCCGCCGCTGCGGGCCTGCGGTTCGTCCACCAGAACCTGGGGCTCATCGACGAGATGACCGTGCTTGAGAACCTTCGTCTGACCTCGGACCTGGACCAGCGCGCGCTCGCGCCGACGAGCCATTCGCGCGACCGGGAAGCGCATGCTCTGCTCGAGCGCATCGGGGTCACGCTTGACCTCAACGCTCAGGTTGGCCACCTGGCGCCGGACGAGCGGGCCGCCGTGGCGATCGCGCGCGCTATCGACGACAGTCACGGCCAGATGCGGCTTCTCGTGCTTGACGAACCCACCGCCGCCATGTCGCCCACCGAGGTCGAGCGACTGTTCGCGATCATCCGCGAGCTCAAGTCCAGCGGGGCATCGGTGCTCTACATCTCGCACCGGATCGATGAGATCCTCCGCCTGGCCGACACCGCTACCGTGCTCCGCGACGGCCGCATGCAGGGCCACTTCTCGACCAGCGCGGTCTCGCGCTCGGAGCTGATCGGCAGAATTCTCGGTGCCGATCAGGATGAGGCACCGCCGGCCGCGCACCGGGTCCCTGACCCCGCTGGAACTGCGACATGCCTGGACGTGGTGCGGATCACCGGCCGGTTTCTGCGTGATGCGGCGTTCCAGGCCAGGCCCGGGGAAATTCTCGGGGTGGCCGGGCTCGACGGGTCGGGCCGCGATGAGCTGGCCGGGGTCCTCGGCGGCGCGAGCAGGGCGAAGGTCGAGCTGACCACCGCGGCAGGCGGCAGCAACGGGAAACTGACCATCGCGTCGGCTCGCGCCCTCGGCATCGGACTGGTCTTCCCGAACACCCACCCCGCCTCCTTGATCGCCGAATTCACCGTCCGCGAGAATCTGTGCCTCCCGATCCTGCGCGCCACCTCACGGCGCGGGTTCATCTCGGACCGGTCGGAAAAAGGGGTGGCGGCCAACTGGCTCACGCAGCTGGATATCCGTCCCCGCGAGCCCGACAAGCAGCTGCAGGAGCTGAGTGGCGGAAACCGGCAGAAGGTCGCGCTCGCGAAGGCCCTTGAGCAACGACCCGCGGTCCTGGTCCTGGACGATCCGACCAGCGGCGTGGACGTCGGTGCCCGGCGGTCGATCTACGAGATCATCCGGGCGCGGGCCGACGACGGTGTGGGGGTGATCCTCTGCTCCTCCGACATCGAGGACCTGACCAGCATCTGCGACCGGGTCCTGTGTTTCGTGGCCGGCCAGATAGTCGCGGAGTTGCAGGGCGCGGATATCTCCGAGCAGGCCATTCTGAACAGCATTATGAGTGAGAACAGGCTGTCGCCTGGAGGAGTCCACAAATGACAGAACTGGGAACAGACCTACAACCCACGGCGGACCCAAAGCCGCCGGCCAAGGCCACGTCGGCGCGGGCGCTTCGCTCCGTGCTGGGTTTCGGCAGCATCGGGGCCATCTACGTATGGATCGCCATCATCGTGCTGTTCAGCATCTGGATCCCAGGGCTGTTCCTCACCACCAATACCGTCACGCAGATCCTCGATGAGTATTCCATTTCCGCGATCGTAGCCCTGGCCCTGGTCCTGCCCTTGTCGGCGGGCGTCTACGACCTGTCCGTCGGCTCGGTGATGGGTCTTACCGGCATCGTGGCCGGAGCGCTGCTCGGCCATACCGGTCTGCCGGTCGTCCTGGTCGTGCTGCTGTCGGTCCTGTGCGGCGCCGCGGCCGGATTGCTCAACGCACTGGTCGTCGTCGGGATCGGCCTCAATTCCTTCATCGCCACGCTGGCCACCGGGTCGATCATCGCAGCCGTCACCCTCGGCGCGTCCGGCCAGGTGATCCTGACCGCGGGCCTGTCCGGGCCATTCAGCAAGTTTGCCAGCACTGCGGTGGGCAATATCCAGCTGCCTTTCTTCTATATGCTCGTGATCGCGATCTTGATCTGGCTGCTGCTGTCCCGAACCGTGATGGGGAGGCGCGTCTACGCCAGCGGCTTCAACCCGAATGCGGCCCGACTGGCCGGGGTTTCTGTCGGTCGCATCACCACATTCGCGCTGATCATGTCCGGGATACTCGCTGGTTTCGCCGGCGTGGCGCTGGCCTCCCGAGTCCAGGCCGCCGACCCGAGCGCGGGTCCGACCTACCTGATCCCGGCCTTCTCCGCCGCATTCCTCGGCGCTACCCAGTTCCGGCGCGGCCGCTTCAATCCCTGGGGGACGCTCGTCGCCGTATTCATGATCGGGACCGGCAGCCAGGGTCTTCTGCTGGCCGGAGCACCGCAGTGGACGCCGCAGCTGTTCCAGGGCGTGGTTCTCATCTTCGCCGTCGGGCTCACCGTGGTGGGGAAGCGGGACCGCAGCACGTAACCGCCCTCTGAGGTGCGGCGCCGCCTGTCCCTGAGCGCCAGCCATCGATGTAACGATGACCAGACCCCGGCGCTGCGGCCGGGGTCTAATCGCTGCGGAGATGTCAGCCGGGAATGATGACCGGCTTGATCGCCTCGAAGGCGCGCATGCTCGAGACCGCGAGATCCACCTCGCTGAGCTGGTAGCGATTGGCTCCGAACAGCCGGTCCCAGTCGAAACGACCCTGGTTCAGCCGCATGAACTCCATGGCCTTCCAGTAGGAGTCGCCGACTCCGCTGTACGCGCCGAGGATCGACAGGCCTCGCTCGACGATGTGATTCACCAGGACGTCCTGCCGGCTTTGCGTCAACGTTCCCACGACGACGTACCGTCCGGCCTTGCCCAGCAGCTCGACGCCTTCGCTGAAGGCGGTGCGCCCGCCGGACAGCTCGAAGATCACATCGGCCGGATTCCCGTCATTGGCGGCCAGCACGGCCGCGCGCCGGTCTTCGATGTCGGCGAATTCGTCGACGGACACCGTGGCGTCGGCTCCCCACTCGCGCGCGAGCTCAAGCCGCTGGTCCGGCGCACCGACCACGATGAGCCGCCTCGGTCCGTGCCTGCTGATCATGGCCGTGGCCAGCAGCCCCAGCGGCCCGGCGCCCTGGATCACGACGGCGTGCCGGTAGTCGATCATCCCGGCCCGCTCCACCGCATTGACGACGGTACGTCCGGCGCAGCTCGCCGCGGCCGCCCACTCGCTCTTCACGTCGTCAGGGACGCGGATGCGGTCCGCGCGCGGCCACACATAGCCGTAACTGGCGAATCCGCCCGTTACGTAGGGGAACTTCTCGCAGTTCATCAGCATGCCGACGCGGCGCTTGCGGCACATCTCAGGATGGCCGTGGACGCTGCACATATCGCAGTGACCACACGACTCGTGCGTCCAGACGACGCGGTCGCCGATAGCCAGCGGCGCGCCTGCGGAGTCCGTCCGCGGCCCGTCGCCGAACTCGACGATCCTGCCGACCGTCTCATGCCCGAGAATGAGCGGCGGGGTGATGGGAATGGCCGCGCCTTCCAGGCCGCCTTCCCAGATATGCACGTCACTTCCGCACACCGTGGCGCACTCGTTCTTGACCAGGATCGCGCCGGGCTCGGGCGATGGCAGGGGTAGCTCGCGTACCTCGAAAGGCTCGTGGTACTTGGCCAGCACCGCGGCCCGGGCAGTCGTCGGGACGGTCATCTCGCGGTCACCTCGTGGGTAGTAGCAATAGGCGGATTATCTGCGGGGCCAGGGGTGCGGACGGGGATCAGCCGCCGACCGCTATGGACTTGACCTCAAAGTAGATCTCGAGTCCCTCCGGGCCCATCTCGCGCCCGATGCCCGATTGCTTGTAGCCGCCGAATGGAGTGCCCCAGGCCTGCGGCGCGCCGTTGATGCTGACCATTCCGGTCCTGATCCTGTGCGCGACGCCCAGTGCCTCGCCCGCGTCACCCCAGACCGATCCGGACAGCCCGTAGGGCGAGTCATTCGCGATCCGGATCGCGTCTTCGACGTCAGTGAACGCAATCGCGGCCATGACCGGGCCGAAGACCTCTTCCCTGGCTATTCGCATCGAGTTTGTGACGTTGTCGAACAGCGTCGGCTCGACGAACCAGCCCGTATCGAGCCCCCTCGGCCGCCCGCCGCCCGCCGCGGCTCGCGCTCCCTCGTCCCGGGCGATCTGCATGAAGGATTCCACCCGGTTGCGCTGTGCGTCACTCACCATGGGGCCGATGTCGGTGTTCGCATCCATCGGGTCACCGACCACGAGGCCGCTCAGCACCGCGGCCACGGCCTCGACGACTTCGGAATAGATGGATTCATGGATGAGAACACGGGACTGCGAGATGCAGAGCTGCCCGTTGACCGCCATCGCCATCGGCACCAGCGCTCTGGCGGTGGCCTCGATGTCCGCGCCGGGCAGGACGATCGCGGCTGATTTCCCGCCCAGCTCGAGCGTCACCCGCGCGATCCGCTCCGCACACGCCCTCGCGATTTGCTTGCCGGCCGCGGTGCTGCCGGTAAAGGCGACCTTATCCACCTCGGGATCGGCCACCAGCGCCATGCCGGTCTCGCGACCGCCCGGGATGACGTTGAGCACGCCGGCGGGCAAGCCGGCCTCGATCAGGGCATCCACTAGCTCGTGCAGGATGAGCGGTGTCTCAGGCGACGGCTTCGCGACCACCGAGCAACCCGCGGCCAGCGCTGGCGCGATCTTTATCGCCGGGCTGCTCAGCGGCCCGTTCCACGGCGTGACCGCGCCCACGACGCCGATCGGCTCCTTGACCACCAGGCTCGTGTTGGTCCCGTCGGTGCGCCGGTCCTCGAACTCATACGAGCTGATCAGGTCGGCATAAGTCCTGATGTGCCGAATTGGGTTGGGCACGTGCGCGCGCTCGCTGAAGACGCGGGTGCACCCCAGCTCGTTGGTGATCAGGTTGACCAGGTGCTGCGAGCGCGCCTCGAGAATGTCGGCGGCGCGAGCGAGCACCGCGGCACGTTCGGTGGGCGGCGTGTCCTGCCAGACTCTCGAGTCGAAGCTGGTCCGTGCCGCGCGCACCGCCTTGGCGATGTCCGCGGGCGTGCCGAGCGCGGCCCGGCCGACGAGGTGGCCGTCGGCGGGGCTGCGCACCTCGATGATCTCTCCGCCCTCGGAGTCGACCCAGGCGCCGTCGACGAAGATCTGCGGGCGCTCAACGATGTCGGTGGCGGTGCGGCTGACGGTAGAGGTGCTCATGGGTTTCGCCTCGCTGGAACGGAATCTGTAATCATGATTAATCGAAATTACCGCAGGGCGCACACCGGACGCAATGCCGGACGCACTTCGGCAGCCTCCGGCGCGCGGCACCGGATGTGGCATCAGCGATCGGCTGACGGCACTCGCATGCCCGAGCGTATTCATGATAATGTTGTGCAAATTAACTCGGACACTGAGAGCCATCTGCCTGGGTGTGGGGCCGTGATGATCGTCATCCGCCTCACCGGAAAACCGTGCGACTCCGTCCCGGCAGCCGGTGAGATCTCGTACCGACAAAGGAGCACGCATGACCTCGCAGGGCCTCGGCACGAAGCGGTCGTCCAGCACCGTGGACGGTGTCATCAGGAACGCGCAGATCGACATCCCGGCCCTGCCCGAGGGTCCCTGGGACGGCAAACGGTACAGCTACGCGCCGCCGCTGCACTTGCAGATCGACCCCTCGGTGACGCTGCACGAGGAGTTCGAGCATGACGTGGATCCCGTCACCTACCAGGTGCTGCGGTCCAGATTCTGGAACCTGAACCTGGACCACTCCGATACCGTGAAGCGCGTTTCCGGGTCGCCGCTCATCGTCTACATGGATGACTTCAACACCAGCCTGCTGACCGAATGCGGCGACACGATCGTGTGCGGCCCCTCGATTCAGTACTTCACCGGCCACGGCGATATGGCCGTCAAGTGGACGCTGGAGAACCGTAGCGCCAATCCCGGCATACACGAGGGTGACGTGTTCATCCAGAACGACCCGTACATCGCGACCACCCACCAGATGGACGTGATGATCTACCAGCCGGTGTTCCATGAGGGCAGGCTCTTCTCCTGGATCATGAACAATGCCCACGTCGGCGATATCGGCGGCGTTGACGCCGGCAGCTTCTGCCCTGGTGCACCCGACATGTTCCACGAGAGCACACCGGTACCGCCCATGCTGCTGGTCCGGGCCGGCGTGATGCAGCGTGACGTGGCGGAGATGTTCGTGCGCAAGAGCCGGACTCCGGAGATGATCGCGCTGCAGCTGCGAAGTCAGATCGCCGGCCTGCGGGCCACTCGCGAGCGCTTCGGCCAGATGCTCGAGGAGTTCGGCCCGCTTGTCGTCAAGGGCGCGATGCGCCGGATGATCCGGGACTGCTCGGAGGCCGTCGGCCGCCGCCTGGACCAGGTCCCGGACGGTGAATGGCGCCAGGCGATCTACATCGGCAGCGCCGGACCTGGCGATCGCGACGTCCACCGGCTGGTCACGACCCTGACCAAGGTCGGTGACCGGCTGATATTCAGCAATCAGGGCACCGATCCGCAGTACTCGGCCGCCAACGGCACGCTGGCCGGCTGGCGGTCCGGCGCGGTGTGCGCGGCCGCCACGCTGCTGGCGTATGACCAGTTGTACTGTCCCGCTGGTGTCGCCGACCACCTGGAGTTCAAGCCAGTTCCCGGAACGATGAACGTCGCGAAGTATCCGGGCGCGGTCTCGCCGGGCACCGCGTCCATCATCAGCGTCTACCTGGCCAGCCAGGTCATCAGCAAGATGCTGCTGGCCGGCCCCCCCGAGGTGCATGACGTGTCGAACGCGGCGGGCGGCGTATCGCTGCCTGGCTGGTGGGTCGCGGCCGGGTACGACCGCAACGGCAAGTTCGTCGCCGACCTGACCGGTGACTCGCTCTGCGGTGCTATCGGCGCCTTTCCCTGGCGCGACGGCGTAGACACCGGCGGCGCCTGGTGGTGGCCTCGGAGCAAGTCGGGTAACGCCGAGGAGTGGGAGACCGCGCTGCCGATTCTCTACCTCTACCGGCAAGAGCAGATCGACAGCGGCGGACCGGGCCGGTGGCGTGGCGGAAACGGACTTGAAGTCGCGATCGTGCCGCACAAGACGACCGACCTGTCGTGCCTCATCATCTCGAGCGACCCGGCCATCAACACGACGCCCGGCCTCGCGGGCGGCATGCCTGGACATTCGGGTAACTACAAATTTGCCCGCGAGACTCATCTGCGTGACCGCTTCGCCGAGGGCAAGATGCCCGCTGGGCCGCGTGAGCTCGAGAGCCTCATCGGCGTGATCGACCGGATGTCGCCGAAGGCGAGCGAGCCGGTCACCCCGGCCGACGTCTTCTGCATCAGCTACAGCGCCGGCGGCGGTTTCGGCGACGCGCTCGAGCGGCCGGCCGAGTCGGTGGCCCTTGATGTCGCGGCGCATCGTATTACCCCGCGGGCCGCGCGCCAGCATTATGGCGTCGTGCTCGCGGAGGACGGCAGCGCCGACGAGACCGCGACCTCCGAAGTGCGCATCGCCCTGCGTTCGCAGCGGCTGGCCGAGGCCATCCGGCCCAGCGGCGACCGGCCCGAGGCCGTCATCGATCCGAGCGCCATCATCTCGGTCTCCGCTGCGCTCGGCGTCGGTTTCGTCGCGAACGACGCGGTGTGGGTGTGCACCAAGTGCCGTCACGAGCTAGCCAGCGTCAAGGACAACTACAAGCTCGGCGCGGCGATGTTGCAGGACTCTCCCGACATGATCGACGGCCTGATGTACCCGAGGCCCGGCGACTTCTGCGACGTGAAGTTCGTGCTGCGCCAGTTCATCTGTCCCACGTGCGGCGTCAGCCTGTCCATCGAATGCTGTCGCGAAGACGATCCTCCGGCGCCGGAGATCACGCTGACGAGCGACGGCGTGCGACAACTACGCGCTCGGCTGGGAGAAGCGTCATGACCGCAGAAAGCACCGGCACCACAGCGCAGCGCCATGGCGGTCCCGCCGGGTACGTGATCGGGGTCGACATCGGCGGGACGTTCACCGACTGCGTGGTGTACGCGCCGGACGGCACCATGACGGCGGCCAAGGCGCCGACGACACCAGAAAACCGCGCGCAGGGATTCTTCGACTCGATCGAGCGCGCCGCCGGGAAGATGCTGATGCCGCTGCGTGACCTGATGGAGCAGACCGAGCGCATCGTGCACGGCACCACGGCCGGCACCAACGCGATCGTCTCCAGGGACGGCGCGGTCACCGGGCTGATCACGACCGCCGGTCACGGCGACACGATGTTCCTCATGGGCGGCGGCGGCCGCACGTCCGGGCTCGCCGCGGACGAGGCCCTGCACGTGCCCTCGACGAACAAGCCCGATCCGCTCGTCGCCAAGAGGCTGATCGCGACCGTGCCTGAGCGCATCGACGTCGACGGCGAGGTCGTCGTCGCGCTGGACGAGGGCGCTGCTCGCGAGGCGATCCGTCACCTGGTCGAGGACGAGGGTGCCGAGTCGCTCGCGATCAGCCTGCTGTGGGCCGTCCAGAACCCGCGGCACGAGCGGCGAATTCGCGAAATCGCCGCGGAGATCGCGCCGCACGTGTTCGTCAGCTGTGGTTCGGACCTCGTCTCGCAGGTCGGCGAGTATGAGCGCACCACGACCGCCGTGATGAACGCGTACATCGGACCGCTCATGGTCCGTTACATCGAAGCCATCGAGGTGGGCGCGGCCGAACACGGGTTTGCCCACCGGGTGCTGTTCGCTCAGTGTGCGGGCGGGGCGATCACCGGCGAAGAGGCGAAGCTCGCGCCGATCCGCACGGTGCAGTCCGGGCCGGTGGCCGGCATCGTGAGCTCGCAGATGCTCGCGCGGCAGATCGGCACGAGCGACGTGCTGCTCGCGGACATGGGCGGAACGACCTTCGACGTCAGCGTCATCCGGAACGGCTCGGGCCTGCGCCGCAATATCTCCACCTTCCAGCGGTACGAGCTTGCGCTGCCGATGCTTGACGTGGAGTCGGTGGGAGCCGGCGGCGGCAGCATCGCCTGGGTCGATGGCTCAGGCCGGCTGAACGTGGGCCCGAAGAGCGCGGGCGCGGTACCCGGCCCGGCCTGCTACGGCCACGGCGGTACCGAGGCGACGGTTACCGACGCCGATGTCGTGCTCAACGTCATCGACCCTGATCGGTTTCTCAACGGGCGCATGGACATCAAACGCGAGCTGGCCGAGGCCGCGATCTCGCGTCTGGCGGAGAAGCTCGGGCTCGGCCTCTACCAGACGGCGGCCGGCATCAACCGCATCGTCGACTCGAAGATGGCCGACCTGCTGCGGCGGATGAGCGTCCTGCGCGGCCTCGATCCCCGCAGATTCGCCCTGTATGCCTTCGGCGGCGGCGGACCCGTGCACTCGCCTGAGGTGGCCCGGCAGGCCGGCATCAAGCACGTCATCGTGCCGCTTCCGGCGATTGCCGCGATGTGGTCGGCGCTCGGTGCCGCGGTCGCCGATGTCACGCACGTGTATCAGGTGCCGCGCAGGTTCCAGCTGCCGGTGGAGTCGGCCTCGCTTGAAGCCATCTTCGGCGATCTCGAGGCGCACGCCCTCGACACCAGCCACCGGCAGGGGCTCGCTGGCCTGCCGACATCGATCGCGCGCTCGCTGCGGGTCAAGTACCAGATGCAGGTTCATGACGTGGAGGTGCCGATGCCCGGCTCGATCTCGGCCGAGGACGCCCGCGACATCGGAGAGCGTTTCAACGCGATCTATGCGGAGCTCTTCGGTCCTGACGCTGGCTACCGCGAAGGTGGTGCGGAGATCACCAGCCTGCACGTCCAGTACCAGGGCGTGACGGCCAAGCCGCAGCTGAAGGAGCTGGCCGGCGATGACTGGCGGGACGCGAAGCCCGCCACGCGCGAGGTCTACTGGTCCGAGACAGGCGGCCTGGTCGAAACGCCGGTCATCCGGCTCGACGGCGGCGCCCTCAAGGGGACGATCGCGGGTCCGGCGCTGATCGAGCTGCCGGACACGGTGGTGGCGCTGCGGCCAGGGATGTCGGGGTCGTTCGACAAGTACGGCAACCTGCACGTCGACACCGGGCTCTAAGCGACGTTGGGCTGGCTACCTAATGGGCCACTGGATGTGCTTGACCTGGAAGAACTCGCGGTAGCCGTCGTCGCCCATTTCGCGGCCCATGCCGCTCAGCCTGAAGCCGCCCCACGGGCCCTCCGGTCGCATGAAGCCACCGCCGTTGATGGACACGGCCCCGGCCCGGAGCCGCTTGGCCACCTCGTACGCCTCGACGGGCGGTCCGTAGACGGCGCCATGCAGGCCGTACGGCGAGTCGTGCGCGATCTTGATGGCCTGCTCGACATCGTCGTAGGGCAGCAGCACCCCGACCGGGCCGAAGAGTTCCTCCTGGGAAATCTCGTCGGAGTTATCGACGTTGCCGATCAGCGCCGCGTTCATGAAGTAGCCGTCGAACCCGTCCGGCCGGCCACCGCCGGCGATGATGGTCGCGCCGCGCTCAACCGCGCGCGTCACGTGGCCTTCCACGAAGTCTCGCTGGGCGGCCCGGATCAGCGGCCCGAGGTCAGTCGTCTCATCCCAGGGTGACCCGATGCGCAGGTTCTCGATGTAGGCGCCCGCCGAGGCGGCGTATTCGTCGTAAGCGGCGCGCGGGACCAGCGTGCGGGTGGTGGCGCCGCAGCCCTGGCCGGAGTTGCGCGCCCATCGCATGATGCTGGGCCCGGTGAGCTCGGCGATGTCCGCGCCGGGCAGCAAGATGGTGGCCGACTTGCCGCCGAGCTCAAGCACGAGCCGCTTTGTCGTCCGCGCCGCCGACTGCATGATCCGCTGTCCGACCGCGAGCGATCCGGTGAACATGACCATGTCCACCGCGTCATGGGACGCGAGCACCTCGCCGGCATCGGTGTCGCCGATGATGAAGTTGACGACGCCCGGCGGGAGGCCCACCTGCTCGACCATCTTCACCAGGGCCATGGTCGACAGCGGGGTGCGCGGGGATGGCTTGAAGACCAGCGTGCAGCCGGCCGCGATTCCTGGCCCGAGCTTCCAGATCACCGAGTTGATCGGGAAGTTGTAGCCGGTGATGCCGGATACGACGCCGACCGGCACCCGCTGCAGCAGTGAGGAGCTAGCCGGCTCGGCCAGGTTCGGGACGAGAGCTTCCTCGTACCCGCCCTGCGGTCCCTTGATCGCCATCTCGGCCGCCCAGCGCAGGTTGGCGATCGGCATGCCGATCTGCATCACCCGGGTGAGCGTCACCGGCGCGCCGACCTCGGTCACCACGATCT
>Ga0302326_10008326_pt1 | contig 22896 bp, 23 predicted proteins | sample Palsa_T0_3_FD_202264 | JGI IMG/M metagenome (GOLD analysis project Ga0302326, IMG submission 202264) | Peat permafrost microbial communities from Stordalen Mire near Abisko, Sweden - Palsa_T0_3 | ecosystem: Environmental > Terrestrial > Soil > Palsa > Peat permafrost | place: Sweden: Abisko... | reverse complement strand
GGACGAGTGAACATGAAATGTGCGAGCGGCTCATTTTGTACCTAACATATAGGCAGATTCTGCACACCTGTGCAGAATCTGCCTGACCTCTCGGGCTCCTCGCCGGAAGACTTAACACATTGTTTTTCAATCAGTAGACTAGTGGCCTTTCAAGTGCCCTATCGTCTGGCAGTCAGCCTAATTCTTAAAAGGAGCTCGAAGCCGAAAAATGACCAGCGACGGATATGGAAGAGCGTACCAGCGGGGATTTAATCTGACCGTTGGATTTCTAATTTCCCGGGGGGTACATCGGGACAATGCAGAAGAGCTGGCGCAAGCCGCGTGGGTGAAAGGCTGGGAGCGGCTCAGTCAACTGCGGAAAGAAGACTTCGTCGTACTGTGGGTGAACACAATTGCGCTCAACTTCTATCGTAGCTGGCTGCGGAAGAACCGTCTAAGTTTAGCCGCGCAGGATCTTGGCCTTAAAACAACGGTCATTGATGTAGCCGCCATTGATCTAGCTCGGATTCTGAGATTTTGTCGGCCCCGTGAGCGACATCTCTTGGAACAATCCATGACCGGCGTCACGCCAGGCGAACTGGCCGATGAGCAAGGCGTGACGGAAACGGCTATTCGAGTTAGGCTCTTGCGGGCTCGCCGTGAGGTCCGCTCCCGAACGGAAAGGAAAACACCCGCATTCGGCGCTCGAGACGTCGCTATAGCGGTCAAGCGGACAGCGGCCAAGCAAGCCGCCTGAAACACCAACGTTCCTCCAAGTGCAGTTGAGGTTACAGAGGTTTCGATCCTTCCAGATCCACAATGATCGAGAAACATCAGGGACGTATTTGTGGTCGAATCAGCAGAAGGAGAAAGCGCGACGTTTCAGTTCGCCGTAACCAATGAATACCTCCCCAGTGGTCCGAATTCTGATGGCGGAGGACAATGACGCGGATGTGTTGCTCTTCAAAGAGGCGTTGCGGACATTCGTCGGTCAATTTTGAGCTCGAAAGGTCTACGGATGGCGATGCATGTATTAGGAGTCTGGCAGCACATTCGGCGCCACTGCCAGATCTCATCGTCATCGACTTGAACATGCCCAGGGTCGGCGGATTCGAAATACTCAAAACCGTTCGAGGGGACGTCCGTTTTGCCGCCGTGCCCGTGGCGGTCGTCACGTCATCCAGCTCGGAGAGCGAACGGCTGAAGTCGGTAAACCTCGGAGCGAATGCATTCATCGTCAAACCCTCCAGGCTCCGTGAGTTCCTCACCACTGTGGGCACTTCAATTAAAGCGTTGTTGCATCACGGTGCGTAAGGTGATCCAATCGCGCACGGCGGGCAATCAACCGAAGCGGGATTCTACGTACGGCGCTTGAGCGAACCGGAGCTTCATGTCCCGAATCGCCTCTTTGCCGCGGATCGTCAGGTCGGTGACGAAAAGGAACTGCTCTCTGCTTTCCTTGACATATGCCTTGATCCGGTAATGTGTCCCCCAGGGCTTTTCTGCGGCTGTCACGATAACCTTACTGTCAGGCAAGCGGTATTGGCTGGATGCCGCAACCTCCGTGAACCGTTCCCTCACAGCAGAGGCGTCGTGGTCAGGATGGAGATAGAGGTTAGCTATACAGAGCAGGCTGCGACTACCGCTGGTGGAGTTGAAGACGCTCGCGGTCCAGAGCCGGGAGTGGGGAATAATCACCTCGGTATCATCGGCGGTCACCAGATGAACCGCGCGGCCTGCCATCGATTTCACTTCCCCGTAAGCGCCGTCCACCTCAATCCAGTCGCCTGGTTGGTACGTATTTTCGACCACTGTTACCAGCCCGGCTACAACGCTGCTTCCGTAGTCTTTGAGAGTATATGCGAGTGCCAGCCCGAGGCCGACGCTCAGTGTAAGAACGTTGGGAACGGTTGGTTCTACGATAATCGGCACGATCACCAGTACGGCCGCGGCTCTGATCAAAAGGCGGAGAATGGGTGAGATTCGAAGAATGGCGAGACGCCGTCGTGGCTGAGCGTTTTCGGCAACGCGACGGAGCGTCCACTGCATGGCGAGTATCAACAACCGGGCCAGAATAAGCACGGCCGCTATGCTGAGTACCTCGATCCAGGCAAGCTTTTCCAGATGCTCCCAGGCACCAAGATTGGTTTTCATGTTCTACCCCCTCTTTGTCGGTACTTCCACGCTCCCCCAGGCTTCACACAATAGCCACGATGGGTGGCTATCTCATCGGCAGTGTGCTTGACGCACGCGCAACGCCCGCGCCGGTTCCTCGCCCGACGCTTGGTCGCCGGCCAGAATCCTGCCCGTCGTAGACCAACACTTTTTATAGAAGTCGCCGGCCGGCTGCGGATTACAAACAAGCAACCCGAGAACGGAATAAAGCGCGGTTTCCTGTGCCAAGTCGCCTGGGCCTCCAGCCCTTGGCACACCCTATCAGCTACCGCTAACTGCGGTCATGCACGCTTGCCGGAAATTCACCCTCGGCCGGCAGTGTGAAGAGGAAGGCTGTGCCGTGACCCGTTTGCGAGTCGACGTGAATGCTTCCCCGATGCGCCTCCACAATTTTCCTACAGATCGCCAGCCCGAGGCCGATTCCAGGTATCTCGCTCCCATGCAGGCGGCGGAAAGGAACGAAGAGACCATCCCAATACTTTTGGTCAATACCAATACCGTTATCTCGGACCGAGAAAAGCCATTCAGCCGAGTTCCTGCTGGCATTAATCTCGATCCGAGGATTACCCTCGCCTTTATATTTCAGGGCGTTGCCGAGGAGATTTCGAAACAGCTCGGTGAGCCGCCGGACATCCCCAACCACGCTGGGAAGCACGCCATGCACGATGACCGCGCCCGTTGTCCGGATCTCCGGTTCGAGAGCTGCTTCGGCTAGAATCAGCACAGTTTCAGTGTCAACCGGCCCGAACGAATAACCGGAAACCGTCGCGCACTGAGCGTAACTGCTGACGCCGTTGAGGATTGCGTTCATCTTGGCGGCGCCCGTCTGCAGCTCGCGAACAGCAGACTCGGCGTCGTGGTCGAGTTGAGAGGGAAGGCCGCCAAGTAGAATTTCTAATGGGATACTAATCGCACGCTGGGCCGCACGAAGATCGTGTACAGCACCGTCCAGGAGCCGTTGCGTGTCGCGTTCCAAGTGGTCCAGACGCGCCCGGAGGCGTCGGATCTCGTCCAAGGAGGACTCGGATTGCATAGCTGAAGCAGAGCTGTTCACGCCCTGCTGGTGAGATTCCGCGTTGACTTTGTTCATAACTAGCAACCGTGGACCGCTAAAAAACAAGCGAGGGCGCACTCCAAGTAACTGACGCGCCACTTTCCTGAATGGAGGCCCTGAGGTTTAACAACACTCTTCTACGATCTTCCCGCAATCCACAGGCCGTGCCGGTCCCTCTCGTCCGGCGATCCGGCTTGAATCTTGAGCAGAACAGTTGCTTTCGCGAGTCGTCAAGCCCCTGGGGGCGCCATCCATGGCGCTCATTCCGGTTAGCTCCTGTCGGTGATGCAATGATATTCCTATTGGATTCTTGGGGGGACGCGTTGTTATAGAGAATCGTAGGCCGTCTGGAGCTCCCAACGGTATTTAAATCAGTAAGTTACGGATCGGCCATCTCGCGCGATCTCGAATGTTAGGGACGGGCGGAGGAGGTGAATTCGAACAGCATCTATATAGTACACCATAGGGTGCGTTTCCCATGGCGTTCAGCCGGAAGTCGGCTAATATAGGAGCAATGCCCCGCAGTTCTTTCGTTCCCCGAGTGTTGGTCGTTGACGATGATGAGCGCCAGCGGATGGTTTTGGCCCAGATGGTCGCGGCACTAGGGTTTACAGCCGTACCGGCTGGCGACGGCGAGGAAGCCTTAAAGTCCCACTCGGCTAACCCGGCCGCGATCATTGTGACTGACCTGATGATGCCGCGAATGGATGGGTTCGAGCTGCTCAAAAGAATGAACGCGCAAGGTGACCGCACTCCCACCATCGTGCTCACCGGGTTCGGAAATATCGAAAAGGCCATCTCCGTGGTGCACGACCTGCGGGCTTTCTGGTTTCTCGAAAAGCCGGTTCAATCCGACATCCTCGGCGCGCTCCTGGATCGCGCCGCCGCTCAGAAGCGAATGATCGACGAGACGGCGCTCCTCAGCCGCCAGCTGAGTCATCAGGGCGTTATGGGAGATATGGTTGGCAGCTCAGCCGTGATGCGCCAAGTGTATTCTCTGATCGCCCAAGTCGCACCCACCTCGGCCTCTGTTCTGATCACGGGCGAAAGTGGTACCGGCAAGGAACTGGTGGCACGCGCGTTGCATCGGCTGAGTCCGAGGGCCGGGGGGCCGTTTATCGCAATCAATTGCGCGGCGATGCCGGAAACCCTGATGGAGAGCGAACTGTTCGGGCACGAAAAGGGAGCCTTCACAGGCGCCGTCGAGCGCCATCCCGGATGCTTTGAACAGGCCAACAACGGGACCGTTCTTCTGGACGAGATCGCCGACATGCCGATCGGAACGCAAGCTAAACTTTTGCGGGTGCTGGAGGAAGGTAAGGTGCGGCGGCTGGGGGGGAGCAACGATATTCCGGTGAACGTAAGGGTGGTGGCGGCGACCAACCGCGTGCCCGACGCCGCGATTCGCGACAAGCACCTGCGCGAAGATCTCTATTACCGTTTGAATGTTTTTCACGTGACTCTTCCACCACTACGGCAGCGCGCCGAAGATATCCCCGCCATCTGCGAGGCTATCCTTTCTAATCTCAACCACAAGCACCAGTGCCGTGTAGCGAACATCGATCCGGAAGTTCTGGAAAGTTTCCAGAAAGCTTCTTGGCCCGGCAATGTCCGTCAGCTTCGCAATGTTCTAGAACGAGCCGTGATCGTCGCAGGTGAGGGTACTATTCTTGCAAAACATCTTCCGGCGCAATCGGCTGGACCGTCCAGCGCGCCGGCTGTGACCGAGGCTGATGATGCGATCCACATTCGATTCGGGCCGCCGCTGAGTGATATCGAACAAGCCTACATCGGACTGGTCTTAAAGCAGACCGCAAACAACCGCACTCGTGCGGCCGAGATCCTTGGCATCAGTCTTCGTACGCTGCACAATCGGATACGAGAACTCCCGGACACAAGCGCTAAGGCTGCGTCTACAGACTAGTGCAGCCGAGCAGCTCAGTGGTGATTCATCAGAAACCAGACGAAAATCACGACGCCTGGAACACCTAGAATCCATGCGATTAGATATCTCATTGTGTTTCCCTAGCCTTTCATGAAGACATTCGGTCGCCACTTGCTGAGCACGCAACGGCCCTTCTTGCTGCCACGCTGAGTTCGCGCATTTGCGGGGTGGCCGCGGATTGCTGCATGGTGATCGGCAACATTTCGTGCACAGATCCCGGTAAGTTTTGCGCGAACCAAAGCTCCACAATCCATCCCGAGAGGGCGATTCATCGACAGGCCGGCGTCGCTGTTGGGAACTGCGAATTGCACTTCGTTCACTTTCAGCCTTCGGTGTTCCACGTGCTCAGTGCTGGAGTGGAATAACCTCAATAGGAGAACCAATCATGAAAGACAGCACGAAAGATCAGATGCAAGGCAAGCTACACGAAACCAAAGGAAAGATCAAGGAGCAGGCGGGTAAGCTCACCAATAACCCGGACCTGGCGGCTGACGGACAGGATGAAAAGGTAGCGGGCAAGATCCAGAAGAAGGTCGGCCAAATCGAGAAGGTGTTCGAGAAGTAGGCAGGTTCAGACCAAGCTAGAGGCAGGTCCGAACCTGCCTCACCAGCTCCGCTATCGCATGGGCACGCAAACGCAGCAATGGCGGAAAATCCCGTCCAGTCCTTGCGCGGATCGTTCTATCGTTGGGTTCAGGTGTTTCCAAAGGTCTGTCCTGATCTGCACAAAGCATCAAAGGTTTTAGCGGTCTGAGGCCTTCACATCGCTAGCTTCCCCAAATCAAACGTCGAAGGCATCCCTCTGCAAGTGCCTGGGCCGAACCTGGAGCAGGCGCGCATTCAGGCCGTGCGCTGTCCAGATCCGCATCTGCGATTGTGCGGTAGTTGGCTTGTGCGCCGGCTGGCGCCCGATTCATCGCCCATCGCGATCGAAACGATGAATGGACGGAAAGATCAAGATCGGCTGCTTCATGCCATGGGAGACTGCGAATGTCCACTTGGGAACAAAGCAGGTGACGAAGCATATCCTGGCGGACCTGAAAGGCCAGCCGTTCAAATGGCTCAGTTGCGTCGCCGCCTCACGCTTGGCCCTGCGGCGGGCGCGGGATCTGCGCGCGAAAGCTCCTTGCCGAACTCCCTGTATGCTTTCAGCCGCGCGTCCGAGAGCACCTATGGACACTCGTGAGCCCTTCTGCCGCGTCGATGGGTCGGGGACTCAACTGCCCCGACCCATCGATCTCGGGAGAAACTTTAGGCTTGCTCCAAGGCAGCCCTATCTGGTGCGTGCGGCTGAGTCCCGATTCAGCGCTCTTTCAAATTTCGCCGCCACCGCCGGGGTTTTGAAATCGCCTTTCAGAATTTCACGGTTCGTCGTGTCATGGCCGTAGAGTTCTCGGTTGGTTTCTCCATCCGGACGAAGGGTTGCTCCCTCCAAGGAGATGCCTGCGAACAATCCGCGCGCACGGGAATACGACAGCATTTCGGCGTGCATCATGGCATCGGTCTCTGCAGTGGCGTCCCGGCCGATAGGCCCTCCGGCCACCGTCGCTTCTCCGCCGAGCGTGAACTTATCGGACAGCAGGTGGCGCATTCCCCGATCATTCATCACGAGCAGGACTACGTCCGTTTCTGAAGCGCCAATCTGGAACCCGAAACTCCCGCCTTCAACCCGCATGGCGGCAGGCGCGCTCCAGCCCACGCCACCCGGCCGGCGGCATACTGCAAACCCCCGACCGTACTTTGCGCCGAAGATGAACCCGGCCTTTTTCATTCCCGGCACAACAACCACGCAATGTGCCTTATCGATTAGATCTTGAGGGATGCCCTGATCGGCGGCCCTCATCATATCGATCAGCGTGTCGGCCGAGGCGTCCAATCTGTCATCAACCGTTACTTGTCTGTCCGCCGCAAATGCAGCAGTACTTAAGGATCCTGCAATCGCCAGAATCCATACGGAGTGTTTTATATTCTTTCGCATTAAATATCCTTTCATTGGGCTTTGGTGTCGTTTCGATTTCGGTGCTAAATTCAACTGCGTAATTCGGAGGCAAACAAGAGCTCCCTCGCACGTCGCTAACGGATATCGATCTTGAGCACGGCGTCTGAATGCTCGTGCCGCCACGCCCAATAGGCCTGTTGATCCTCGCCTTTGAGCTCGGCGAACGTTCTGTATTTGCGGTGGTTCTCTTTCACCCACATGCGATACGCACGATCTTCATGATTGCTCCAATGATGATCGTCGTTGTGTTGCGCGTCATGGTAGACGCGATCTTCGGCTCTAAGCTGCATTGGAGCCCAAGCTAGAGGTATCAAAAAGAGGGCGCTTAATGAACTCACACTCAAGAACCGACATATATTTGTTCTCATGCCTGATCCCAAGCATTCTTCGTGCCAAGCGTCTTCTTACCTGTATCGCGAACGCAAAGTACAGAGAATGAAGATCATTCTGGCGGGCCGAATGGCGCTCTGACTGGGCCACGATTAGCCCAGGGCCTGTTTTTGCATAGAGACGGTGCAAGAAATTCCAGCTTGGTAGTCCGGGGCTGTGGCGCCCAGACCCATGGAAGTGTCTACGAGTACCAGCTGAACTTGCCGGTGCCATCGTCTTGCATGGACATGCGAGGACTGTCATCATGGATGCGTGCAAACTGTCTTCGAGGCGGCGGGTGGAAACGATGGCCTGCGCCAGCTTGCCGAGGCCTGGCATCGTCGGGTGATGGCCGACGACGTGGTCGCCCATGCTTTCAGCCACGGCTTCAACCCCCAGCATGTCCAGCGACTCGCCGCTTACTGGGCCGAGGCGCTTGGCGGCCCGGCCACGTATTCCGATTCCTATGGTGACGAGACCACCGTCGTCAAGATGCACAGCGGGAACGGGGAGCACGATGAAATGGATCGCCGCGCGATTGCCTGCTTCGACCAGGCTCTGGCCGATGTCGGATTATCCAACGACGGTGCTTTGCGACAGGTGCTGCACGACTACTTCGCCTGGGCGGCCACCACAACGATGGCCCGCTACCATCACTCCGCCGATGATGTGCCGAACGGCCTCAGCATCCCACACTGGTCATGGGACGGACTCCAGCCGTAAGACTCCACGGCTAACCGCCGGTATTGGCCCCAACTTGGAACCTTCGGCCCTTCCGAATGCGCCGTCACCAGGCGCAATTCCCTGTTTGATCGGCTCAAGGGTCACAACCCCCGCTCTGTGTGACGCTGATTGAAACTCCGCCAACCGTCGACGAGAGCGGAAACGCCAACGCCGGGCTTTGCGCCAGAAGACACGGTGAACACACTCCCACGCGCGAAGGGAGCGAAGGGCGCATAGGAAGCTGCGTTGTAGGCCCGAAATGACGTTCCCCCTTGCCGAGCCGCGACCGTGAGGGAGTCGGTGCCGTTGTTCTTCAATCAAGGACCAACATCTTCAACCGGAGCGCAGCCTGATCCAGTCAAGAAGTGTGCTCCAATTGTGGAAGTTGGAAACCAAATCAAAATACATTGGAGAACCCGCAACATGAGATCAACTGTGGCCTTCCAGAAGCGCCTCTACTCGGTGGCGATGCTGGCGCTATGCACTTTCGGCGGCGCTTCTGCGCAAAACAAAGCCATCGACTTCAAGCAAGGCATGCCTTTTAGCGAGGGATATGTGGCGGGCAATACCCTCTACGTTGCCGGTCAGCAAGGGCCCGACTCGCAAGGCAAAGTAACGGGAACCGGCATTACTCTCCAGACTACAAACGCAATTGCCGCGATCGAAAAGGTCGTTAAGAAAGCCGGCTTTGAGTTGGCGGACATCACATCCGTGATCGTTTATGTAACGGACTTGAACGACGTCCCGAAGATGAACGATGTCTATAAGAAACTGATGCCCGACCCGAAACCAGCGCGCGCCACCGTCCAAGTTGCGGGCTTGATCGGTGGAGCTAAGATCGAAATTTCGGCCATCGCCGTCAAGCACTGACCTAGCCTCGCTCGCGGCAGTTGCGCTAACTTGGAACTATGCATCGTCGCGATTTTTTGCAGCTCGCCACTGTAGCGGGCGCTTGCGCTGCCACTCCCACCGACCTTCCGAAGTACCGGGTGGTGAGCCGCTTTGCGCCCGCTCGGAAACCGGGAATGCCTGGGCCGTTTCCCGGCAAAGCAGTGCGCGTCCATTCGGAAAAATCCGTGGACACCGCCACGCACAAAATCGACGACCGCGCCGTCCGTGAAATGCTGTCGCGCGGCATGTGCTCGCTCACCGGCGCAAAGAAAGAGCGTGATGCCTGGGCGCATTTCTTCGATGCCGGCGATGTGGTCGGCATTAAAGTGAATTGCTCCGGTGCGCCGAAAATCTTTTCAGCCAGGGAAGTAGTGGGCGGAATTGTGGACAATCTGATCGCGCTCGGCATCCCGGCTCGCAACATCTACCTCTACGAGCGCTTCCCGGATCAACTCGCCAGTGTCCATTATGGCCGCCACCTGCCTGCCGGAGTCAATATCTTCGCGGCGGAAACCACGCGCGGTTCGATGGCCAACTATGACCCGAATACTTACGTTGAGACCAACTTCTTCGGCGAGGAAGACACGCGCTCCAACATGATTCGTCTGGTGACCGATCGCTTCACCAAAATCATCAACGTTCCGAACATGAAGGATCATGCCGCGGCCGGCGTCACGGGCTGCCTGAAGAATATCGCCTACGGAGATTTCTCGAACGTGGCGCGCTCGCACAATCGCGAGAAGACCAACACGCTGAGCTTCATCGGCACGCTGGCAATGGTGGAACCGCTTCGTTCACGAACGGTCCTGCAAATCATGGACGGCCTGTGCGGCGTCTGGCACGGCGGACCATTTTCCGAGAATCCCGATTTCCGGTTCTATCCCAAGACCATCGTGTTTGGCACCGATCCTGTCGCCATCGATCGCCTGCTGCTGGATGTCATCGAAAACAAGCGCAAAGCCGAGGGCGCGCTTTCCATTTGGGATCGTTCCATGGCCTCCGTGAAGCAGGGTGTTCTGGAGAAACATTTCAACAGCTTCATCCGCGAGCCGGGACACATCGAATATGCAAGCCGGTTGGGCCTTGGCGTGTACGACCTAAAGCAAATCGCGGTAACTGAAATCGAAGTATGACGCTTCTTCTGGCCGCGCTTCTTCCCGCGCTTGCCACCGGATCGGCCGATCCGGACGCCGTCAAGCTGCCGGTTCCCAAAGTGGAGTACCGCACCAATGAAGCCTCTGCGTCCAGGAGTCCGTGGATGGATGCGAACGGTTGGCAAATCCTGCGCGCTTCCACCCGCCGTTATTATTACGATGTGCCGGCTGGAAGTGCGGCTCTCGCCGCGGCGGAAGCTTTTACGTATGCCGCGCAGGCGGGTGTGCATACCGACGCGTCCGGCGCAGTGAATTTCGATCGCATGCTCCGGTTCCTGCGGGTGATACCGGAGCACGGCGACCTGCCCACGTTGGCCAACATCGGCGTGATCGACGACGGTTCGCCGGAAACCGGCGAGCTGATGAACCTGTTGAGCCGCCGCAATCTGCTGTACCGAATTGTGACTGCGCCGGATCCAGGCCTGGATATGAACATCCGGCTAGGCTCCAAAGAATATCCAAAATCGGAAGCTCGGAACCCAAGTCAATTAGCGCAGAAGATTCGCGCCGAGCTCACGGACGAAAAACGGCTGCTGCGTGTGTACGGCAGCGAAGTGGTGATCGCGCGGCTGGTGGGAGCGAGCGGCCGGGTTCGAATTCATCTCTTGAATTATGCCAACCGCCCGGTGACTGGTCTCCGGGTGCGCGTCCTGGGAAATTATCCGAGCTGGCAGGTGGCCGCTTATGAGCATCCGGATCTGAAACTGGTAGACTTCCGAACCGCGGACGGAGCCACAGAATTCACGTTGCCCGAGATGAGCACCTATGCCGTGATCGATCTTTCTAGTGCGCCTGCTTCGCGCTGACCGTTCTTAGTCCTTACTGCTGCGCTTGCAGTTCCTTGCTCACGCGCTCGGCTTGCTCCAGGATGCGCAGAGTGTTCTCGCCGAGAATCTTTCGGATGTCGGCTTCTGAATAGCCCTTGCGTAACAGCGCCTCGGTGATTTTCGGCAGCTTCGAGCAATCTTCCATGCCTTCCGGCATGTTGGCGCCGTCAAAATCGGAACCCAGGCCCACATGATCCGCTCCCACCAATTTCGCGGCGTGATCGATGTGATCGACGATTCTTTCCCAACTGACGTGCGGCAGCTTTCCCTCCGCGACTAGCTTCTGTTCCAACTTTCCCATCTCGCGTGAGATACAGGCCTCGTCGTTATTGCAACTCTTGGTGACATCGCTCATGTGTTGCACCACGCCGCCGGTTTCTTTCTCGGAGGCGTCTTTATAAGCCTGGTCGATGAAGCTCTTTTCGAAATTGATTTGAATGACGCCGCCCTTGGCGGCCAGCGCCTTGATCATGTCGTCGCTCATGTCGCGCACGTGATTGCAAAGGGCGCGGCACGACGAATGGGAGGCGATGAGCGGCGCTTTGCTCACTTCCAGCGCATCGTAGAACGTCTTATCACTGACGTGGGAAATGTCCACCAGCATGCCCTGACGGTTCATTTCGCGGACGACGTTCTTGCCAAAATCAGTCAGTCCGTTGTGGACTGGCTTGTCGGTAGAGGAATCCGCCCACTCATCGTTGTAAAAGTGCGAGAGGGTCATGTAACGAACGCCCAGATCGGCGAAGATGCGCACCATGCGGATGTCGTTGCCGATCATGTGGCCGCCTTCCACGCCCATCAGCGCCGCAATTTTGCCCTGCGCGTGAGCGCGCCGGACGTCGGCGGCGGTAAGCGCCAGCAGCATGTCTTTGGAGTGATTCCTGACGTTTTCGCGGACCGCGTCGATCTGATCCAGGGCTTTTTCAATCGCCGGCGGGCCCGTGATTCGCCCGTCGATCCAGATGGAGAAAAAGATGGCATTCATGCCGCCCTCACGCATGCGGGGAATATCTACGTGGCCCGACGGGTTGCGTTTGCCGATATCGTAGTCCGCCGCGAAGAAACGCTGCGTGGTGTCATCGTGCGTGTCCAGGACGATGGACGAGAAGTGCAGCTTATGCGCGCGCTCGGAAATTTCGTCAGCCGGGGCAGCCTGGGTCAGAATCGCAGCGGCCATCAAGAAACGGGCGGCGCGCAAATGGGCCAAGCGGGTGGAGTGCATTGTTTCTTTCACTCGAATCATTTTACACGCTTGTGAGCGGAAGATTTTCGTCAGCAGCAACCAGGGGGGGTGGGGCAGGCCCTTCGGCTTGCCGAACGCCGGGCAGAAGCCGGGCGACACACTGAAAGCCTGGCCCCGCCTCAGACTTGGGCAATTGGTCTTGAGAATCGCGCCCGCCGGCCGGTGTTCCCACTTCACCGGTTTAGGTAGTTGTAGCTTCTTTGGACTGCGGTTCCACGCCCACCAGTTCCTGCCCATGAACCGCCAAAGCGAGCCTGTCCTTAAGCCCTGTCTTCTCGAAAATGTGCATCAAGTGAACCTTCACCGTCCCCGGTGTAATTCTGAGATTCTCAGCTATTTGCCGATTTTTCATGCCCCGGCAAATCAAATGCACAACTTCTCGCTCCCGTGGAGTCAGCCGGGACGTTTCCTTGCGCTGCAAAAACGCTGTCACGTTCTCGGCTTCGTCCATCCAGATTTTGCCCGCGCCCACCTCCCGCAGACACTCCAGCAGCTTCGTTACCGGCGCGGTCTTCTTGACGATCCCGCGCGCTCCCATTTGCAAAGCCCGAAATGCTTCCATTTCCGGCAGTTCCACCACCCACAGAACGGCATGCGTATTTATCGAAGCGGCTTTCAGGCTGGCGATATACCGGAGCGCGGATGTCAGACCCCCGCTGCCCAGATCGATCAGCGCCACGTCCGGCCGCAGGCGATTCGATTCCTCGAAGGCATCGCTGATTCTCGACACTGCTCCGGCGAATACCAGATCCTCGCATTTCGCCAGCACTCCGTACAGCCCCTCCAACACAATCGGCTGTACCTCAGACGCGAATACTGAAATAGGACGCAACCCGCACCTCGCGTGTCCATCGGCAAAGGACTTCGGCGCATATAGACGCTAAGGTTTTTCATACCGAAGGTAAGCCCGCGAATCGGAATCTCCTACCGGTTGGCTGGTACAGCGCTGCCCCCATTTGCGGGGGGCAGGGTAGGATTGCCCGAAATGGTCGATTCGGCGAATGTGGTGACAGGCTCGAATTGTCGCGCACGCAAATACAACAAATCCCGAGATCGGTCTCCGCGAAATTTCGTGCCTGTCACCATTTTTTGCCAAGCGTCCACACTCAAACCAGAGCTCCTAGTAGAAACATACTAGAGGGCCAAACGCCCCCAAAGGGTTAAGCTAGTGGAAAAGGGTCATGCAATCAAAGCTGTCCAAGTGGATCGCCGTGGCGTTCCTCGTCCTCCTGCTGAACACTGCCTACATCGCAGCGTTTGCCTCCGCCACTGTCTTCTACATGGGCAACGTGCTGATCCACCTTGTCCTGGGCCTCGGGCTATCCATCGCGGTTGTCTTCCTCATTGCCAAGAACGCCGGCCTAAGGCGCAGCATCTCCACCGCTCTCGCTTTCTTCCTGATTGCATTCCTCGCCGCCATCTATCTGGTTGCAGCCGGAAATGTCCTCGAGCATCGCTGGGTTTTGTGGGTCCACATTTCGACCGCTCTGCTGGGCGTCGTCGCGCTGATCCCTTTCGCTTGGAAGCAGCAGCGCTTTCGCCCGGCATTTCAGATTGGCCTCGCCCTACTCGTGGTGTTTCATCTTTCCACCTACGTGTTTCGTAATGTTTCGCCCAATCCGAACGACCGCATTCACAATCCCCATACCGCGCCCCTTTCCATGGATGGCGAGGGTGGTGGACCCAAGTCGCCGTTCTTCCCCTCATCCGCCAAGACCAATGTCGGCGGCATTATTCCTTCCAACTTCTTCATGGACTCCGCGGTCTGCGGCGAGTGCCACAAAGAGATCTACCAGCAGTGGAAAAGCTCGGCCCATCACTTTGCGTCCTTCAACAATCAGTTCTATCGAAAATCCATTGAGTACATGCAGTCCACCATCGGCACTAAGCCCAGCAAGTGGTGCGCCGGATGTCACGACCACGCGATGTTCTTCAATGGCCGCTTTGACCGGCCCGTCAGCCAGCAGATTGACACCGAGGAAGCGCACGCCGGCCTGGCTTGCACTTCCTGCCACGCCATCGTTCACGTGGATAGCTCCATGGGCAACGGCGGATTCACCATCGAATATCCGCCGCTGCATAAGCTTGCCACCAGCCAGAACCCCGTGATCCACGCCTTGGATCATTTCCTCACGTATTTGAATCCGGAACCGCATCGCCGCACCTTCATGAAACCGTTCATGCGCCAGGATGCCCCCGAATTCTGCTCGGTCTGCCACAAGGTCCATATGGATGTTCCGGTGAATAACTATCGCTGGTTCCGCGGTTTCAACGACTACGACAATTGGCAAGCCAGTGGAGTGTCGGGGCAGGGAGCTCGCTCGTTCTATTACCCTCCGAAAAGTTCCACGTGCGTGGATTGCCACATGCCGCTGGTGCCCTCCCACGACCTCGGCAATCATAACGGTCAAATCCACTCGCATCGCTTTCCCGCCGCCAACACTGCCGTCGCTTATGTAAACAAGGACGCCGATCAATTGAAAGCCGAGGAAGATTTCCTGAAATCCGGATTCATCACGGTCGACATCTTCTCAGCCTCCCCCGTGGATGAGCACACCGGAGAAACCGCCATGGTTCGCCGCTCCGGCGACGGACCGCAACTGATGTCCGGTTTCGCGGTGGGCGAGGAAGCCGAGCAACAGCACGAGGTTGTCATTCGCGAAGTCGGACAACTAGCCGCTCCGCTCGACAAAGCCGGCGCGGTCTTTGTGCCGGGTTCAACCGCGCGCGTGGACGTGGTGGTCCGCACGCGAAAGATCGGCCATTTCTTTCCTGCCGGCACAGTGGATGCTTTCGACGTCTGGCTGGAGCTCCAGGCCCGCGACGCCGGCGGCCGCATAATTTTCTGGAGCGGGGAAGTGCAGGACAACGGACGGGGTCCGGTTGAGCCCGGCGCGCATTTTTACAAAGCCTACCAGCTGGATGCAGCAGGGAACCAAATCAACAAGCGCAACGCCTGGCAAGCGCGCAGCGTTCTGTACGTGCACCTGATTCCGCCCGGCGCAGCCGACGTGGCCCACTATCGCGTTCGTATTCCCAAAGATGCCAAGGGACCGATCACCCTCCAAGCCAAGCTGAACTATCGCAAGTTCTCGCACTACTACACGCAGTTCGCGTTCGCCGGCCAACCCGCACCCGGTCAGGATCCTGCGCTGCTCGGCCCCGATCACAACAGCCTGAAATACCTCTTCACGGCGAGCAACATTCCACGCAACGTGTCGGGTGAAATCAAGGGTGAAATTCCTAATCTCCCCATCGTGACGCTGGCGCAGGCGGTGACCAAACTTCCCCTCGGCCCCGGGCCGACCGAGTGGAAGCCGATCGTCTCCAAAGCAGACCGGGAACGCTGGAACGATTGGGGCATTGGGCTGCTGCTGCAGGGCGATCTAAAGGGCGCCGAATACGCGTTCCGCAAAGTTACAGAGGCGGAACCAGATTACGCCGACGGCTGGCTGAATATCGCGCGCGCCCTGATCCAGGAAGGCGAAACCGACGCCGCGAAACCGTTTATCAAAAAATCCCTGGAGGTGAATTCGAAACTAGGCCGTACCTGGTACTTCAAGGGATTAACCGAAAAGGCCGATGGCAATTACGACGCCGCGCTAGTGTCGCTCGGGACCGCGGCTCAGATGTACCCACGCGACCGCGTGGTTCTGAATCAAATCGCCCGCATACTGTTTTTGAAGCGCCGCTACGCCGAAGCGATTGAGGTATTGAATCAGGTCTGCGACGTAGATCCGGAAGACCTGCAGATGCACTATACAATGATGCTCTGCTACCGCGGCCTGGGCGACCAGGAGAAGGCAGCACGCGAGCAGAAGCTGTTCACGCGATTCAAAGCCGAGGAATCCGCGCAATCCATCACTGCCTCGCGCCGCCTGCAGAGCCCGGAAGACAACAACGAGAGCCAGCAGATCCACGACCACGAAAGCGTGTCCCTGTCTTCGCCACCAACCCGCTCCCTCACGGTCAGGGCTCGGACTGAACCGCGACCGTCAGGGAGTCGGTGACTTGCCATGAAATATCTCTTTATCATCGCCCTCGCAGTCGCGATCTTACTAGCGGCAGCGGAACCAAACGTCCACTTCACCGACGTCACAACCGCAGCCGGCATAAAATTCCACCACAACGCCGGAAAAACCGGCAAGAAATACTTGCCTGAAACCATGGGTTCCGGCGTGGCCTTCTTCGACGCCGACGGCGACGGCTGGCCCGACATTCTTCTCATCAACAGCAAAGACTGGACCCCGCGCGGCCGCAAATCCCTCCCTGCGCTCTATCACAACAATCACGACGGCACGTTCACCGACGTTACCGCCGGTAGCGGCCTGGATGTCGAAATGTACGGAATGGGTGTCGCCATTGCCGACTACGATAACGACGGCCGCGAGGATGTCTACATCACGGCCATGGAAGGCGACCGGCTTTTCCACAACGAAGGGCACGGTAAATTCCGCGACGTCACCGCCGCTTCCGGAATCCGCAACGCCAACTTCGGGACCAGCGCCGCCTGGCTCGATTACGATCGCGACGGCAAAGTAGACCTGTTCGTCGCCAACTATGTCCAGTGGACCGAGAAGGGCGATCTCAAATGTTCGCTCGACGGCGCAGTGCGGTCCTACTGCACGCCGCAATCCTACAAAGGAACCAAGTCGCGCCTGTTTCACAACCTCGGCGGCGGCAAATTTGAAGACGTTACGGACAAGGCCGGCTTGGGCGATCCATTCAGCAAATCGCTGGGCGTGAGCATCCTCGATTACAACGGCGACGGTTGGCCGGACATCTTCGTCACAAACGATACCCAGCCCAACAAACTCTACCGGAACAATCGCAACGGCACATTCATCGAGGAAGGAATGGTTGCGGGTGTGGCGTTCGGTGAAGACGGCGTTTCGCGCGGAGCCATGGGCGTCGATTCCGCAGATTACGATCGCTCCGGCCGGCCGCATCTGCTGGTAGGCAATTTCTCAAATCAAATGCTGGGCCTTTATCACAACGAAGGCAACGGCTTGTTCGTCGACGAAGCGCCCAGCTCCAGCGTCGGGCGTGCCAGTCTGCTTACGCTCGCGTTCGGAGTTTTCTTCTTCGATTACGATCTGGACGGCTATCCCGATATCTTCGCAGCCAACGGCCACATCGACGAAGAGATCAATCGTGTGCAGCCGAAAGTTCGGTATCAGCAACCCCCGCTGCTGTTCCGCAATCTCGGCCAGCGGCGCTTTGAAAACGTCAGCGCGGCCATGGGTGCTGAGTTCAACCGTCCCATTGTCGCGCGCGGTGCCGCCTACGCCGATTACGATCACGACGGCGATCTGGATGTAATCATCAGCACCAACGATGGACCCGCATATCTGTTCCGCAACGATGGCGGCAATCGCAATCACTGGTTGAACGTGCGCCTCACTGGAACAAAATCGAATCGCAGCGCCATCGGCGCGGTGGTGCGCATCGAAAGCGCTTCCGGAAAACAGTGGAATATGGTTCGCAGCGGCTCCAGCTACTGTTCGCAAAGCGACCTGGCGCTGACCTTTGGCGTTGGCCGCGATACTAAGGTTACGAAGCTCCAAATAGAGTGGCCAAGTGGTGCAAAACAGCAACTTACGGACATTTCTGTTAACCAGTTCTTAAAAATAGAAGAACCGAGATAGGTGAAGTTTTTCGAACCTTTCTCCGGTTTGCTTCGTCTATATAGACATGATCCGAGCACACGTCCAATCCATCACCAGAGTCGAGGCTTGGCGCGCGTATCAGAGAGCCTTTCATGTGTTTTCCGAGCGTGTGCGGCACCTTCAAACTTTAACTACCGACCCGCATCCCAACCGCGTTGCAATTGAAGCGGCGCTGGTGCATGTCGAGCAGGCCCGCGCGATCTATGACGGTTACCGCGACGAGTTGGCGAAAGAACTTCTGCCACCCGCGCGGACCGCAAGTTTCACCATCGCCGATCCACCCGAAGCCGTCGCCGAGCGAGTAAAGAGCATCGCGGAACTTCTGTGGGAGAGCGCCGGCCGTCCCGACGGCACGGCCGAAGAAGACTGGCATCTTGCCGAAGACATCCTGAAGCGCGCCGCCACCGCCGCGTAGCGCACGCACTCGTGTGAACGCCCGGAATTCTTTAAAAAGGTCCAAGCAAGTTCTACCGAGCCGCGACCGTGAGGGAGCAGGTTCTTTCTCAAGCCCCGCAACACTTCTTGTACTTCTTTCCGCTCCCGCATGGACACGGATCGTTCCGCCCGACTTTCGGCTGAATCACCGGCCTGGTTTCTGATTCATCGTCGTCCAGGTCTTCGTCCTCATTGGAGAACACCGGCTTCTTCCCATGCAGGATCAGGCGTTGGTCGAGCGCGATCTCGACCAATTCCTCCTCGTCCGGCTTGAATCCTCCAGCCACGGTGTCGATCTTATTCAGCAACGCTCGGATGTGTCCTGGCGATGTCTCGCCCGGTACCGACAACGCATAGGCGAACAGCGCGTCGGTGCGCAGCTCGTCGTCTTCGAAAAATGCCGTCAGACGCCACGCTTCGGCTTGCAAATTGAGATACCCGGCGGCCCAAATGGCTTGGCGCTTGATCGCCGTGTCGGCATCGTCCAGATGCCGCGGCGGGTACGCGGCAAATCGCTTGTCGAATGAGCGTCCCATGGCTTTGAGCGCTTGGGCGCGGCCGCGTGGATCGGCGTACAAATTCTCGATGGCTTCAAAAACCCTGGCGTTGTCCGTCTGGTGGGCTAGCGCAACTGCCGCGCCGCCTTTCTCTTCCACTGAAGCCGCTCCATCGGACAACACGTGCAGTAGCGCGCGGCGGATTTCAGGGTCTTGTGCGATCTCCCCGAGCGTTTCCCAACATTCCCCCCGTATATGATTGTCCGGATCGCTCCTGGCCATTTCCCGCAGCCGCGCGCCGATCTTTTCATCGAACTCGTGCCCCCGGTAGAACGCCGCCACCTCGGTCTTCAACTCCGCCGAATCCGACTCCAGCATTTTGAGCCGGGCACTGTCGTCCAGAAGTTCGAGCGGTGGCGCGGTCGTTTCCGGGTAAAGCTTCCAGATATCGAATGGTTCCTCCTGCTCTTCCACAGGCGCGCTTTGCGACGAAAGATCCTGGATATAGGACTTGAGTTTGAACGCATCGACGTTGGCTGGATCGAGCGTGGCAAGGGCAGCCTCCAGCGCCGGGAGCGATGTCGGATCGCCATACATGTCAAGAAGCAACGCGCCTTCGGGATCGCCTTTTTCAAACCTGCGGGTGAGTACTGCAAGGATGCGATCATCCTTCACGCGCAATTGCGATAGCAGGAAAGGCACGTCGCCTGCGTCGTCCCCGGCTCCTTCGAGCTCGGCTAGCAACTCCAGCAGTGGATCCGCGGAAGCCGCGCCGAACTGCACCATCGCTTCCACCAAATCGTCCTGGATGTCCAGCGGAGCGCGCCGCGCCAAATGTACCAGAAATGGAATTCCCTCGGGTGCCCGAAGGTGCCGGAAGACGTCTACCAGGACATCGTTCAGCTCTACCGGATCTTCGTCGTGATTTTCCGCGGCGAAATCAACGAGCGCGGGAATGCTGCTCTCTGGACGATCCACAATCGCGCGCAGAAAGCGATGGTCCACCCCGAGATATCCCGACGAGGCGGCCTCCAGCAGCTTATCCGGCCGAACGTCGGCCAGGCGTGCGGGATCCAGGATCAAATCTTTCATGGGTAATACGGCGAAAAACAAAGCACCAACTCCCTTACGGTCGCGGCTCGGAATGAAGCACCCCGTTACCGAGCCGCGACCGTGAGGGAGTTGGTGTCTTTTTCTTAGTCTGCGTCTTTTACCACGTGTACGCTGATCTCAGCGGGTACCTCTTTGTGCAGCCGCAGCGTGACTTTGAAGTCACCCAAAGTCTTGATCGGCTCCTCCAGCGCGATCTTCCTGCGCTCGATGGTATAGCCCTGCTGCTCCAGCGCCTCCGCGATGTCCTTGGACGTTACCGACCCGAAGAGTTGATCGTTCTCCCCGGCCTTCTGTTTGATAGTCACCGAGACGCCCGACATCATCTTAGCCAGCTCGCCGGCATCTGAGACCAGCTTCGCTTCCTTGCGCAAATGACCCTGGCGCTCCTGCTCCACAATTTTCTTGTTGGATTCGGTGGCCGCCACCGCCAGCCGCTTGGGCAGCAGAAAATTGCGGGCGTAGCCGGGCGCAACTTTCACCAACTGGCCGCGCGAGCCGAGTTTTTCCACGTCTTCTCTGAGAATGACTTCCATGATGACCCTTCCTTAAACGGGCGATGCGAACGGAATCAGCACGATGTTGCGCGCCTGCTTGATCGCCTCGGCTAAACGGCGCTGGTGCGGAGTGCAGACGCCGGAGATGCGGCGCGGGACAATCTTGCCGCGCTCGGAGATAAACGACATGAGCATCCTCACGTCTTTGTAATTGATATCGTCGATCTTTTCGACGCAGAACCGGCACACTTTTTTGCGCCGGAAGTATTGCTTCTTGGTTGCCAGCGCCTTGTCGCCGCCGGTGGGGCGCTGCGAAGCGCTCATGGGACGTCCGCCTCTTGATTCCGCCATGCTGATCTCCTATTCTTTCTCCACCGGAGTGGGGGCTCCCGGCATCGGAGCGCCGGGCCTCGGCCCAGCTTCGGGCGCTCCTGCCATGGCATGTTCCATGGATGGCGCGCTCGGGGCAGCCACCGGAACCGCCGGTTTTCTAGCCGCGCGCTTGTCTCGCGACTTCTTGCGCTTGGCGATCTTTTTCAGCCGCTCGTCAATGCGCACCGTGATAAATTTCATCACCTGATCCTGCACCCGGAGCTGACGTTCCAGTTCTTTCACGGTTTCAGGCTTGGCTGTAAACACCAGCAGCACGTAAAAACCCTCGGTGCGCTTCTGCACGCGATACGCGAGCTTACGGACGCCCCATTTATCCACTTTGTCCACGTTGCCGCCTTGGCCGGCGATCAGTGTGGTTAACCGCTCAATCAATTGATCGGTCTCTTCCTCCGGCAAATCGGGCCGAAGGATGAACAGCTCTTCGTATATCCTCATTCTTCCTCGTTTAAGCCTGGGGCGCGACGATTGAATTTCGCCATGGACTTTTCGACGCCTTCAGCAATTATGGATTCCACCGCCTGCGACGCGTAGTCCAGCAGTTCGTCCAATTCCTCTCTCTGCGCCCGGTTTAGCTTCCCAAGCACAATGCGGGCGCCATCTCTTTCGCGACGGCCCCCGTGAATCCCCAGGCGAACCCGGGGAAACTCATTTGTTCCGGTGGTACGGATCACCGAATCCACTCCGCGGTGCCCAGCGGCCGAACCGCTATGCCGGATTCGCAACGATTGCCAGGGCAGATCCAATTCGTCGTAGATCAGAATCAGATCCCGCGGCGCAATCTCATGTTTCACCAACAGCCCGTTCACCGACTCGCCGCTGACGTTCATGAACGTTTGCGGCTTGGCCAGCAATACTCGCTTGGCCGCCACCGAACCGTTTCCCACCAGCGCCCGGGCATCCTTGCGCCCAACCTTAATTCCATTCCGGACCGCCAACCGGTCCACCACCAGAAACCCCAGGTTATGCGGAGTTTCTTCGTAGTCTTCGCCCGGGTTGCCGAGACCCACCACCAGCTTTTCGAACTCTGACATCCGCAATCCAGGAACCGGGATTCATCCGCCTACTTCTTTTTCCCCTTCTCCACCTTCTCCGCCTTCTCCGGCTCGGCGCCTTCCTCTTCTTTCTTGCCCTTCTTGATCACTTCGGGCTCGGTCGGAGCGGCTGCTTCAGCGCCCGCTTCGGCTGCCGGGGCAACCACTTCTTCCGCCTTCATGGTTACCACGTGCGCGATCACTTGTTCGGGCGCGCTCACCAGCTTCATGGAGCCGGTCATCGGAATGTCGCTCGCACGCAGATTTTGGCCGATCATCAACTCGGTAACATCCACCGTGAACGATTCCGGAATCTCGTCCGGCAGGCACTCCACCTCAACTTCGCGCGTGATTACCTCCAGCAACCCGCCTTGGATCTTTACGCCCTTGGGTTCGCCGGTGGTGTGTACCCGGACCTTGACTGCGATGCGCAGGGTAAGATCGATGCGCTTCAAATCCACGTGTAGCAAAGTTTCCTTCACCGGATCGCGCAGCCAATCGACGATCATCACCGGAGTATCTTCGCCGCCTTGGACCGAAAGATTGAAGATGGTGTTGTGCCCGGTGTTGCTGTGCAGGATCTTGTTCACTTCTTTCGGACTGACCGTTACCGCTACGGCAGGTCCATTGGCTCCGTACAACACGGCCGGGGCAAATCCCTTCACGCGCAGGCGGCGGGCTTCATTCTTGCCGCGTGTCTCGCGCGGCTCGGCGGTAACTGTGATTTCTTTTCTCATTCGTATTCACTCCGGCAGGCGCTCGCCTGCCTCACTTTCTATAGGCTCTGCCTGCCTCACTTGGGCTAAATGAATAGGGTGCTTACCGAACCGTCCTCGTGGATGGACTGAATGGCGCGCGCCAGCAAAGGCGCCACGTTCAGCGTCTTGATGCGGGAGCAGCGCTTG
>Ga0302326_10008325_pt1 | contig 22897 bp, 21 predicted proteins | sample Palsa_T0_3_FD_202264 | JGI IMG/M metagenome (GOLD analysis project Ga0302326, IMG submission 202264) | Peat permafrost microbial communities from Stordalen Mire near Abisko, Sweden - Palsa_T0_3 | ecosystem: Environmental > Terrestrial > Soil > Palsa > Peat permafrost | place: Sweden: Abisko... | reverse complement strand
ACCCTCACCGTTACCTTGGCAGGGAACTGTGCTGCCGTTACACCACAGGCCCACGCCCAAGAGCATAGCGCTTGGCGAAGCGGAACTATCGTCTCGAGTTGAAATTCTGACAGTCCGCGTTTCCAATCTGGGAAAATGGAAGTATTCGCAGTTCGCGTTAAAATAGACGCATCAATGCCATCCTTTCCTATCAAAACCTGCGTCGTTTGTGGCGAAGAGTTCGAGCTGAAGCCGGGGAAGCCGGGGTTTGCCAACCGCTGTCCGGCGTGCAGCGAAGAAGAAGCCGACGCGAAGTCAAAGCCCGCGGATGTTCTGAAGGGCGATAAGGGCGCGAACGCGGCTCGGCGTGAGGCCATGCGGAATTTGCTCTACCGGAAGGATAGTTGAGACGCAGGAAGCAGCAACCCTCTGCGCTTACTGTTTGAGAATCCAGGTGGACATTTTTTCGAGCGCTACGGGCGAGATGGTTTCTTCGATCTGCGCGTACTCTGACGGCGAGCCGGTCTTGGCGGTTTGGAATAAATGATTGAGGCCGGGGAGTTCATCGATTTCTACATGCTGGTTGCCGGATTCTGCCAGGGCTTTGCGGATGGGCGGAAGATTCTGGCTGGGCAAAACCTGCTTGTCGAGTGATCCGTTAAGCACCAGCACCGGGCAGGTGACTTTGCGCAGCGCGGCGGCGGGATCGTAGGTGAGGAAGTAGCGGAACCAGGGCGAAGTCACCTGCTTGATTTCGAGGCCGATCTGAGCTTCGGGAACATCTCCCATCATCTTTTCTTTTAATTCCTTTTCGAGTACGGCTTCGTCTTTTTCGGTTTCGACGAGCTTGAACATCTCGCGTTCTCTGGCAGCGTCCTTGGCCGTCTCTTCGGGACTCTTGCCGTTGGCAATTTCGATCGCTTCACGTTGTGCCGCGATCACTTCATCGCCCGGAACTCCGGTTCCGGCCATCATCACGATGAAGGCGACATCTTTATTGCGGGCAGCGATCATGGGAGCGATGACTCCACCTTCGCTGTGGCCGATCAGGCCGATCTTGCGGGGATCGACTTCCGGGCGATTCTTCAAATAGACGATGCCGGCTTCGGTGTCGGTCGCGAAGTCGGCGGTGGTCGCAGTCTTGAAATCTCCGGTGGACTTGACGGTGCCGCGATCGTCGGCGCGCAGCACGGCAATTCCGTGGCGAGTGAGATAGTCCGACAGAACCAGAAACGGCTTGTGGCCGAGCAGGCTCTCGTCGCGATCCTGCGGGCCCGACCCGGTGATGAGCACGACTGCGGGAAACGGGCCCTTGCCTTGAGGAATGGTCAGGGTCGCGGCCAGGGTGACGTTCTGCAGTTTGTTGTCATAGGAGACTTCTTCTTCGCGATAGGGATACGGCTTGGTCGGATTCTGGGGACGCTTAAGGGTAAGCTCCGACTCGTCCTTCACCCGGGTCAACGCCAGAGGCATGCTGTGCCCATGTTGCGTCCAGGTTCCGTCGATCGAGGAGGCATCGGCGGCGATCTTGCCTGCGAAAATTCCATTGATCTGATTGGTCTCGATTTTCAACGACGATCGCTCGCGAGTGACCGCGGTCCCGGGCAGCGCGAGCATGCCCTGGTCGGGACTATCCAGAGTGGCGGTCAGTCCGTCCTGCGTGTTGGTGATGCGAAACACGACTCGCAAGGTCAGACTGCCGGTGTCAAGTTTGCCCATCCATGCGCCGTCGATGTCGGAGGGCTGGGCGTCGGAGGGTTTGGTAGGTTTGCGCTCGACCGCGGCCTGATCCTTAGCGCGCTTAACCAGCAGCGGGATCTCGGCTCCGCCTTGCGACCACTTGCCATCGATCGAAGAAAGGTCGGCGGCGATGTTGCCGGAAAAGCTTCCGTTAATCTGTTTCGCTTCAATCTTTATAGAAGCTCCGTCGCGCGTAACGCCGGTCATGGGCATGCCCTTGAGGTTCTGGTCTGGGCTGTCCATAGTGGCGATCAGGCCGTCTTCTGTGTTGGTGATGTGGAAGACGATGCGCAATTTGGCCGAGCCGGTGTCGAGCGTGCCGGACCAGGCGCCGTCGATGTCGGAGGGTTTGGCGGGCTTGTGCTCGGTCTTGATGGGCGCGGCCGCGCGTTTGAAGTCGAGCGCCAACGGCGCGCCTTGCGACCAGGTTCCTGAAATCGATTTTCCATTCGCGGCCACCGTGCCTTGATAGGTGCCATGGACGGCATCGATGCCGAGGCTCAGTTCAGAGCTTTTAAGTGAAATCGAACTTACGGGGATGCCGTTGGCGCCCTGGTCCACGCTATCGAGCGTGGCTTTGAGCGCGCCGTCCGTGCCCTTCGTGATATGCAGGACGAGCCGCAGGTCGCCTGCGCCGGTGTTCAGAGTTCCTTGCCAGTCGCCGGCGATGTCGATGTTCTGGGCTTGCGCCAGGCTGGCTCCAGCCAACAGCAGATTCAAGAATGTGAAAATTAAAATGCGCTTCATGCCGTTCGCCCCTCCTTGGGCGAGTTATCTCCAAGGGCCGAATTCGACGTCAGGATAGTTCACCTCGGCGCTCCAGTTGTTTGTAGAAGACGAGGGAATACACTGCCGGGCTCAGCACTGCAATCAGGATCAGTATGATTGGTGCCCAGAAAGGCGCCGCAGAATCACGGCGAGCAGCCCCAGAAGGCCCCCCACAAAGAAAGTCCTCGCGGCGAAGCGGTGGGTGGCATTCCACACTTGTTCGTTGGCGATGCTCCACGGCGTTCGGATGCCGACGAAGAAGTTTCGCCGCACCTTGCCCAGGACGTTGCCGAGCAGGGCAATGAGCAGGCAGACGCCGCCCACAACGGCGCGGCTCACATCGAGCACGATGCCTCCTCGCGAGCCCAGCGCCGACATCAGGATCAACAGATTGCAGTAGGCCATCATGGCGACCAGGATGATCATGATGTAGAGATAAGTCGCGCGGAAGGAGTCGACCTCGAACTTCTTCGGCGAAAGCCAGGGCAGCGCGGAGAACATCAGCACGATGAACAGCACCGAGCCGGGGCCGTAGAGAAACAGCGACCACTTGGGGCCCCAGCCGTTGACGTGTCCGTGGGCGTCCCAGTGGATGGGGACGACGCTGGGGAGCGACGGGTACGCCACGATGGTTCCGGCGAGAACGGCCAGAATCACCGCGGCCGCGCCGCCGTAGTATTTCTGATTGAGAGTCATCTGCTTAGTCGTCATTTTGTCTCTTCTTCCGGCTTGGTTATCGAATCGTTGTCTATAGGCTTGTCTGCAGGCTTGCCGTCGCTGTGTATGAGGTCCATGGCCCAGGCCATCAAATCCTGCACCACGGTGGTATTCAGGCCGTACCAGATCTGCTGGCCGTCGCGGCGGCTGGTGAGCAGGTCGGCCTCTTTCAATACGGAGAAGTGGTGCGACATGGTGGGCTTGGTCATGTCGAAGCGCTGCGCGAGGTCACCGGCGGTCATCTCGCCGCGGCGAAGCAGGCGGAGAATCTCGCGGCGCGTCGGGTCGGCGATCGCCTTAAACGCTTCGTTGGAGGACGCGGCCATAGTTAGAGATCGGTGTAATTAGACAACTGTCGAACTATAAGACGGGTGGAGCTGCTTGTCAAGTCTGACGGGAAGATTGGTTTCCTTCGTGAGCCTTCGTGTCCTTCGTGGTCAATGATCTTGAAACTGGAATTCACTGAGAAGAAAGGCTCCTTGGGCGGGTCCGGCTTTTGGCGTAAGATGAGTACGAATTAATCGGTCGACCCTCACGGCCTTGCAGCATGCCGCTACCCGGCTTTCCACTTTTGAAATCGGTCTTGAACTCCATGAAGCCAGGTTTTGTGAAGCCAGTTTCGATGAAGCAAATTTCCGCATATCTGACGATCGTCCTCCTGAGCGCTGCGGCCATGTGCCAGGTCGCCGGCGGCGCTGCGGAGAAACCGGCGGGGCGGGCCGTGATTGGGGGGATCGCAGTGAAAGAGCCGGGGAGCGAGCCGGTGAAGAAGGCGCTGATCGAATTGATTGCGGAGAATCAATCGGAAGCGGGAGACTACACGGCGGTGAGCCTGGCGGACGGCAGCTTTCGCATCGAGGGCATTGTGCCGGGGCGCTACCATCTTTTCGCCGAGCGCACGGGGTTGCTGGAAGTGGACAAGCACCGGGCGCGCACCGACGGGCGGGTGCTGACGCTGGGAGCGGGGCAGGAACTGAAGGATCTGAGGATTCAGTTGCAGGCCGCCGCGGTGGTGCGGGGACGCGTGACCGACGAAGATGGAGATCCGCTGCCCAACGCGCAAGTGGCGGTGCTGCGGCAGACGTTCGTTTCGGGGCGCAGCCGGTTTGAGCAGGCGGGCGCGGAGCGCACCAATGACCTTGGTGAATACCGAGTGGCGGGACTGCCGGAGGGGAACTATTACGTGTCGGTGAGTCCGCCGCCGGATTTCAAGAGCCTGATCCAAGCGGCGGGGGTGGGAGCGGAATCGCGCGCCAACGACAAGTCCGCCGCCACCTCCAACCAGACCTCATATCAAACGACGTACTATCCCGGGACGGCGGATCGCAGCCAGGCGGCGCCGGCTGAGTTGCACGCGGGAGATGAATTTCCGGCGAATTTTTCGCTGACGCCGAGTCCGAGCCTGACCGTGCGCGGGTCGGTGGTGAACTTGCCGCCGCGGGCTTCGGCGGTGATCATGCTGCAGTCGCGCGATTTCAGCCTGGTGCTGAATGGCGCGGAGATGCATCAGGACGGCAGCTTCGTGATCCACGATGTCGCGCCGGGAGCGTACACGATTCTGGCCACGGTGGAGAACGCGGCGGTGCCGATGATGGCGCGGCAGGCGCTGCAGGTGGTTTCAAACAGCGTGGACGATCTGCGATTGTCGCCGCAGCCCGGAGGATGGATTCACGGGCGTCTGCGCGTCGAAAACAAGAACGGAAGCCGGGCCGATGTGAGCCAGATGTTCTTAACCCTGCGCTCGGCCGACGGCGACGACGAGGTGGGCGGGTTCAGCATGGGCGACGGATTTTCTCATCTGGCTCACGTGGCGATGGACGGGAGCTTTGAGTGGAAGAGCGTTCCGCCGGGAACCTATTTTGTGCAACTGGCCGGCGAGGGCAGCGGGAACTCGGATTTATTTCTCAAGTCGATCTTGGCGGGTGGCCGCGATGTGGGCGATGCGGGGATCAGCGTGAATGGCGGCGCAGTGGCGCTGGATTTGGGGGCGAGCGCCAATGGCGGAGTGGTCGAGGGAGTGGTCACCGACAAAAAAGGCGAGCCGGTGGCGGACGCGGTGATCGTTGCCGTGCCCGAGACGCGTCTGCGGACGCAGGTGGAACGCTATCGCAAGACGGTCAGCGACCAGAGTGGACGATTCGTGTTACATGGGATCGAGCCGGGCGATTACACGCTGTTCGCGTGGGAGAGTGTGGACGGCGAGGCGTATTACAATCCGGAATTTCTGAAGAACTACGAGGGACAGGGAAGCGCGCTGCCGGTGAGCGAAGGGGATCGGAAGAGCGTGCAGGTGGCGGTGATTCCGGGGAATGAGGAAGAACAGTAGGCGCTCCAGCGGCGGAAACCGAACATCCTAAACGCTCTTTCAATCAGGATTGCCTTCATACTAAAATGGCGCAGTACATCGATGGAGGTCCGCAGTGCGCTTCCTCGCAAAGACGCTTCTCGCTGTTTCATTTTTCCTGATCTCACTTGGTGTGTGGGCTCAAGAGGGCAATCGGCTAGACGATTCCGACCTGCTCGCGCGACTTTCCTTCGAACGATCGGGGATGGTGCAAGGAGGCGGAGTTCAGCACGTCTGTGTTGCCGTCTCTCGCGATGGGGACTATCGAATTGTGCGATCCACGGACGACGGACAGACGCAGCGGTTGCACGGGCAAATGCCGAAGGAACAAGTTCAACAATTGACGAAGCTGCTGGAAGCTGCTGAATTCCGGGCTCTGTCGGGGGACCATGGCGGGTTGATTCGTCAGGATGTGGAGAGCTTCGGGGCTGAAATTCCGGGCCCCCTGCAGAAGCATGCGGACGGAACCTCGAGTTCGCTTGAGCGGGATGTCTGGCGCTTGCAGTGGTTGAATGCGGACGGTGAGAGTCCGTTCCCAGGTCCGGTTGCCAAAGTGGTCGACTGGCTGCAGCATTTTCAGCCTAAAGGTGGGAAGCCTTTTTCATACGCCGAATTTCAGGATGTGTGTCCGTTGCGCGGACTGCGGTTGCTACAGCCAACGGTAGCGGGAAACGAGCATCCCTGATCGGATGGCCGGCGATCAAGAAAGTCAAAGGCAGCGGGACAGGCCGCGCTTTGCGCGGCGGACAGCCGGGGGCGGCTGTCCCCACATAAAGCTTCCTTAACTGGTCCCTGTCTTTTCTTCACTCTCTTACCAGCGGTGAGTCTCCACCACTTGTGAATTGGCGTCGGCGGCCTTGGTTTCGTCGGCGTGGATCTTGCCGTCTTCCTCGGCATAAAACGACCGGTGCTGAGCGTCCAGGCTGGTTGGCGTCATGACCAGGACGAAGCTGGTGGTCTTTCCTTTGAAACCTGCGGTGTAGTCGCCGCGGTTGGGGTTCACCATGCGCTGGGTAAAGTTGTTGGTGTGGACCAGTTGAGTGAGCGACGTGGCGTAGTGACCGTACTGCTTGTTAAACAGCATTTGGGCGCGCATCACTCCGCGCATATAGGCAAGCGCGGCGAACTCCGAGTCGGAGCGAGCCGGGTCGCCATGATATTTGGGCGTGTAGGTCGGAGCCTGCGGCGCGGGCGGAGCGGCGGCAGGCGGAGCCTCTTGCGCAGAGAGAGCGCAGGCTGCGAGCAACAATGCAGCGAGGATGATGACGACGAAACGTAGCGTTGGCGCTTTCGTTGTATGACCGGTCATGCGAACGGCTCTCCTGACACCCAGATTATTGCACCCAAGGTAACCTGCCGGGATGCGTTCCCGGAAAGGCGCGGATGAGCGAGGTTTAATTTCGACTGCCAATGCGGCGTCTCGCCTGATTTTTCCATGTTACTCCCGTAATTTCACTTCGGTCACCTTCTCTTTGCATCGTGATGAATTATCACTATGCTGGATATAAGAATTCACACCCTACAGGGAAAACTATGAAAGCAGCAGTCGCCAGAAAACCAGTAATCAGAATCGCGGTGGTGGAAAGCGATCCACTGCGCTTTGTTGGGTTCCGCGCATTGTTCGACTCAGAGCCCGAGTTCGAACTGATCTCCGCGGCACTGCCCGAGATGAGCACGCTGCAAGGCATCGATCTCGTTCTGCTCGGCAACCGGAACGGCCAAAACCTGTTTGACGTGATGGCCACGCTGAAGGCAACGCGGCCGGACTTGCGGATCATCGTGACAGGATCTGGCATTGACGAAGAAACCATTCTGAAGGCGATTGCGTCGGGAGCCAAGGGATATGTCGACGAAGCGGCCACTCCGGCGGAATTTGCGCAGGCGATTCGCATTGTGAATCAGGGATCGGTCTGGGCTCCGCGGCGCGTGCTGTCAATGTTCATCGAGCGGGTGTCATCGGCGCCAGGGCGGATTTTCCCGGCGGGCCGGGTGACCTTCACTGACCGCGAAAAAGAAGTGCTGGAAATGCTGGTGGCCGGCCGCTCCAACAAAGAAATTGGCGGGCAGTTAGGCATCGAGGAACGCACCGTAAAGGCGCATGTGGCCAAGTTGATGCGCAAGGTGGGCGTGCAGAACCGGATAGCCTTGTCGGTGCATGCCATTACGCATTCGTTGGTGGTGACGAAATAGAACGGCTCTTGGCCTTTAGCTCTTGGCTTTTAGCCAAGGCACGGACCCCGACCTGCACGGGTCGAATCGAGTTGGACGCCGGTTACTTCAGGACACTTACCTTCGTAATCTTGTGGGGAATCGAGGGGAGACGCATACTCGCTTCACCTACCACAGAACCTGGGAGACGGGGTTGGGAGTAGCGATTAGGGTCACTACTTCCAGCCCCGCATTTTTTTGCCTTTAGCCCTGGGAAACTCTTCCGCCGCGCCTTGATTTACAATCCAAGTACGAAATCCCAGTCAATCTGTTTGTGGTGAGGAATATGAACAAGCTTGCATTGCTGGCGGTAGTAGCGTGCTGCGTTTCGTTATCCCAAGCATTTGCGGGCGCTGCTCAGACGGGCGCTGCTCAGGCGAAAGAATCGAAGGCGGCCGACCGGGTGCAGGCGGCGGCCGACGTGCTGAATGAGATCCAGGCGGCGCCGGATTCCGGCATTCCGCAGGAAATTCTGGGCAAGGCGGAGTGTGTCGCGGTCGTGCCGTCGATGCTGAAGGGCGGGTTTGTTTTCGGCGCGAAGTATGGCCGAGGCCTGGCCAGTTGCCGCACCCCGAAGGGCTGGAGCACTCCCGCATTTTTCACCATCGAAGGCGGCAGCTTCGGCTTTCAGATTGGCGGGCAGGCGGTCGACCTGGTCATGCTCATCATGAATGATGACGGCATGCGGCATTTGCTGGCCGACAAGTTCGAGATCGGCGCGGACGCTTCCGTGGCCGCGGGCCCGGTCGGGCGTCACGCTGAAGGCAATACCGATTGGACCATGCGCGCCCAGGTGCTCACCTACTCGCGCGCCCGCGGAGTCTTTGCGGGAGTGAGCCTGAACGGCGCGGTAGTGAAACAAGATAAAGACAGCACGCGCGAGTTCTACGGGCACATGATGACTTCGAAGGCGGCCTTGACCGGCGAGGTCGATCCGACGCCGGCGGCGAATTCCTTCCTGAGTTCGCTGGCGAAGTGGGCGCAGACGGCGGCGAAGTAGAGAACAGTGGTCAGTGGCTAGTGGCCAATGGTTCGTCGAGACGGGTCGTCGCCGATCACTGAAACTGACCACTGATTACTGATCGCTGCTCACTGACCACTGACCACTGCTCACTGGCCACTTCCCCCAGATGCGGCGAAAACTCGAATACGCGGCGGCTTGGCCGTTCATCAAGGTCCTGGGCGTGATGCCGCGTCCGTTGGCGCGTGGATTTGCCATTGGTCTCGCGCAGATCGTCTATCTGCTGCACGGGCGGTTGCGGCGCGTGGGCATGAGGAATCTGGATCTGGCGTTTCCCGAAAAAAGTGAAGCCGAGCAGAAGCGCATTCTGCGCGGGGAGTTTAGTTCCCTGGGGCGGCAACTGGCCGAAGTCTGCCGCTTCCCTAAATACAGTCTGAAAAACGTCGATCAAGTTGTGGAGTTGGAAAACTTCGAGAACTACGAACAGGCCAAAGCGCGGGGCAAGGGCGTGCTCTTGTTTGCCGGGCATTTCGGGGGGTGGGAACTCTCTTCGTTTGTGCTCTCCATGCACGGGCACTGGATGCACGTGATCATGCGGGGCATGGACAACCAGTACCTGAATCGGCTGATCCTTCACTACCGCACCATGCACGGCAACCAGGCTGTGGATAAGGATGACTTCGTGCGCGGGCTGCTCTCGGCGATGAAGGCGGGCGAAGTGGTGGGGATGCTGATGGACACGAACATGACGCCGCCGCAGGGAATTTTTGTGGATTTCTTCGGCATTCCGGCCTGCACGGCGAGCGGCCTGGCGCGGATCGCTCTGCGCACGGATGCGGCGGTGGTGCCGACCTTTACCATCTGGGATGCGGCGCTGGGTAAGTACCGGCTGCGCTTTGATCCGGCTCTGGCGTTGATTCGCACCGGCGATCAGGAGGCCGATATCGCGGCCAACACGCAGAAGTTCACCACGGTCATTGAGGATTATGTGCGGAAGTATCCGGAGCAGTGGCTGTGGGTGCACCGGCGGTGGAAGACGCGGCCGGAGGGACAGCCGGGTCTGTACTAAACGGCTCCTGCGAAGCGCTCAGTTGCGGGTGTGAAATATTTTGCATGCTGGTGGCGAAAAAAAATTGGGTTTTAGTATTGCGGTTCTCCCCGAACCGGGCTAGCATGTCCCCCACCATTGATGGAGCCAGATGCCGCGCTGTTCGTGGGGTTCCAAGGCACGCGCCGATTCTGGTTCGGCCTGCGATTGGCGGTTTCCAATTGCAAATTCAGCTCTAGCTCTAACTCTGACCACACGCGACGAAGAGACCGCCGTTCTCGTCGCTTATTCCAGGCGAAGGTCATCCCAGGAGGACAAGTGAATAAAGTAAAGGAAGCAAATCACACCGCGACGGCGAACCGTCGCGGGCAGACGATATGGCTGTACGTTATCCTCGCGACCCTAATCGCAGGCGTAACCTTGCCGGCGAGCGCGGCCGGAACCATTGCGCATAACACTCCCCGCTACGTATCCACGGCCAAGAACCTCGGAACTGTCGATCCATCGAAAACCATCGACGTGAGCATCTGGCTGAACGTGCACAATCGGGCTGAGATGGATACGTTGGCCCAGCAACTCTATGACCGCACCTCACCCAACTATCGCCATTTCCTGAACCGGACGCAATTTGCCGCGCGCTTTGCACCGACCGCGGCGGAAGCCAAGACCGTCCATGATTTCTTCGAGTCGCATAATCTGCACGTGGTCACGACCGGCCCGGACAACATGTTCGTGCGCGCGCGTGGCACGGTGGCCGACGTACAAACCGCTTTCCATGTGGTGCTGAACAATTACCAGGTGGCGGGCAAGACGATCCGCTCCAATGACCGCGATCCCTTTGTTGACGGTCCTGCCGCCGAGCTGGTGAGCACGGTTTCGGGGTTGGACTCCGGCGGATTTCAGCATCCGGCGATGGCTCGTACGGCGAACCTGTCGGCGGGCCCAGCGGTTGCTAAGCCACCCCAGGGCACGCTGGACGGCCTGGGCTACAGCAATGTTTGCTTCGACGGCACCGAGAAAGAATCGTTTTCCACCAATGGCGACGGGCAGCTGCCCATCGGAACCTACGGCGGGAATCATCTGAATCTGTTCACTCTCACGACCAATGGTTGCGGCTATGATCCGCTGATGATCCAGGCTGCCTACAACCTGACCGGCGTGTACGCGGAAGGATTCAACGGCGCGGGCCAGACCATCGGAATCATCGACTGGTGCGGTTCGCCGACGATTCAGAACGATGCCAACGTATTCTCGGCGGAATTTGGACTGCCGGCGTTGACCTCGTCGAATTTCACCATCACCTACATCCCCACCCTGAGCGACTGCATTTCGGCGGATTCGGTGGAGATCAATATCGACGTGGAGTGGTCGCATGCGGTCGCTCCCGGCGCTAACATCAACCTGATCGTTCCACCCAGCGGGCTGTTTATTGACATCGACCAGGCCGAATATATTGCCATTGACGAAGGCCTGGCCACTGTCCTTTCCGGCAGCTACGGATCGGAAGAGATTTATGTAGCTTCGACCGAACTGCAGAACGGCAACCTGCTTTCCGAGCTGGCGTCGATCTTCGGAATCTCCACCAACTTCTCCTCCGGCGATTCCGGCAACTACAGCTACGGCTACGGCTACACGCCGTCGGTCAGCTATCCCGCGGATTCTCCCTATGCCACGGCTGTGGGCGGAGTCACGCTGTCATTGAACGCCGACAACTCGATTGCGTGGCAGGCAGGCTGGGGTAACAGCCAGACCCTGCTGGCGGAAGAAGGATACGTCTACGATCCTCCGATCGCGTTTGGTTTCACTGGCGGCTCGGGCGGTGGCGAGAGCACCTGCGCCTACCAGAACGCGAACGGCTGCGTCGCCGGCTTCGCCAAGCCGGCGTTCCAGAAGGGCCTGCCCGGCAAGTATCGCCAGGTTCCGGATATTTCCTGGCTGGCCGATCCTTATACGGGAGCAGTCATCGCGATCACGGTTCCGGGTGAGAGCCCGGCTCTGGTCTGGCAGATCTGGGGAGGCACCAGCGTGGCCTGCCCCATGTTCTCCGGCCTGTGGGCGATTGCGAACCAGGAAGCGGGTTATCCGCTTGGCCAGGCTGCTTCCTACGTATACACACTTCCGGCGGGCGCGGTGTATGACATCGTCCCCGTTGGCTCAAAAACCAACGTGGTCGCATCCATTCAGGAGCCGACCGGCACCAACAAGTACTCGGCGGACGAAGTGGCCGGCGTCACAGGCGGCATTTTCTTGAGCACCATCTGGGACTATGCCGACTATCAATCCACCGCGATTGCCGAAGTCTTCGGCACCAACCCTGGCCTGAAAACGGGTCCGGGCTGGGATAACGAAACCGGCGTGGGAACCCCGAACGCACAGGCGTTCGCGGACTCCTTCGCACCTCCAGCCAAGAAGTAAGCGGCAGCGTGCTTGCATCCGGCCCCCGCATCCGTAAGGACGCGGGGGCTTTTTATTTTAGTAAGCGGATGCGGTGCGGTCTTTCGAACTCGGCGGGTTCGCCCGACTGCCATCAGACGGCGCTTGCTCGGTCTGGCGAACGGCCGTCCAGGAATAATTGCTGGGACGAGCATTCTCCCCGTGCCAGTCGTAACCGTCAGGGATGCCCTCGATCTCAAACTTTCCCGCCATCTTGTCGCCGTCCAGCATTCCCGTGAAATCGATCGTGAAGGGATGGGCTCGCGGAAAAGTAAGCTTCAGGCGGATGTTCTTGCCTTCAAGAGTGCCCAGGATTTTGGGACAATTCAAATGTCCCTGGTAGCTTCCGGTTAGGCTGGAGCCCGCCTGTTCGAGTTGCATGGTGCCGTGTTCGGTCCCAAGGCGCGCTTCCCAGGATAATTGCCAGTTCCCGGTCAGGTTCACGGGCTTGTCTTCGCCTCCGGCCGCGAAGCCGGAGGTCGAGCTGAACATTAAGGTGAACATCAACAGGAAAAAAGGTAGACAGAAATACAGGAACCGATTCTTGTTCATCCTCATTTTTCGAGTCATTATGTTTCGCATCATTGGATCATCCTCGCGAACTATTCTCGTCAATCGAAAGATGAGACCGGCCAAGGGAACAGATTCCCTCGGCCGGTTCATCTAGAACGGCGGCCGGCGCGATCTTAAATTGTCACCTCCGCCAGCTGCCTCGCTTCATTTACTCTTTGCCGGAAAAACAAAGGCGTCAAACAAATCGTCGATGGCCGGGCTGTTGGTCGGCACATAGGCGTTGTCTGCCGCGGTTATGGGGTTGGGATAGTTGTCCCGGCTGCGGGCGGTGATGGGTGCGAGACCCCAGTTTCTCTCAATGAACTTGATGATCGAAACATGGTCTGCATAGCTGTGGTTGACGATGCCGCCGGTGCTGTAGGGAGAGACGATGACCAGCGGAATACGCGTGCCGTCGCCGAAGTAGTCCACTGGCTGGATGTAGCCGGAGTCGTAGTATCCGCCGCCTTCGTCGAAGGTGATGAATACCGCCGTGCTCGCCGCCAGAGTCGGGTTGGCCTGCAGCTTGGCGAGGATGTTCTTCACGAAGCCTTCAAACAAATCCAGCTTCGAGGAAGAAGGATGACCGTCGGTGAACCCGCTGGGCTTCACGATCGAAACGGCCGGCAACTTTCCATCCGCCAGGTCCTCATACAGGTAGGTGGTGTCCTGGATGTGGGCCTCGGTCTGGGCAGGAACGGTCATGATGTCGGTCGCGTACTGGAACGGGTTGCAGATGCTGCAATAACGGTCGTAAGGGTCGGCCCCGCTCGGGTCGGTTACGTAGAGATCCCAGCCTTCGCCGAAGTAGGTCCACGACACGTCTGCGGCTGTCAGCGAATCGCCGATGTGCCGTTGCGAGGTGGGAGGAATCGTGAACGGCGTGTAAACGCTGTCCAGCGTCCCGTTGCCCACGTAACCGGGGTTGTAGTTGTTGAGCAGGTAATAGGCGTTGGGAGCGCAATTGGGGCTGATGGGCGGGTTCAGCGACTGGAGATAGTTCACGACTGCCGGCACCGCAGGCTGCGTCAGGTCATTGCAGTTGGTGTAGCTGCCGCCGGAGTAGCCGTCCTGATCGTAGTAGTTGTTGCTTCCGGATTGAGGATCGGGGTTCTCGACCTGATTGATCGGCGGAGTCGCGAGATTGCCATTGCCATCGCTGTAGGGGAGAGCGTCCGCATAACCAAACATAATGTGATTGGCCCCGGTGCCGCCTTCCACCGACTGATGGAAGTTGTCGCTGATCGTGTAGCTCTCGGCGAGCTGCTTAAAGAAGGGAGCATCCCCCGTATTGACATTGAAGAATGCCATCGAAGTGGAGCCTTCACCGGTGTTGATTGGTGGTGGCGGCGGCGGGTTGCCATTGCTTCCCGCTCCAATCGTGGTTTCGACCCAGGGGAATAGATCGTTCAGGCAGCCGCTGGGATTGCTCGAAGTCGCGTTGGCCGCGCTGCAATCGGTTTGCTGCCACATCTGGTAAAAGCGGTGCACCGGGCTGGCCGCGTACGCATCGTAAGGCAGGGTCGCCGAAGTGAGTTGAAACACTCCTGAGCCCAGCGTGCTGACGTTGGGGATGCGAGTGTCCGGTATGTCATGCGCCAGCCCGGTTGCACCGGTGAGCAGGAATTTGTTGTACGAGGGGAACAAGCCTGGCTCCGCCAGCACAGCTAAAGACAAAGTGACGAAGGGCGCCGGGTCGCTGTCACTCGCAGCCGTGGGAGCTCCGGCGGTTTCGGGCGCGGGTATGTTGCTGTAAGCGAATTTGCTGCCGGGAGAGATGGAGAAAACACTGCTGTCCACCGCGCTGTACTGCGCCGAGAGCCCGTAGTTGATTCCCGGGGTGCCACTGGCGGTGACAATACCCTTGGAGAGCAGATTGGAAACGGTCTGCCCTTTCTTCGGTTTGAAGGTTCCGTAGACGTGATCGAAGGTGCGGTTTTCGCCAATGATCACGATAACGTGCTGAATGGGAGTGATTGGAGCAGTGGGATGTTCCTGAGCGGCGGCGGGGGCCGGTGCTCCCAGGTTGGCAAGCACTGCGAACAAGCTCATGCCAACTGCGAAGTGCTGTCTGGCTTGCGCCAGCAAACTCGGTGAAGACATTCGTTTCCTCCTGAATCAGAGAAACTTACTGTCGTCAAAATAGTCGGCGCATGGTTGCGCGCCGATGACACCGAGATGAATTCCCCAAGAATAAAAATTCACATGCATGAGTAAGCCGGGTGAGGTCAAGCCCTGAATTGTGGGCATATTCGGGACATTCCGGGACAAAAGTAAAAGTCAGATTAAAGAATCTCCACAGAAAGACCGGATGTTCTCAGATTTCGCGACCTGTCTAGTCACCTTTCTTAGCTTCATGACAAAAAATCCACAGTGCTGGTCTGGCGTCGAAGCAGCCATTCCGGTGAACGTTCCGGTAAAATCGAATCTTCTATGGATACCTTCGAACAGATCGCAGAACGTGAGCGGCAGTATCTGCTGCAGACTTATAACCGCTATCCAGTTGTGCTCACCCGGGGCAAGGGAGTGTTTCTCTGGGACATCGACGACAAGCGCTATCTGGACTTTGTTTCAGGGCTGGGGGTGAATGCACTGGGGCACGCGCATCCCCGGATCGTGAAGGCGATTCGCGAGCAGGCGGCGAAGATCATCCACGTGTCGAATCTTTACTACCACGAATATCAGGGGCCGCTGGCGGAGAAGTTGTGCGCGCTGTCTGGATTGAATCGTGCATTTTTCTCGAACTCCGGCACCGAGGCGATCGAGGGCTCGATCAAACTGGCGCGCCTGGCCGGACATCGCGCGGGCGGCGAGGCCAAGAGCCGGCTGGTGGCGCTGGAGGGGTCGTATCACGGGCGGACATTTGGTGCGCTGTCGCTCACCGGGCAGGACAAACATCGCAAGGGATTTGAGCCCCTACTGGAAGATGTCACGTTCGTGAAGCAGAACGATCTGGAAGGCTTGCGGGCCGCGGTGAGCGACAATACCTGCGCCATTGTGCTGGAGCCGATTTTCGGTGAAGGCGGAATCTATGAGTGTTCGGTGGAATTCCTGCGCGAGTGCCGCGCGCTTGCCGACCGGCACAAAGTTGCGCTGATCTTCGACGAGATTCAGTGCGGGCTGGGGCGCACGGGAACGATTTTTGCGTTTCAGAGTTTCGGCGTGACGCCGGATATCGTTGCGATCGCCAAGCCGATCGCGGCGGGGCTGCCGCTGGGGGCGTTCATTGCCAGGGAAGAATTTGCCACCGCGATTTCGCCGGGGCAGCATGGCACGACCTTTGGCGGAGGTCCGCTGGCCTGCCGCGTGGCGCTGGAATTTCTGGCGATCGTGGAAGAAGAAAAGCTGCTGGAGAACGTGAATAAAGTTGGAGCGTACTTGCAGCAGGAGCTTTTGGGTTTAGTAGAAAAATGTCCGGCGGCGACGGGCGTGCGCGGGCGCGGATTCATCCAGGGGATTCAGCTGGAGATTCCGGCGCGTCCGATTGTAGACGCAGCGCTGGCCGAGGGAGTGCTGTTCAACAGCACGCAGGATACGGTGGTGCGCTTCCTGCCGCCGTTTCTGATGGAAGAGAAGCATATTGATAAAGGGATTCGCGTGCTGAAGAAGCTGCTGGGGAAGAAGAGGAAGAAGGCGGCGTAAGGCGGCTTCCGGCTTCGTGCGACGCGGGTTTGGGGTTTGGAGTTGTGGCGCTCGTCGAGAATCAAGCTGTCAGTCTGTGAATCGGAAGCCGAAAGCCGGGAGCCGAAAGCCGAAAAACAAAAACGGGGAGCCGAAGCTCCCCCAGTGAAGCGTCAGAGGCGTTGTTTCACTTAGATAGAATCGTGCGGGTGGGAAAGAGTTGTCCTGCGCGCGGGAAGATTTTTGCAGCTGTGGCGCTGAGTGCGTGAGGCTGGATGAATCGTGATTTTGGATGAATGAAGTTCAGGAAATTCCGGCGCGCGCGACCATCGGGGCCGGCGAGGGCGTGGCAGAGTGCTGGATGGATCTGGACGGAGCCCGCATGCGCTACCTGCGCGCTGGGTCCGGGCCGGCGCTGATCCTGCTGCACGGACTGTTGGGGTATTCGTTTTCGTGGCGATATGTAATGCAGGCGCTGGCGTCTTATGCCACCGTCTACGCGCCCGACCTGCTGGGCGCAGGATTCTCTGACCGGCCGCGTGGAATCGACCACTCGATGCGCGGGACGGCGCGGCGCGTGCTGCGATTTATAGAAAATCTCGGACTCACGTCATTTGATTTGCTCGGCACGTCGCGCGGCGGGGCGGTGGCGATGGCGGCGGCTGCGGAATGCCTGGGCTCCGAACGCTCGGGTGCGCAGAATGCCGGGCCGCGACTGCGCCGGTTGGTGCTGGTGTGCCCTGTGAATCCATATTCCAGGCACGGACGCTGGATCGCGCCGTTCTTCGGTACGCGTCTCGGTGCGGCGTTGTTTCGCGCGGGGATGGGCATCACCCGCATGCAGTTCATGTTTCCTTACTGGCACGGGCGCCTGTATGCCGACAAAAGCAGGATTCCGCCCGGAACCCTCGAGGGGTACAAAGCGCCTCTGGCGATTCCGGGATTGTTCGAGCACGCGCTCAGCATCGTCCGCACCTGGACGGCCGACCTCGAGGAACTGGAAGCACTGCTGCCCACGCTGTCAGCAATCCCTATGCTCTTGATGTGGGGAAGCAAAGATCCGGCGGTGTACTTTTCTTCAATGCAGCCGCTGGCGCGGAATTTTGCGAACGTGCAGTCGGTGGTGTTTCCCGGAATCGGGCACCTGCCGTATGAAGAATGTCCTGAAGAGTTCAACCAGGCGCTGATTCAATTTCTCACCTGCTAGCTTAACTATTGTCATTCTGAGCGAAGCGAAGAACCCCCATGCAATTGTGCGCGATCACCAGCCCGGAAAGGAATTCGCACGACGGTTCCGCGACCGCGGATACTTTACGATTTTCCGACTCGAGAAAGAAATCATGAACCACTCCATTTTCGAGATGCTGCGGAATGCGGTGGTCCACTACGGCTACTGGGCCGTGGCGGCGGCGCTGCTGGCGGAGAATGCCGGGGTGCCGGTGCCGGGAGAAACGGTTCTGCTGCTGGCGAGTTTCTTAGCCTACTCCGAACACGACCTGCGGCTTCCGTGGATCATCTTTGTCGGGACCATCGCGGCCACCATGGGCGACAACCTTGGCTTCGCTCTGGGCCACTACGGAGGGCGTCCGCTGCTGGCTCGCTACCAGAACTTTTTTCGGATTCAGGACAAGACGCTGGCGCGCGGAGAAGGCATGTTCGCGCGCTACGGCGCGGTCGCAATCTTTTTTGCGCGCTTTGTGTTTGGCATGCGCGTCATCGCGGGGCCCATGGCCGGAGCGCTGCGTATGCATTGGCGGAAATTCGCGGTCTTCAATTTTCTGGGCGCGGCCTTGTGGGTGACAGTGATTGCCGGAGCGGGCTACCTGTTTGGCCAGCATTGGCGGCGACTGGAGCGGGACATCAAGCGGTTCGACGTGGTGGTGGTGATTCTGGTGCTGCTGGTGTTGGCCTTTCTGTGGTGGCGCGGGCGGCGCGCCCGGAACGGAGCACCTGCGGAGTAACCATTTGCACAGGGGGCAGGGCTTGCGCGAGCGACTATACTGTCCCAAGTCGCGGGCCGATTCGGAAGTAGGGCCATGTCCGTGGCGTCGCAGGAATTACACGGTTGCGTCCGAGCCGGAATTCGGACAAGGAGGAATCCATGAAGAAGTTCGGGTTGTTCACTCTACTCATCCTGGCAATAGGGCTCTGCACGTTTGCCTTTACGGCGGCGGCAGCGCCCCCCATGTCTCCCCACCCCCGGGTGGACCATGCCATCGAGGCGATGCGCGTCGCCCGGGACCATATGGAACACGCCGAGGGCGAGTTCCACGGCCATCGCGCCAAGACGATCGAGCACCTGGACGCAGCCATTCACGAGGCTGAAATCTGCCAGGGCGAACCGTAGACCTGACTTTACAAGAAATAAGACCTGCAGGAATTAACGAGTCTAGAAGTATGGGCAGCGTCCAAGCGACGCTGCCTTTCTTGTTTTGCTGGAATACGGGCTCCGGGAACAAGCGCAGCCGCGAGCCTCGCGAGCCTAATCGGTGTGGAAAGTGTAGCCGACCGAAGCGCCAAGTCGAAAAACGTTGTCGGAGTGGAAATCGCTGGTGTTGTTGATGACGTGGTAAATGTGAGCCTCGGGGCGGATAAAGAAATTCCGCCAGAACCGGTAGCGGATCTCGGCGCTGGCATGCAGCAGAAAATGATTGCTGTCGAGACGAGTGGAACACCCGGCAGAGTATCCGCAGTAGCCGTAGGGATTGGCGTAAAGCACGCTTTCACCACCCGCGCCGCCCATGAAGTCGATGCTGATTCTCTTCTCCTGCCCGGGCGGAAAAAGTCCCGTCAAGTGGGGCTCGTACAAGGCGTTGAAGTCATAGATGACGGGGCGGAACTGCTGATAGTCGTTGTAGAGCCCCAGCTTGTCGCGCCAGGTAACCTCCGCGCTGTAGCCGTAGTGATTCTTGTAAACCCGGTCGAGGCTGATGCTGGGGTAGAGCCCGCCCTTCTCCGCGGGCGGCACGTAACCCTGGGAAGCGGTGGTGTTGCGGGTGGAAAACAGAGTGCCGCCGCCAACGGCAAAGTCAAATTGCTGGGCACGGGCAAGAGTGGCGAACAGAACAGGCGCACACACGGACATGAGCCACGCGAACTTTCTCAAATACAGCCCCCTTTAAGTTTCGTCCAGTTGCTTGAAGCCGGCTCCTTGAAGAGTCTACGCCACAGTGCCGGAGCCCGGCGAAGCAGTCGCGAATGCGCGGAAAACCATCGCGGCCGGAACTGGCTGGACACCAGTTCACGGCCGCCCAGGGAAGCAACTCTTAGTCTGGACCAATGGTGTAGCCGATCGACGCCCCGACACGGATGACGTTGCCGGAACTGAAAACGTCGGTGTTGTTCAGGATGTTGTAGTAATGGGCTTCGGGACGGATGAAGAGGTGTCCAAACACGTAATAGCGCAGGCCGGCCCCAACATCCACCAGGAAGTGGTTGGAGCTGGTGTAGCAGCCGAAGCCGTAGACGCAGGAGAAGCTGTTGTTGTAGGAGTAGAAGCGGGTGCTCTGAAAGCCGATGCCACCCATCAGATCAAGGCCGACTTTCTTGGCGATCCTGGGCTGGTACACGGCGTTGAAGTCGTAGAGGATTGGCCGGTACGGTTGGCCGGTGCCGCCGAAGTCTCCCACACCGCCTCTCCAGACCGCATCAAAGCCGACGCCCAGGCGGTGGTGGAAAATGACGTCGCCGCTGATGTTGGGGTAAAGACCTCCCTTTTCGGGGCAGGTGAAGAAGTTGCACTCGGCGGCGCTGGGCGACATGACGGTGCCGAAACCGATCATGGCGTCGCCTTGCTGGGCGGAAGCCAGGCTGCCTAGAGCAAAAAACGCGAAGACGGTCGCAAAGAAGGCAAACTTTCTCAAGAGGAACCTCCTGTGATGAATCGTTGTTGACGGTTTTGAGGGTAAGATGCGACCGCCAAACCATTTGGATGCAAGTGCATGGGTAGCTCATCCATCATAAGTTCAACGGCGCAGGAATTCAAATTGTGCCGCCCCCGTGGTCATTCGCCTGGTCAACAGGGACTGGCGATGCATGCCGGGACCAGCCGCCAAAATTAAACCCGGCAGAGTGCAACAAGTTGCGCCTGAGGTCCCGAAATGGAACTGCGCCGGGGCCTGCGAATCTTTCTCGGGATGACCCCATGCTTTATCGTTTCTTCGGATTTATCGTTTAGCCCCGCCGCCTCCGCCGCGAAGCACATGGTCCAGGGCGATGGCGCCACCGCCGAAGAAGATGAGGGCAAAGGCCAGGGTGGCCGCGGCCAGGGGAAATTCGTATCCCGGTCGATCGGGCGAGCCCAAAAGCCCGTTGTGCAGGTGCACTTTCCAGATGGCCACGGCCAGGTTGACACAGATGGCGAAGGCGGCGGGTCGAGTGAAAAAGCCCACCAGGACGAGCAGTCCGCCCAGCAACTCGGTGAACGCGGAAACATACCCTAACCAGCGCGGCAGGCCCATGCCCGCGACCATCGAAACGAAGTGGTTCAGGCCGCCAAACACCTTGTGGTAGCCGTGCGTGACCATAATGGCGCCCAACGCCAGGCGCATGAGTAGCAGGGCAAGGGGCTGCAAGCGATCGAGATAACGCAAAGTGCTCCTCCGGACCGAGGCAATAGATTACCGCAGTGCGGCGAACCGGGGAAGACCGAGGAATCCAGAAAACAATTGCGCCTCCTGCAGGGTTTTGATAACGTGGCTGCGCCGCGAGAAGCCGGTCCTGGCGCGTCCAAACTGCCCCGCCGATCCCGCGCTGACGTTTCGTTCTCTGGGTCCACTGCTCCGGACCCGGAAAAATGATCGGAACGTTCTCATCGGAGCCGTGTTTGCAGGTTTGTAGGTTGGATGAAACTTTAGACTTCAGGAGTCTGCGATGAATTTTTCGATGTTTGCAAGCGCGCTGCGGAAATGCGCTTTAGTTGCCCTGATTGCGGCGGCTCCGGTTTTTGCCTCAGCACAGAAAAAAACCAGCGCGCCGGCGCCGCATGCCAGTGCCCCCGCCCATGCCGCGGCGCCGAGCCATCCTGCGGCGACACAGCATTCCAGCGCGCCGAGCCATTCTTCGGCGCCCAGTCACTCGGCGACGACAAGCCACACGGGTACGACCACACACTCGGGCACGACGACGCACGCCGGTGGAGCGACGACGCACTCAGGAACAACAACCCACACCGGCACGACCACGCACGCCGGCGGAACCACGACGCACACCGGAACGACGACCCATACCGGCACGACCACGCATGCCGGTGGAACCACAACTCATACGGGAACCACGACCCACACCGCGACCACGAGTCACACGCCGCCCGGCCGCACGGTTGCTCTGAAAGGCGGCGGGTCGGCCAGTGTGCGTCCGAACGGGCAGATTCGCTCGGTGAACCGGAACGGCATGCAGATTAACCGCGGACTGCACGGCGGGCGCACCGTCGTGAGCACGCGCAATGGCGCACGCATCGTAACTACCGGACACGGCGGCTATGTGCAGCGCGCTTATGTCACCCGCGGCGGCCATTCCTATTATTCGCGCACCTACTATTACCATGGCTCGTACCGAACCGGAGTTTACGTCGGCTACAACTGGGGAGGTCATGCTTACTTCGGATACTACAATCCGTACTGGTATCATCCCGGGTTTTACGGATGGGCGTATAACCCGTGGGCGTCGCCGTTGGCATGGGGTGTAGGGGCCTGGGGCTGGGGTGGTTCGCCCTGGTTCGGGTTCTACGGAGCCTATTGGAATCCGTATCCCGTCTATCCGTCGGCCGCGTTCTGGCTCACGGATTATCTGATCTCATCCAACCTGCAGGCGGCGTATGCGGCGCGCGCGGAAGCTAACGCGGACGCGGCCGCGTCGGACGCAGCGGCGGATGATTCCGCAGCCAACAGCGCTCCGGCGCCGGCGGCGGGCGGCCAGGTGGCGCTCTCACCCGAGGTCAAGCAGGCGATTGCCGACGAAGTAAAAGCGGAGCTCGCTGCCCAGCAGGCGCAGGCAGCCCAGCCTGCATCGACGGCCGGTGCGCAACCGGCAGCGGCACCCGCAGGTCAAGTGCCTCCCGCGCTCGATCCGGCACGGCGTACATTCGTCGTGGCGGATGAGGTTGACGTGGTGGCCGACGGCCAGGAATGCGCCCTGACCCAAGGGGACGTCATTACCCGGTTGACCGATACTCCGGATGCCGACCAGAAAGTGAACGTGAGCATTGCCAGCAGCAAGAAGTCCGACTGCGCCTCCGGCAAAACCGTGCTGGTTTCAGTGGACGACTTGCAGGAAATGCACAACCACTTCGAGGAACAGCTGACCGCTGGTATGAAGTCGCTGGCCGACAAGCAGGGGACCGGAGGCATGCCGAAGGCTCCGGACACCGGCACGACCGCGTCGGACGTTCCGCCGCCGCCGCCCGACAAGTCGGCGGGGCAGGCGCTGGACGATCAGCAGAAGGCTGCCGACCAGACCGAGTCGGATGTCAAACAGGAAGCAGCGTCGTCGGGTGGCGGCTCGCAGTGAGCCTCTCGGCCGGCGCTTG
>Ga0302326_10008324_pt1 | contig 22897 bp, 25 predicted proteins | sample Palsa_T0_3_FD_202264 | JGI IMG/M metagenome (GOLD analysis project Ga0302326, IMG submission 202264) | Peat permafrost microbial communities from Stordalen Mire near Abisko, Sweden - Palsa_T0_3 | ecosystem: Environmental > Terrestrial > Soil > Palsa > Peat permafrost | place: Sweden: Abisko... | reverse complement strand
CAGGTAGACCGCGCCGCCGGAATTCGGTGTGATCCGGCCGAAACCGCCGGCCGTCAGACACACGCCGCTCGTTCCGTTTTTCGAATGCACGCTCAAATCAAGATTGATATTCGCGGTGAACGTGCTGTTGCCGAGAGTAGTGCCGTTGAGCGGGACCGACCATGTGATGCAGTTGCAGCTGTCGCTCGGATCGCATTGCGGATTCGGAGCGCAACTGCCGGAACTGATTGTTTCGGTGCCGGAGCCAACGGCCTGAAACAGCGCCACCTTCGCCGCCGCCGCTACGGCCGGCGTCGCGATAGCGAGACAAACCATCGTCGTTATCAGCGCGACCATCGCGAGTCCGGCGATCGTCGGCATGATGCCGGTCGTCCTGTGAATCTTGCTGCGAATCTTGCCTCGAATCCTGCCGCAAATCTTACTGCAAACCTTGCCGCCCTTCATGACGATCGGATGCATCGCGATCCGCCTAGACGCCGAACCTGATTCGAAGCGCGTCGGTCAGCGCGGGAACGATCACGGCGCTGTCGGCGACCAAACCGATATCGGCCCGCTCGAAAATTGGCGCCTCGGGGTCGTTGTTTATCGCGACCACCGTATGCGCCCGTTTGATTCCCACAGTATGGTTCGGGACGCCGCGGATGCCGACCGTAAAGTAGAGCCGCGCGTCGATAGCCTTGCCCGTCAATCCGACCTGCAACTGCCGCGGCATGAGGCCGACGTCGGTCACGCGGCGGGTGGCGCACATGCCCGCGCCGAGCACGCGCGCGAGCTCTCGAGCCCGTTCTATTCCCTCCGCACCGCCCGCACCCATGCCGATCCCGACGACGACCTCCGCACCTTCGAGCGGCGCGATCGATCGGTCCAGGATGGAGTGCTCATGCACCAGCTTGGACATGACGGGCCCCACCGCTGGTTTGACGACCTCGATCTGTGCGTGGCGGTTGGCGCTCGGCTCGCCCAGCTCGAGCATCCCGGCCCGCACGGTCGCCATCTGCGGATAAGTGTTCGACAAAATCGGCGCGATTATGTTGCCGCCGAAGGCCGGCTTCAGCGCGACCATTCGACCGTCGCCGCCCAACTCGATTCCGACCGCGTCGCCGGTAAGACCGAGCGCGAGGCGCGCGGCCAGTCGCGGCCCCCAGTCGCGTCCGCGTTCGCTGGCGCTCAGCAGCAGGCCCCACGGCTTGCGCTCGGCGATCAGCACGGCGAACGCCTGCGCGACAATTTCCGGAACGTAGGGGTCGATACCGGGCGAATCGATCGCCACGATATGGTCGGCGCCATAGGCCGCGAGCAGCGCCCCATGCTTTGCGATCGAAGCCGGAAAGCCGGCAGCGACGAGTCCGCCGCCCAGCAGGCCGGCCAGCTCGTCACCGCGCGACAGCAGTTCCAGGCTGCCGCGGGTAATTTCGCCTTCGAGGTTGGTCTCGCATACGACCCACAGGTCGCGACCGGCAACGAGCGGCCGTATCGATGGTGAAATTGGCCGGCGCGCCTTCGGCCGCGAAACCAGCGCGCCGATCTCGTCGAGCGCCGCGAGAGTCTCACGCGCGGCCCGCTCGGGATCTGACGCGTCGATAAAGCGGCAGTTCTTGACCGTCAACTCCTGAACGATGACCTCGGTGACGGTGGTCGGCGAACCCGCAAAGCCGAAGCTGCCGGGCGCGGCGTCGAGCATGTCGGCGCGCAGCACTTCGATCGGTTTGGCGGCGGCAGCTTCCTGCGCACCCGGCTTGACGCGGGCCGGTTGCGCGATCTTCTCGGCGCAACTGATCAGCACCGGCATTGGACATTCGACCTCGTCGTAGCCCTCATCGCTTTCCCGTTCTGCGCGAATCCGACCGCCGTCGATTTCGAGCTTACGCGCACTGGTGACCTGCGCGATGTCGAGCATCTCGGCGAGCTCCGGTCCGACCTGACCCGTTTCGGCGTCGAGCGAATACTTGCCCATCAGGATGAGATCGTAGCGTGTACGGCGAAGCGCACACGCGAGGGCGCGCGCGGTCGCGAGAGTATCGGAACCGGCGAAGGCGCGATCCTCTAGATGGATCGCGCGATCGGCGCCCATCGCGAGCGCGTCAACCAGCATCGAGCGGGCCTGCGGCGGCCCCATCGTGACGGCAGTTATATCGGCGCCGTGCTTGGTCTTGAGGTTGACCGCGAGCGAAAGGGCGCGCAGATCGAACGCGCTCATCACGGCCGGGCCGTCGCGTTTTATCGTCTTGGTGGCCGCATCGAAGTTGGCATCCTCGATGAGCGGAATCTGCTTCAGGCAAACTGCAATTGTCAGCACAAAAAGATAATCTCCATAAAGTGCGGAGCGAGCAAGCGAGTTTGCGAGCTGCGTTAATAATCTCATGAGAAGCGCGAATAGGTCCGATAAACGATCGCCTTCGGCTGGCGATGCGGCCGATGCCGCGTCTTATTTCGCCAGCGCGCATCTGACCCGGCGGCGGCTGGCCACCGCTTTGATTGCGCTGGTCGCGATCATGATTGTTGTCGCGATAGCCGCATGTGCCGCCGGCAGCGTGCATATCAATCTCATCCGGGCATTTACCGATCCCACGAGCCCCGACCATGCAATCCTTTTCGTCGCCCGCATTCCACGAGTTGTGATGGGAGCGATCGTGGGCGCAATTCTGGCCGCGGTCGGCACGGCCCTACAGGCATTGGTGCGAAATCCGCTCGCCGAGGGCGGCATCCTGGGAATTTCGGGCGGCGGCGCGCTCGGCGCGATAATCGCGCTCATATTTTCGTGGCAGATGGGCGCGGCGACCGAAATAGTGCCGGCCTGCGCGTTTGTCGGCGCGCTGATTTCGACTCTGGCGGTTTATCGGCTGGCCCAACTCGACGGCCGGCTCGAGCCGCTGACGCTGCTGCTGGTCGGCGTCATCTTCAACGCCTTCTGGGGCGCGGCGATCATGCTGATAAACAGTGTGGTCAACTTTTATTACACCCACAGCATCCTGTTCTGGATGATGGGCAGCCTCGAAGACCCCGGATGGCGCGAGATTTTCGTGGTCGGCGGGCTTGGACTGGCGGGCTTTATCGTCCTGCTCGCGTCGGCCCGCGACATGAACCTGCTGAGCCTGGGCGATAGTGAGGCGGCCGCCCTGGGCGTCGATGTGGAACGGCTGCGCCGGATAATCTTCGTGGCGACATCCGTCATGATCGGCGCGGCGGTGTCCGTCAGCGGAATAATTTCGTTCGTCGGCTTGATCGTGCCGCATATCCTGCGGCTCGCGCTTGGCGCCGACCATCGCCTGTTATTGCCCGCCTCGATTCTCGGCGGAGCGGCGTTTCTGATAGCGGCCGATCTGGTTGCCCGCGTGGTAATCGCACCTTCCGAAATTCCAGTGGGTGCAATCACGGCGCTTTGCGGCGGACCGTTTTTCATTTACATGCTGCGGCGGCAGGGACGACGACCGGCGGGAGTATGACGATCGACGCCAACGCCGATATTGCGCTGAGCGCCGATGTGCAAGCGGCCGGCTATGGCGGCGTGGACGTGCTCCGCGAAATCTCGCTGCAAGTGGCGGCGGGCGAGATGATAGCGATCGTTGGGCCCAATGGGGCCGGCAAATCGACGCTACTGCGCGTGCTCGGCGGCGTGATCAGGCCGCGCGTCGGCACCGTCGATTTGTTCGGTCGGCCGCTTGCCGATTACGATCGGCGTCTGCTGGCACGTACTATCGCAACGGTTGCACAGGAAAACACGGTCGCCTTCGGTTTCACCGCCCTCGAAGTTGTCCTGATGGGCCGCGCCCCTCATCTGGGCGGCTTCCATCTGGAGAGTGCGCACGACCTCGAGGTCGCGCGGCGAGCGCTCGATCATTTCGGCCTGCTGCCGCTTGCCGGCCGTCATATACAGGAGCTGTCAGGCGGCGAGCGCAAATGCGTTTTTATTGCGCGCGCGCTGGCGCAGGAACCGCGCGTGACGATACTCGATGAGCCGACGGCGTTTCTCGACCTGCGCCATATAAAGGAAATTTTCACCCGCTTTCGCGCACTATGCGCCGAACATTCGATGACCGTCGTCACCAGCCTGCACGATCTCAATATCGCCGCGCTCTATGCCGACCGCGTGATGCTGCTCAAGGACGGCGCGATGGTCGCGTGCGGACGCCCAGCCGACGTGCTCGACGCGGCGACCATTCGCGCCGTCTATGAAACCGGCGTTTATGTTGGCCATAACCCGGCGACCGGATCGGTCACCGTCCTGCCCACTGTGGATCTTCCATAGCTGAGATGGATCTTCCATAAGGCGCGCCAAGCTGAACGCCGCCACGGCCCAGCCGGACGCCGTTGTAATTGACGGGTTGCCTTACCTTGCGACGGTTTGCGACACTTGATTATCGCCATGAAGCCAATTACGCGCGAAGGCCTCAGCCTGATCTTCGACGCCGATGACACGCTATGGGCCTCCAATGTCCATTTTCGCGACGCCGAACGAGAGTTCGCCGGCACGTTGCGCAACGCCGGAATCGCCGCCGATGTGGCGGACGTGCGAGCTGCCGTGCGCCGCTTCGAGCTCGATATCATCCGCACGCACGGCTACGGACGGGGTCCTTACGTCCTGGCGCTCCATCGCGCGCTCGATATGCTGGCCGAGACGCCAGCGACCGCGCAGCGGTTGCGGCCGGCGATCGATGAACTCGGCGCGCGCTTCGTCAATCGCGAATGCGAGGTGTTTCCGGGAGTCGATGAGACCCTTGCGGTTCTGGCGACACGTCACCGGCTGCTGGTATTCACCAAGGGGCAACGCGACGAACAAATCCGCAAACTCGACCGATCGGGCCTTGCGGGCCATTTCAGCCGGGTCGAAGTGACGCCCGAGAAGGATCACGCGGCCTACGATGGTCTGGTGGCCCGGGCCGGATTGGATCGGGCGGTCACCTTCATGATCGGCAACAGCCCGCGTTCTGACATCAATCCGGCGCTTAAGGCAGGCCTTGGCGCGGTATTCATTCCCCATCCGGAGACCTGGGAGCATGAACACGCCGAAATCGATCGTCTCGAGAGCCGTCTAATCGAACTGGAAAACTTCCTTCAGCTGCTCGAAGTGTTCTAAGATAAAGATCCATGGGTGTGCCCGAGTTTCTAAGCGGTACTTCCCCGCTCCGTCGCCGGCCTAAAATCCGCGCAACATCGGCTAAGCGCAAGCCGCCGCTAGCGTTGCGTCCAATACATCATATGTGGCGGCGCACGATCGATCAGATCGCGCTGGAAAAGATCGATTTGCCGGTGCGTGGCCTGCCTGCCGGATTGGCGGGTGCGATCGCGTGCCAGATCAGCGACCTGCACGTCGATCGCGACGAGGACCTCGCGCGGCTCGAGGCGGCCGTCGAGGTGATCAATCGGCAGAAGCCCGACCTGGTGCTTCTGACCGGCGATTATTTCTCGACCCCCGAAACGCGGGGCCAGTACCTGGTTCCGTTCCGCCGCGCGCTGGCCGGACTGAAGGCGTCCAGCGGTGTGTTTGCGATTCCCGGCAACCATGACCATTGGGGATCTTTCGATCGGATCGATGAAGCCCTGAAGGCCGCCGGTATCGAGACGCTGAGCAATGAGAACCGGCGCATATCGATTCGCGGCAATCCGATCGTAATCGTCGGGATCGACGACCTGTGGGCGCGGAGAGCCGAGCCGTCACGTGCTTTCGCGGGAGTTCAGCCGGAAGATTGTACGATCGTGCTGGCGCATAATCCCGACACTGCGCTTTATGCGCGCCATCTGCGGCCGGGCGTGATGCTTTCCGGACATACTCACGGCGGCGTCGTGCGGATTCCGATTTACGGTTCGCCGATAAAATCGATCCTGAGGATCGGCAAGCGCTTTTACGCCGGACTCAATCGCTACGAAGATTTTTACATCTATACCAACCGCGGTCTGGGAACTTATTGGCTGCGGGTGCGAATAAATTGCCGGCCTGAAATTTCGCGCCATCGGTTGATCCCGCTGAGCCTCGACGCCGCAATTGAAAGCCCCACTGGCCGCCGGCGCCGCCGAATCGCCAAACGGCGCTCCTGAACGCTGCCGCATTGCAACCGGATCGGAGCAAACGGCTCGTATCACTCAAATCGCGCACCCTCGCGCCCGGACCGGCCGGCGTAACCGAAGGAGACCAGAATTGAACGTCAGAACGGTCGCGGTAGCGGGCGGGACGGGCTTTATCGGCGGCACTATCGCACGCCATCTTGCACGCTCCGGACTGCACGTGCGCGTGATCACGCGCAATGTGAGCCGTGCCGGGCCGAAGTTCGACGGTCTCGGGGGAATCGAGCTGTTTCACGCCAACGTTCTGCGACCGGAGACCCTTGATGACGTCCTGGCCGATGTCGATGCGATCGTCGACGCGGTTCAGTTCGACGGTTATCCGATCGAAAATCCTCGCCGCGGACTGACCTTCGAACGGGTTGATCTGGGCGGCGTGCTGTCGCTGCTCGAGGCCGGCAAGCTCGCGAAGGTGCGCAGGTTCATCTATATCAGCGGCGCGGCGGCCGATGAGGCTAGTTCCCATCCGGCGTTCCGCACCAAGGCCCGCGCCGAACGGGCGATTAAAGAATCGGGCATCGATTACACGATCTTTCGTCCGTCACTGGTTTATGGTCCGGGGGATCGCGTCGTCGGGATGTTCGCGCGGCTGCTGCGAATCTCGCCGATGTTCGTGATTCCGGGGGACGGCCGTCAGAAGCTGCAACCGCTGCTGGTCAACGATCTGGCGCAGTGCGTGACTCTCGCGTTAGAAGGGCGCGGAATTAACCGCATTTTCGAAATCGGCGGCCCTGACACGCTCACTTTTGACCAGTTCATCAAGCTGCTGATGGAGATAACCGGATCGCACCGGCCAATCGTTCACGTGCCCGAAAAGCTGATGCGCCTGGCGGGACTGCTCGGCGAGAAGATGCCGCGGCCGCTGTTTTCGCGCGACGCGGTCGAATTTCTCACCGCCGACAATGTATGTGACAGTGCGCCGCTATTGGCCGAGTTCGGCGTGCCGTTGACGCCGCCACAGGCCGGCATGTCATATCTGTCGCGCGACTGACAAAGCCGGCGGATCAACGACGCGGCGCCAGGCGATCCCTTCATGGCCGTAGGCAGACCGGCCGGACTGGAACGCATCGGTAAAGATCTCGGCAAGAATTTCAATCGATTCGACGATTCGCGGACCCGGGCGGTTAAAGTACTGGTTACCGTCGACGGCGTAGACGTGGCCCTCTCGGACCGCACGAAGCTGCTGCCACATCGGAAACCGGTACAGCGGCATTGTCTCTTCAAGCGAGTGTTCAAGCGAAAATCCGCACGGGGCGGCGACAATTATGTCCGGGTCGGCATCGGCCAGGTCGGCGAGCGCGATCGTCGGAGCATGGCCGCCTTGCGCGCCCTTCAGATTGACGCCTCCCGCAGCCGTGACCATCTCCGGAATCCAGGTCCCGGCCCCCATCAGCGGGTCGAGCCATTCCAGGCTGACGACCTTCGGACTGACGGGACCGCGCGCTGCCCGCGCAGTGATCGCGCCGACCCGTTGGCGCAGTTGCGCACCAAGCCGGATTCCCCGATCCTCAACGCCGAGCCGTACGGCCACGCGTTCGATATCCTGCCAGACATCCTCGAGCGTCATCGCGCCCAGCGATACCACCTCGGGACGCGCGCCAGTCCAGTCATCGACGGCGCGGATCACTTCATCTTCGCTGACCGCGCAAATCTCGCACTGCGACTGGGTGACGATGAAGTCCGGATGCAACTCGCGTAGCGCGACGGCATCGACCTGGTAGACCGATAATACGCGCTCGACGATATCGCGCACGCGCTCATCGATTTCACGGCTGGAGCCATGCGGATCGAACCGCGGCGCGGTCAACGCGGGGAGCCGAACGACGGATGCGGGATAGTCGCATTCGTGTGAACGGCCGACGAGATTCGCCTCGAGCCCCAGCGCGCAAACTATTTCCGTGGCGCTCGGCAGCAGTGAGACTATCCGCCGACCAGGCCGTGAGCTCGATTCACTCATCGGTCACCTCACCCATTCGTCATCCTTCCGAATTAAACTTCTGTCCCTTAGCGCCGAGCAGCTTCGCGGCGGTTCGAGCGAGCGCATCGGCCGCCGTATCGCGCACCTCGGGAGCAGGACTCTGAACCATCTTTAGAAGAATCGGAATGCATTCCGGTCGGCCGATTCGTCCGAGCGACCATGCAACCTGCGCCATCTCGATCGGATCGTCGATCTTGTCGGTCGATTGCTCGAGCAGGACTATCTCGGGCACGCCGCCTTTGCGGCCGATAGCCTCGGTCGCCGCCAGGCGCAGGACCTGGTTGGACGAAGACAACGCGCCGACCAGCAGCGGGCGGCCGAGCGTGAAGTCGAGATGGTCGAGCAGCGGGGGCAGATAGCGATCGCTATCCTCGTCGATCAAAGCGCTTTTCAGCAGCGGCAGACCGTCGGAATTGTTGTGGTTGGTGAGGGCGACGGCCGCGGCGAGCCGCACGCGCTGGTTCACCCGTTCATTGGTCTCATACTGCTTGAGCGTGGGAACGACGTTGTCAGCCTTGACGTCACCTAGTGCGAGGGCGGCCTCGGATGCCTGCTGAACATTATTGGTATCGAGTCCCTTGACGATAATCGCGACCATGTCGCCGGAGCTGTCGCCCAGCAGGATGATCGAATGGGCAGTCTCGGTGCGAACCATCGGATCGGTCGATTTGGCCAGCACGTTGCGCAGATAGGGCAGCGCGGTGGGATCGCCGAGATGTCCCAAGCCATTAACGCTCCATACGATCAGATTCGAGTTGGGATCCTTGGCCGCGGCAATCAGCAGGGGCTTGACGATTGGCGATCGAATTTCGGACAACCCCTGGATCGCCATCAGCTGACCATCCTGTCCGCTCGACTGGTAAAAGCGCTCGATAACTTCGATTGCCTCGGGTGTGCCCGCTTCGGCCAATCCTTCGATCGCCGCCTTCTGGACGAGAAAATTCGATGAGTTGAGCGCCTTGTCGATAGCGCCGCGGCCGCTCCAGTCGCCGTTGCCGACCAGCGACGTCGCAACGTAGCAGCGCTCGAAAGGATCGGGCTGGTTGAGGCTCTGCCTGAGAACCAGAACGGCGAACTGATGGAGCGCGTTCAATCCAACCGGGTTGTCGAACTGATATTCGGACTCCAGCATCCTGACGGCACCGGGGACGTTGTTATCGGCAATCATCTTGGCGATTCCCGGCATTCCCGCTTCGACCGTCACCCGGCCGATGACCACTGCCGCAACCGCCAGCACCGCAATTCCCGCCGTCGCGGCCACGACAATGTTTCTAGTTCTTGTTTTCACTCTTTTGGTCCCCTGTGAGTCGGCTGCCCGATTCCGCATACCCCTTTCATCAAGTTTCGGGCCGACAAGCCGCGAAACCCGATTTACAGTTTCCACTCCAAAGATGAAAGGGCGCGACGGTACGCGAATTGCCGCATCAACTCATAGACGTACAGCAGCTGGCTTTGATTCATGATCGCTCGCATCAGCGGTAGAGGCAATGGCGCGTCTAAGGTTGTCCAAACAACTATATTGGCGACAAGACAGCTCATCATGACGACAGGATGCATGGCCGAGCATAAGCCTGCGCCTTCGCCGAATTCGCGAGAAATCAGACCGCCAGATGAGGATATTCCGGTGTAAGGGCGGGCAGTTCCAAACCAACCTGCGACAGCCGACGTTCTAGAATTGCGAGATACAGGTCAGCCAGCTCCTGGTTATCACGCGATTTCAAACCATAGCTCAAGCAATCGAACGTAAATCCGCTCCCCGGCGGACCAAAGAAATTCACCGCGAGCGGAAGCCATTCGCGCAGTCCCGCCGCGACGGTCTCGCGTCCCATCCGTTCCACCGCGTCGCCTAGCGCGCGAGCAGCGAAATCTTCATGACGCGTCTCGTCGTCGAGGATTATCTCGGCGGCCCGGGCATGCGGCGCATAACTCGATTCGCGATAGTTAATCCCGATTATCAGCATGCCGGTCATATCGAGACTCAGACTGCCCATCACGAGGTCGAGCTCTCCGGCCGTATTTTCGGCGAACCGTCGCGGCGCCGCGAACGAGGGGCTCCTGCGCACCGCGATTAGTTGGCGCTCAGCCTGCGCTCGGCTGACGTCGATTTCCGCGAGTGCGTCGTAGAGCAGGGTCGCGTGGTGACGCTCCTCAGCCATATTCTGACGAGCAATCGCGCACAGTCCGGGGTCGCAGACGACGGTGAGCGCCCGTTCGTAACCAGTCGCGGTCAGCTCCTCGGCGAGCGCTTGCGCGGCCATCAGGCGGATAAGCGTGCGCGCGTAATGGGGCTCCACGCGCTTATTGCGGATATCGCCGGCCTCGACCGTACCTGGTGCGAACTGCCGCCGAACCGGCATCGATCGTTACCTCATCACTTGATTATCAGAACTAGCGGGCTCGCGAGGGCAGAAGAACGGTGGCGCTTCCCGGCGTGGTTTTTTCACCCTTGGCGTTTTCGATCCAGATTTCGCAGTCCACCAGATGGTCGGCGTGTTCGACGTATTTCTTCACGACCCGGCCCCGGCAGAACAGCTTCACGCCGGGCACATCCATTCCGCGATATTGCACTGCGAGCCGCTTGAGCCATCCGAGCGGGCCGGCGAAATCGGTCACGAGCTGGCCGAGAAATGCGTTTTTCAGCGCGCCGTGCAGAATAACGCCCGGCAGCTTGTTGGCGAGCGCGAAATCCTTGTCGTAATGGATCTGGTAGAAGTCGCCCGACGCACCGGCATACTTGACGAGCTGTTGAGTGGTCGGATCTTTTTCGAGTTCCCTGATTTCGTGGCCGACCTCGATATCTTCAAAATAGATCTGTTCCGCCATCGCACGACTCCTTTTCAGTAGCGGATTATGGTCATGCGCTGCAGGACACAGAGTTGGTCGTGTTGATTGGTGTAACGGTGCTCGACGACGATAAAAACCATCGGGCCGAGCCGTCCGGCGTTCTCGCGGATATCGGCAATCTTCGAAACGGTAGTGATCCGATCGCCGGGTCGGATCGGCTTGAAATATTCCCATTCCGAACCGCCATCGAGGACATGGAATTCCGCCAAATCAAGTTTTACCTCGGGCAGGTCGCGGCCGAGGGATCGGCAGAAGGTCGGCGGCGCAATCATGCCGCCAAAGCGGCTCTCACGCGCAAGCGGCTCGTCGTTGAAGACCGGATTGGGATCCCCGATCGCCTCGGCAAAGCGCCGGATCGCGCCGCGCTCGACATCGTAGGTGCGGGGCGCCGTCTCGGTTCCTATTTGCGCCCTCACCGCGTCGTTGACGACCTGGTTTGCCATGGATTTTTCCTTTCGATCAACTCAATAGCATATGACGCCGAAATCGAGTATCAGGTCGATCGATACGGTAGTGAGTCCACCACTATCGATACTGAGTATCAGGTGTTCCACGGAGGTCAGCCCAATGGCGAAGCTTGACGATACGGCGATCGCGGCGGCTCTGGTTTCGCTTCCCGGCTGGGAGATGGACAGCGGCGCAATCCGCAAGACGATTCGCTTTCCCGAATTCATGGCGGCGATTCGCTTTGTCAATTCCATCGCCGAAATCGCGGAGGCCGCCGACCATCACCCCGACATTACGATCAACTATACGCTGGTGACCTTCGTATGCTCGACGCACAGCGCGGGCGGCGTCACCGCCAAGGATTTCCGTCTCGCAAGTGCAATCGATCGGGCCTTCGGCGCGCTCGGCGCCTGAGTCATTGGACGGATCGATCTAGCTACGGCCGCTGCCCCACAAATCCGACCACCACGGCTGATCGGGAGCCGGCGGCGCGATACCCATCCGACGCGCGATACTGTCGCGATCCCATCCTGTCAGGTCCGCCAGATTGCCGGCTTCGGCGGCACGTTGCTGATCGAGTCCCGCGAGATAAGCCTTCGCCGCGGGACACTGATCCGCCGATCCCTGCCAAGGGCGATGAATCACATAGCGCGTCTGAAAATTATCGGTGTCGCCGGTCTGCTGGAACATCAGATCCTCGGGAAATTTGTCGGCGGTGTAACGCACGTGCAGGCGGGTAAGAATAACGTCCGTGGACGATGTCGTGTTTGGACCGCGCCAGAACATCATCGGGCCGGGTTGCGGTGCGGGCGCAGCGGCGTCGGACAGCCAGAAGACACCGAGTTCTCGCAGTTCATCGCGACTCAGCGGCGGTGCCGCGCAGGGATCGCACCACCCCATGTTCCAGACATATTCGGTGAACAGCGCCCGACCGTCATTGGCGGCAGCCTGATGAGCGAAGGCCGCTTCGTATACTCGCGTGAAATCATCGCGCACGAAGTCGGGGACGTCGGTTCCGGTCGTCATCGGCACCGTACGGTAGTTGGTCGTCTCCACCCGGCCGCTGCGCGTGAGCATGAAAATGATCAGATCCTGCGAGCCTACCGAGTTCACCATTCCGAGCCGAATCGGCAGCATGAATTTCGGCGAGTCGAAGGCGAACTGAATCGGACGCAGATAATCCAGACCGGTTGCCGCCTGCGCCTTCAGATTGACCCGCGCAACAAAGAATTTCATGCCGGTGCGGATGTACGGTTCGAGCGCAGTCGCCGCGCCCGCGGGCATCACGTAGCCTTCCCGCTTGAGCCACGTTGCGAGTCCGTCGGACTGCATCGCCGACAGGATCACGATGTCATACTCGCCGACTGTGTAACTCGCCTCGACCGTAACACCGAGGGCATCGGCCGGCTGCGCCGCCTTGGCGGCGTTCTGAGCCGCGGGTGCTCCAGCCGCCATCGCGAGCGGCTCGACCCGCTCCGTTTCGCACGGATCCGGATCGTCGTATTGGACCAGCCGCGGAGCGCTGTAATCGTCGAGATGCTTGAAGACCGCCGAATCACCGACATGAATCTGGCCGCGCTCCAGCACCACCGGCACCGGCACGACCATCGCGAACTGGGCGAGCGGTCCCTGGTAATCACTCATGATGCTGATCACCGTGTGGTCACCGTCGCGCGCGAGAACGACCCGCGAAGATCGGTTATGCAGGCTCGAATCGGCCTTACCGACATAGAAACCACAGAACGCACCAGCGCCAGGCGGTCGGGCGATCGTAACGAACGCGCCCAGGACGGCGGCGACGAACATAACCGAGTTTTTCGTTAGTGGACGACGTTTCATATTCTCCTCCATCGAAGTTCCTCGCCAGTTGATTCGGCATCGGATTGCGGCCACAGCCAGTCCCACAACGGCACCATCGGCGCCGTGATCATCAGCGCCCATAACGGCGCGCTGGTGAGCTGAAATCGAAACTTCAGCGCATAAATCGCGGCAGCGACTATAGCCGCGTGCGCCAGCCTGCCGCGGCGAGTTGCTGGGATCGTCCGCGGATCGGACAGCATGAAAAACGCGAAGAGCACGATCGCACCGCCGCTCATCTGATGGGCCAGCACGCCTAGCGGCTGCCCGAGCGCAATCACGCGAGCAGCCAGCATCGCGAAATAGCTGGCGAGAAATCCGGTGCTGATATCGGCACGCGCGGCGCGCGAAACAACCATCGATCCGAGTACGGCGAGCCATCCAGCGACCGCGATTCGGCTGCCCCATTGACCCGGCGAAATCCAGACACCCGGAAGAACCGCCAGGGCCAGCGTCACGCCGAAACATGAGGGATTAAAAAGATGGCGATCGCGCGTACGGATCAGGTACTTCGATCCGATCGCCGCGAAGGCTGCCGCCGGATGGACCCACAAACTATCGGCGCGAAGAAGAATCGACACGCTCAGGGCCGTGATCAATGGGCTGCGAACCGACTTAACCGGCTGCCCGGTAAGCCGATTGCCGACCATATGGGTTGTCAGCGCGGCGGCCAGTGAGAAGAGGGCCTGAAGCGGCAGCAGGTAGGGATCGTGAAGCAAGGCGCCGAAACCGAGAATTACGCCAAGCGCCGTCAGTTGCATCGCGCGGGGATCGCAATGCCGAACTCGGCGCAGTATTCCCGTCGCGAGCCGGGAAGTACGTCGCTCAAACCCGCAATTTAACTGGTTGCATGTGGTTGCCATCGCGCGTCCCTCGTCTCTTTGAACGGAGGTTGCGCGCCGGCTTGCAGCCTGGCGATAAAGATTTTTTTCAGAAGGGTGATTATCTAGCGCAAGGGCTGCATCCCGTCGGTACTGATCCGATCGGGGCTTGGGGCAGGGGCAGACGGATCGCTCGCGACGATTTCACTTATCGGCCCACCAGCTCTGGCCGCCATCATCGGTCGAATAGCTGTTCGCGCCGACGGCGACGATCGTTGCATGTTCGGAATCGCGCGCGGTGACGCCCATCAGATTTACCAGAGTCGGACCGGGAATTTTTTCCCAGGTCAGGCCGTCGATACTGCGAAGGATCACTCCGTTGTCTCCGACCACCCAGCACACCGCCGGCGAAGAAGCCGAGCCCGCGTTGAGGTCGGTGGTGACGCCGCTCGCTTCGAGATGCGGCGGTTTGCCGTCGACCTGGCGCATGATTCGGCCGCCCGTACCGACTCGCCATACGACCAGACCGCCGGGCGGCTCGACAACCGCGCGCACCCATCCAATGTCATTGACGACCTCAGGCGGCGCCAGCGGTCCCACCCCATCAGTTCCAGACGACTGCCCATCTGGCGCGGCGGCCGGTGCGTTGGCGTTTGCGGCGGCGTCCGGCTGCATCGATCGCGCGGCCATAGCCATCGACGCCATCGGGACCCGATTAGATAACATCGCGCCCGCCGCCATTGGAGCGGCAGGCGCGGGAATTGGCACCATCGCCGAGGGCGCCGGCAGTTGGACCACCTTGGCCGGTTCGGGAACTTTGGCAAGGTCGGTCTGTTCGAGATTTTTCTGCCGCTTCAGATCGCCAACAGCATATTGGTAATAGTCCCGGCCCAGCCCGGCGATCACAACCACGGCGACGCTCGCCGCGACCGCCATTCCAAACGGGCTGCTGAGCCACCAGTTCCCGGCGCTGCTTCGAGAGGCGGCGGCCGCGGGGTTTCCAAAGCGCTCCGCCCTGCTAATCGCGGCGAGCTCGGAGATGCAGAACTCGCAGTCGCCCAGATGCTCTTCAATCTGCGCCCGCTCGGCGCGCGAAATGGAATTGTCGTGATAGGCGGCAAGCACGTCGCTCGAAGGGCAATTATCACGCCGAGCGCCGTCTCCGCTGCTGAGCCGCCGCGCCAGGATCGCGTCGAGGCGGTCGTTTTTATCGATTTCAGCCAAGCCTGCTCTCCCCTTTCATCTCCCTCTCATAGTTTGAACGGACGCGACGCCGCCACTTGCCGGGTTCTATCATCGGGGCCGGCTTCGTTCAGCGCCGCGATCGCGAACGGCCAGTCTTCAAGCGCCTGAGCATAGCACTGCCCAATCGCCGCGCTATCCAGACCTGCACCGCGCAGAGTCGCGTCAACTCGGGTCTTGATAAGCCGGCGGCTGTGCTTGAGCCGGCGCGAAACCGTCCACTCGCGCTCACCGAAGATTCGGCCGATCTCCTGGAGGGTCATCGAATTTCCATAATGGAACCGCAGCCTCATCGCGTCGCGCGGTTCGAGCGCGGCAAGGGCGGCGGCAATAGCGTCATTGAGGATCGCCAGCAGCCGTGCGCGGTCGGGGTCGCGCGGACCGGCGTCATGCGGGAGCCGATCGGGAGCGACGGTGTCGATTTGCACGTTCGCACGATTGGCGCGGATCGAATCGATATGGCGGCGTGCCGCCACCGCGCGCAGCCACGTCGCGAGCGAGCTGCGTCCGTGAAAATAGTCGAGAATCGATCCACGTTCGCCGTTGCGGGTCCCGAGGCCATAAAGATCGGCCCACAATGAATCGGCAAGCTCGCCCGCAACGACATCGTCGCGCACAATCGCGCGGGCGGCGGCGCGCAAGATCGGCCGGTACTCGGCGATAAACTTCTCCCATGCCGCAGCGATTCCCGCGCTGCACGCACAGGCCAGCACCAAGTCGGTGGCGTTGACGACTCCCAGGTAGCGCCTGACGGCGCCCGGCCCGGCGTCTGCGAGCGAACGCGCACCTCGCATCAGGGCTGCCGCCAGCAGCTCGGGCGCGAGTGCGAACGCGCCGCCGTCACCGCGGCTGTATATTTCAGCGATTTCCGCGCTGTGCCGATTCGCGAATTCGGCCGAGTCGGCCGTATATGGGCCGGCGGGCATCCGGGGAGCGCTCATCGAACCGGCGATCTCAGGCGCGGCACATAGTGCTGAACGCCGTTCTGCGTGTTATCGATCTCGCGCATCAGGTCGTCCAGATCGCCGGCGTTCTCGACAAAATCGATCTCTGACGTATCGACCACCAGCAGCGGTGTTTCCTCGTAATAGAAAAAGAAATCGCGATAAGCGGCCGACACCCGCTCGAGATAATCGATACTGATATCGCGCTCGAAATCGCGATTGCGCCGGCGCAGCCGATCGATCAGCACGTCCGCCCGCGCCGTAATATAGACGACCAGGTCGGGCGGGACCATCTGCGAATCGAGCAGTCGATAGAGCTGTTCGTAGAGGACGATTTCATCGGGGGTGAGGTTCAAGCCGGCGAAGATGCGATCCTTCGCGAAAAGATAATCCGAAACGGTGGCGGGATTGAACAACTCCTGCTGCTTCAGCTCGTGCTGCTGGCGGTAACGGTTGAGCAGAAAATAGACCTGGGCGGGAAATGCGTACTTGTCGGGATCTTCATAGAAGCCGGCGAGGAATGGATTGCCGGCCGCCTCCTCGAGCACCAGCCGCGCGCCGAGCCGCTCAGCCAGCGCGCGTGCGAGCGTCGTCTTGCCGACACCAATCGGCCCTTCGACGGCGATGTAGCCACCCTGCTTCCGCATCGGACGTTCGCTCGATCCTCGACCACCTCATATAACGGCGGCGCCGGGGGAACGCCCGAATTACCGGGGGCGCGCTAATTGGCCGGCGACGGCAGTGGAAAGTGCACGCGCTCCTTGGCGACGCTTAACAGCTCGACCACAGCGCCCTCGCGGGCGAAGGCGCCGATTATCTCCTCGACGAGCCATTCGGGCGACGACGCGCTCGCGGTAAGACCGAGCGAGCGAACCCCTTCGAGCATCGCCGGCTCAACGTCAGCCAGCGAGTCCACCAGAAAGGCGCGGCCGCCGCGCGTGCGCGCAACTTCGACCAGCCGATTGGCGTTCGAGCTTTGTTTCGACCCTACCACCAGCACCGCCTCGCTCAGCTTGACCAGTTCCTTGACTGCGTTCTGGCGGTTCTGCGTCGCATAGCAGATATCATCGGTTTTCGGGGTGCGGATAGCGGGAAAGCGGCGCTTGAGCGTCGCCATGATGTCGCGGGTGTCATCGACGCTGAGCGTCGTCTGTGTCACCGCCGCAACCCGTGCCGGATCCGGCACCGTCAGCCGCTCGGCCTCCTCAACGGTGCCGACCAGCAGCACCTTGCCCGGCGCCACACCGAGCGTGCCTTTGACCTCTTCATGCCCGGCGTGACCGACCAGGATTACAGTGCAGCCCTCGCCAGCGTAGCGTTCGACTTCGAGATGGACCTTCGTGACGAGCGGACACGTCGCATCGATAACCCGCAGCCCGCGCTGGCTCGCGCGCTCCCATTCGGCCGGCGCGACGCCGTGCGCGCTGAAGATAACCCGTTGGCCCTCCGGGACCTGGTCGAGGTTCTCGACGAAGACGGCGCCCTCGGTCTCCAGTCGTTCGAGCACAAAGCGGTTGTGGACGATCTGATGGCGCACGTAAAGCGGCCGGCCGAACATCCGGAGCGCCTCGCGCACCGCCTCGACGGCTCGGTCGACGCCTGCGCAAAAGCCGCGCGGCTCGGCCAGGATTATTTTCTCTACGGAATGTTTTGACAGCGGCATGTCCGGAGAATTATCCGACAGCATCGCCTCCGTATCAACCGCCCCCTGGCGGGGTCGCCCCGACACGTGATGCGATTTCGCATCTGTTTTGCGCCTAATGATCGCCATGCGCATGGGGCGGATGTGACGTCTGGCATCCGACCCAGATTTCGCCGCCCTCGAAGTACTCTTTCTTCCAGATCGGCACGATTTCCTTGATTTTATTGATCGCAAAACGGCAGGCGTCGAAGGCTTCCGCACGATGGGCCGCGGCGACCGCGATCGCCACCGAACTCTCACCGATCTCGACTGTGCCGATACGATGGGTGACCGCGATTTTCACGATGTCCCAGCGCGACCCGGCCTCGCGCGCGATCTTGACCATCTCGCTGAGCGCCATCGGCTCGTAGGCTTCGTAATCGAGCCGAATCACACGACGTCCCGAGTTTTCGTTGCGAGTCGAACCGGCAAAGGTCACGGCGGCGCCGGCCGCCGGATCGGCGACGGAAGCCTCGAGTTCCGCAATATCGATCGGGCCATGAACAATTTTTACCGGCCCGACCCATTCCGGCTCACTACCGCCGCTGACCGGCGGAATGAAGGCGACCTCATCGCCTGCGCGCGGCGTGAAGTTGTCGCGTACGTATTCATGATTCACTGCGAAAGCTATCGCATCGCGATTACCGGCCAGCGCTGGAAATTCGCCGACTATGCGATGCCACATCTCGCCGACAGTGGTGCCATCGGGGAATTCACGGTCGAGCTCGCCCGCACGCACGCGCTCGCGCAAAGTCGCAAACAGCTTTATAGTCACGCGCTTCATAGGCCCAAAAGACTCGCGACGTGGCCGAGTTCCGGGAGCAGCAGCTTCTCGAGTCCCAACCGGCACGCCGCCGGCGACCCCGGCAGGGCGACCAATATCTTACCGCCGACGACGCCGGCAAGAGCACGGCTCAAAAACGCCGCAGCACCGATTTCGTTGAACGATAGCATCCGGAACAGCTCGCCAAAGCCTTCGATCTCGCGATCGAGAAGCGGGCGGATCGCCTCGATCGTTACGTCGCGCGGCGCAATTCCAGTGCCGCCGGTGAGAATCACGACATCGACGCGGCTGATGGCGCCCTCGACAACGCCGCGAATCAACTCCGCCGAATCGGCTACGATCGAATGATCGGCAACATGATGACCCGCGCATTCGAGAAGCTCGCGGACGATGCGGCCGCTCTCATCAGTTTTTTGAGTGCGCGTATCGCTTACCGTGACGATCTCGATCCGCAGGCCGCCGTGGTCGCCGCGATGATGATTTTCTCGATCGCCGCGATCCTGCTGATGATGTTGATGATCAGCCATTGAGCGAATTATAGCGGATTATGGCCCCGGGGCCGCGCGCCCGAGCGCGCATCAGACCGGCTCAATTCACGCCCGCCTATCGCATCCGCAGGTTGAACGCCTGGCGTCCCTTTTCGCCCGGCCGCACGTCGAACTGAACCTCGCTGCCCTCCCGCAGATCCTCAAAGTAGACCTTGGGCGACAGCCGCGACCGATGAAAAAAAACCTCATCGCCGCCATCGTCGGGAGTGATAAAGCCGAACCCTTTGTCCTTGATAACTTTCTTGATCGTGCCAAACACGGTAGCCTCCGCCGAGGTTCATCCCAAATAACCTGCGGCCTTGAGTCACATCTTGACGCGCCTCAGAATAACATAACCTGACGCGGCCGTAGACGGTTTGAATCGCCACTGGCCGCACGAACGAATAGCGAAAGAGGTCCGCCCCGTGCCCAAAGCGGTCACTATCCGAGAAATCGATCGAATCTTTGGCATCATCGATCCGCTTGGCATTTCGCGCGAGGCGGTCGTGATTCCGCTGCGGCCCGAGCAGCCGGGCCGCGTGCGCCGGATGCCCGGCGGCAAGTTTGAGATCGTGGTCGAACGCGACGGTGATTTCGAAGAATGGCTCAAGACCCTCGATCGTCAGTTGAGGGAGCTGACTGGCCTGGAATCTGAGCCGGAACCGGACTGAGTTCGAGCAGCACGGCGCCGTGGTCGACCATCGCGCCGGTTGACACGGCCACGCGCCGCACGATCGCCGCGCTCTCGGCGCTGAGCGTCGTTTCCATCTTCATCGCTTCGAGCACGATCAGCGGCTGGCCTGCTGCGACGAGGTCACCCTCCGCGACCAGCACCTTAAGCACCTTGCCCGGCATCGGCGCGGTCACCGTGGGCGTGACCAGCCCCCGGCTGCGCGCGGCTCGTCCTTCGGCCACAGGGACAAATTCGAACGCGGCGCAGCCGGCCGCCACGAAGGACCGCTCGCCGATCCGCGTGGCGGCGACCCGGATACGGCGGCCGTCGATCGTCAGTATAAATCCGCCGGCGATCGGCGAATATTGTGCGGCGATTTCGCGCCCGTCGATTTTTATCCGGAGCGACGAATTGTCCCGCTTGACGATTTCGATCGCGAATTCCCGCGTGTCCGTGCTTTCGCGAAGTTTCATCGCCGTCCCCATAGCTCGAAGCCACCGAGCGTTTCCCATGGTGAACGCGGGGCGAGAGCACCATCGCGAAGCGTCGTATCGACGCCGCTGGTGGACGCGGAGGCGGGAGCTATCGCGGCAGCGATCAGTGCCGCTTCGAGCAGCTCAGGTGATGGCCGCCAATTCGGAAAGAACTCAGCAATGAACCGTGTCGAAAGCTGGGCATCGGCAAACGCCTCGCTGGCGACGACTTCACGCAAGAACGCCGCCGTATGGTGTACGCCCGACAACATGAATTCATCGAGGGCGGCAATCAGCCGATGGCGCGCCTCCTCCCGATTGGCGCCCCATACGACGAGCTTGCCGAGCAGGCTGTCGTAGAGCGGCGAGACCTGCGCGGCGGGCGCAAGGTAAGTATCCATCCGCACATTGAGACCGGCGGGAAGATTCAGATGGATCACGCGGCCGGCTGCTGGGCGGAAGTCGTGCTCGGCGTCTTCGGCACATATCCGTACCTCGATCGCATGGCCGCGCGGCGCCATTGGCTCCACAAGCGGTTCTCCGGCCGCGATGTGAATCTGCATCGCGACCAGATCGCATCCGAAGCGCATCTCGGTGACCGGATGCTCCACCTGCAGGCGCGTATTCGCCTCGAGAAAATAAAACGCGTCACCGTCAAGCAGGAATTCCGCCGTGCCGGCGTTGCGATAGCCGGCGATACCGAAAAGTTTGACGGCTGCTTCGGCCATCGCGATCCGAATGTTGTCGGGCAAACCTGGCGCGGGCGACTCCTCGACAATCTTCTGATGGCGCCGCTGAATCGAGCAGTCACGCTCGCCGAGAGTGAAAGTATTGCCGTGATTGTCGGCAATTACCTGTAGCTCGACGTGTCGCGGACGCGCGATGTACTTCTCGATAAAGAGCCGGCCGTCGCCGAACGCAGCCGCCGCCTCGCGCGCCGCCGCCTCAAGCGAAACTTCGAGAGTGTCGGCAGTTTGAACCACGCGCATGCCGCGGCCGCCGCCACCAGCCGCAGCCTTGATCAGAATCGGAAAGCCATTGCGGGCCGCAAAGTCTCGCGCCGCCGCGATATCGGCACCGTCGAGGCCCGGCACGACCGGCACTCCCGCATCGACGGCGAGTCGCCGCGCCGCAACTTTGTCGCCCAGGGCCGCCATCACGTCGGCGGGCGGACCGATAAACAGCAGGCCGCGCTCGACCACCGCGCGCGCGAATTCGGGCCGTTCGGAGAGAAAGCCGTAGCCCGGATGGATCGCGTCGGCGCCGGTCTTAGCGGCGGCATTGAGAATCCCGGCGATATTCAGATAGCTCGACGCGGCGTCAGCGGACTCGATCGCGATGGCTTCATCGGCAAGCACGACGTGCGGCATTGCGGCGTCATCTTCGGAATAGACGGCGACGGTCGCGATACCCATCGCGCGCGCCGTACGGATAATCCGGATCGCGATTTCACCACGATTGGCGATCAGAAGTTTGGCGGGAAGGGCCATGACGACCGAACCTACCACAGCGACACGAGCGCCGCCGCCGCGAAGAATCCGGTCGATCAGTCGAACATCAGAACCGTGCGGGCGACTTCGCCGGCCTTCATCGCTCGGAACGCATCGTTGACATCCTCGAGCCGCGCGCGACGGCTGATCATGTCATCAAGGTTAAGGCGCCCCTGCAGATAGAGATCGACGTAGCGCGGCATGTCGATCCGGAAGCGGTTAGATCCCATGTTGCTGCCTTGCAAACGGCGTTCGCCCCAAAACAGATTGAAGCCGTCGATTTCGATTTTCTGGCCGCGCGGAATCATCCCGATTATGGTGGCGACGCCGCCGGGCGCGAGGCATCCGAAGGCCTGCGCGGCAACCGTCTTGAGACCGATCGCCTCGAAGGAATAATTGACGCCCCCGCCCGTGAGCTCACGGACCGCTTCGACCGGATCACTTTGCGAGGCGTCGACAGCGTGGGTCGCGCCGAGACGCCTGGCGAGCGCGAGCTTCGACTCGTGCATGTCGATCGCGATTATCGTGCGCGCACCGGCAAGCCGCGCGCCCTGCACCGCCGCCAACCCCACACCGCCAACGCCGAAAATCGCCACCGTCGATCCCGCCTCGACTTTGGCCGTATTGAACACCGCGCCGACGCCCGTCGTGACACCGCATCCGATAAGCGCGGCGCGATCGAGCGGCATCTCGTCGGCAATCTTCACCAGTGCGTTTTCATGCACCAGTATCTTGTCGGCGTAACCGGAGATTTCGAGGAACTGGACAACCGGCTGGCCACCGCTCGTGATCCGTGGGGTCGCGCCTCTCGGACGCTGAGTGGACGCGCGGTTGAGGCAGAGGTTCGGATGGCCGCTCAGGCAGTTCTCGCAGAAACCGCAGAAGACCGACAGGCATGCAATCACATGGTCGCCCGGCTTTAGATAAGTCACCGCGGTGCCGACTTCCTCGACGATTCCTGCGACCTCGTGGCCGAGCACAGCGGGAGTCGGATGAGGATAAAGGCCGTCAACGAAATGGAGATCGCTGTGGCATACGCCGCACGCCACCGTTCGGACCAGCACCTCGCGATCGCGCGG
>Ga0302326_10008323_pt1 | contig 22897 bp, 19 predicted proteins | sample Palsa_T0_3_FD_202264 | JGI IMG/M metagenome (GOLD analysis project Ga0302326, IMG submission 202264) | Peat permafrost microbial communities from Stordalen Mire near Abisko, Sweden - Palsa_T0_3 | ecosystem: Environmental > Terrestrial > Soil > Palsa > Peat permafrost | place: Sweden: Abisko... | reverse complement strand
GTTGGCTGTTTTTCCGCGTTGCTCGCTCGACCCGTATGACTCAGATATGGGCGCTTCGCTCGCGCCTTGAAAAACAGCCAACTGACCGCCGGCAATATACCTCGTATTTCGGGGACAGGACACTAGACCGCAAAAATCACCCGAATCCCGGAGCGAGGAGCTCGTTGCGGGCTAGAAAGCTCTTAAACAGACGCTGCGCGTCATTTTAAGAGCCGTTTTTGAAAGACGGAAATCCAGACAACCTGTTTGAACTCTTATCTCGAAAATCGCTCGAACTTGGTTTCTGAAATGATACTACGACCGCCGTTCCAATCCCACTCTGCCGGCTGACAAGTGACAACGGACAACGGCAACTTCTCACTTGCTACTGCCAACTTCCTTGAGGGCCAGCACGCGAGCCAGCACAGGTGGGTGTGTAAAATGTAAGCTGACTAGCAATGGGTGCGGTGTCAGGTTGGATAAACTATCTTTGCTAAGCCGTTTGAGCGCCTGAATCAAGGGGTTCGGATCGCCTAGCGTTTCTGCAGCGAAGCGGTCTGCTTCGAACTCATCTCTTCGGCTCCAGTAGTTCACCAAGACGCCGAACAAGACCGCGAAAGGCCGGATCAACACCAGGTAGAGCGCGAATCCGACATAATAGGAGCGCGTTGAGATGCCAAAGGTCTCGAAAAGTTCCGGGCGCGAAATGCAAAACGATGCTCCAAGGAAAAGCAGTAAGAGGTTGAACTGGCCGATGATTAGGTGACGAACGATGTGATGCTTCTTGAAGTGGCCTATTTCGTGGGCTAGCACCGCCAATAACTCTGGTACCGTATGGTTGTTGATCAAGGTGTCATACAACGCGATTCGTTTGTTCGAACCAAACCCGGTAAAGAAAGCGTTTGCTTTCGAAGAACGGCGCGAGCCGTCGATCACGAGGAGTTCTCGAACTGGGAATCGCTGACGAACCGAGAATTCTATCACCTTGTCTCGCAGCGGTCCGTCTGGAACGGGGCTCAGTTTAAAAAAGAGCGGCAGGATTACAGTCGGCGCGATGTAGATCAACATGACCGATAGCCCGGCGGAGCAAATCCAGGCGATCATCCATGCTCGAAGGCCGAAAGCCTCGAACAAACTCAAAATAATAAAGGTAAGGAGAGCCAGCAGCAAACCGCCGATGAGCCATTCTTTCAATCGATCGACGACAAATGTGGCAACAGTCGTCCGATTGAATCCGTATCGCTGTTCGATCACAAACGTGTGAAAGATCTCAAAAGGAAGCATCAGAGCTTCTCGGCCGACACAAAGGGCCGCCAGGTAAAGCAAGCCGTTCACTACGGGCGGCAAATGGAATGCGCGGATCAGCTGATCCAGAGCTTCAAATCCGCCCAAAAACCAGAAACTCAGCAACGCCGCAAGATCGATCGTCGAGACGACCAGGTCGAACCAGGTGTTCCATTTCGTGTACTCTTGGGATCGGCGATACCGATAGGCGTCGTAGACATCCAAAAACTCATTTGGAACCCGCGTTTGCAGGCTCCGCAGATTGAGGAGTTTGGCGAGCGAATCGAGCAAATAATACCCGACGAATGTGATGAGAACAAACCTGCCGATCATACGCAATGCCAGTGCGAGCGAATCATCGCTTATCCAGCGGAAGTTTTCAGCGGAATTCGCAAGCTGAATTCCTGTCTGAATACGAGGACTCCGTTGTCGCCAAAATCCGGGTTGCAGTGGACCGATCGGTTCAATATGTTTTATTTGGCATTGCGGTTTTGCGATTCCAAGCTGCGCCTTTTGCAAGCTGCTCATCGACTCATCTGGCGGCAGAGCTATGGGTCGGTGGGCGTCGATCAGATTCGCGAGAAATCTCGAGAAAAACCAATACTACGCTCAATTGTTTATGGATCTATTACTGAAGGGGAAACTCGCGCTCGTCACAGGATCAACTGCCGGGATCGGTTTCGCGATCGCCGAAGGATTAGCGCGCGAGGGTGCAACAGTCATTGTAAACGGCCGGTCCGAAGCTCGCGCGGCAAAGGCAGTGCAGAATATCCAGGATAAAATTGCGGATGCCAAGGTCGAGTCTTTTGCCGGCGATCTCTCCACCGTGGAGACGTGCGAAGCGCTGACATCCCGTTATCCTGAGATCGATATTCTCGTCAACAATCTGGGAATCTTTAATCCCCAGCCTTTCGAACAAATCAGTGACGATGAATGGCGAAGATTTTTCGAGGTCAATGTCCTGAGCGGCGTTCGCCTTTCGCGGTATTATCTGCCGCGGATGAAAGAGAGAGACTGGGGCCGCGTCGTGTTTATTTCCAGTGAATCCGCAATTCAGATCCCGGTCGAAATGATCCATTACGGTTTTACCAAGACCGCGCAACTGGCAATTTCGCGCGGCCTCGCAGAGATCACGGTCGGGACAGGGGTAACCGTGAATGCGGTTCTTCCCGGGCCGACTGCTTCGGAAGGTGTCACTGACTTTGTCGGCAAGCTCGCAGCCCAGACGGACCAAACGGCAGCCGAATTCGAGAAATTCTTCTTTGAAAAAGTGCGTCCGAGCAGCTTGCTAAAACGTTTTGAAACTCCCGACGAGGTCGCGAATTTGGTTGTCTATATCTGCAGTCCACTGGCATCCGCGACGAACGGTGCTGCGCTCCGGGTGGATGGCGGCGTGGTTCGCTCCATCGTTTAACCTGAAATTCCGAATTCTAAACCACAGAGTCCGCAGATTCGCTGGAATCAAACAATGAGGTTGTTCGACCTGATCAAGGCTGAAGGAATTTCGATTTATCGAGATTTTGCGCCCGGAGACCTCGGTCAACTCATTTACATTCACGGGATGCAGAATTCTGCCGACTACGGCTTCAACCACGTCCACGAGGCATACTGCGCGCAGATCGCCATTGAATTCATTCTTTGTTCCGACAAAGGGCGTTCTCGGGCTTGGCTGGCCAAGAAGGAAGGAAAGGTTGTCGCCTCGATTTTTATCATCGAACGGCCGAATAATCAGGCCCAACTCCGCTTGCTGTTTGTCGACCGTTCGCTACGTGGGCTTGGTCTTGGCCGATGGCTCGTGGAGGAATCGATCCGCTACTGCCGGGACGAAGGATTCAACGTCGTTTACCTCTGGACTGTGAAAGGCTTGGATCGCGCAATCTGGCTCTACGAGTCGGTCGGATTTACGCCGGTCGCAGAGAAGACGGTCGAGGAATGGGGAAAATCCAGTCTCGAAATCCGTTTTGACCTGAATTTGGCTTCTGCGCCATAGTGTCCTCTCCCCGAAATTTCGAGTAGTTTGCCCACAGATTTCACAGATTCGAGGCGGTGTCTTCTTCGGTTTTTGGTTTAAATTGAGTGTTCTAACTCGTCAACGATCCGCTCCACCGCGTTCTTAGGGTCCGCCGCCGCAGTGATCGGGCGGCCGATAACGAGATAATCTGCTCCGGCGTCGACTGCCTGTCGCGGAGTCAATATTCGTTTTTGGTCGCCCGGCTCCGACCAGGCGGGGCGGATCCCCGGAATGACTGTCGTGAATTGAGAGCCAAACCGTTTCCGCAAAGTGCGGAGCTCCTGCGGGCTGGCAACCAAACCGGTGATCCCGACGTTTTTGGCAAGCTCAGCAAGCAGCAGCACTTCATCCGCCACAGATCCGCGAAAACCAATCTCAGACAATGCAACGTCGTTCAGACTCGTCAGTACGGTGACGCCGAGAAGCAACACGTTCGAGATCCCGCGGCCAAGGACGGCAGCTTCGCACATTGCGCGACCGCCGGACAAATGGATCGTCAGCATGTCCGCTTCCAATGCTGCCGCGGACTCGACTGCGTGACGGACTGTATTCGGTATATCGTGGTATTTCAGGTCGAGAAAGACCTTTGAGCCTGAGGCACGCACTTCTCGAACGATGTCCGGGCCCGCAGATGTGAAAAGTTGATTGCCAACCTTGAAAAAGCCTACGGTTCCCCCGATTGCTTTAATGAGTTCGCGGGCGGCTTGCGCCGTCGAAACGTCCAATGGAACGATTATTTTATCCTTTGCTGCGGTCGGACTTTGCACAGCATGATGCTGCATGAAGACCTTAGGTGCAGCCAAGATCAATCTAACGCTGGAGATTCTCGGTAATCGGCCCGACGGTTTTCACGAGTTAGCCACATGGATGCTGCCGGTCGGTTTGTACGACTCGATCGAAATCGAACGTGCTTCCCGGCCATCCTTTATCTCGAACGTGCCGACGCTCAAGGGGGATCCGTCGAACCTGGTTATTCGAGCTGCCCAGATCTTTAATCGGGCAGCCTCAATCGATACGGAGTACGCGATTCGTCTGGAAAAAAAGATTCCGATTGGCGCTGGGCTTGGAGGAGGTAGCTCAAATGCAGCGGCGACCTTGCGACTGCTCAATGAACTTCACAACTCCCGGTTTCGTACGGAGGAGCTGGAGGAACTCTCCGCAAAGCTTGGCTCGGATGTCGCGTTTTTCATCCACGGCGGGTCGGCTTGGTGTACTGGCCGAGGCGAACAGGTCGAACCCCGCGTGTTTCCCGGCGATCTCTGGGTATGTCTGTTCAAACCCGGGTTTGCGATTTCCACCGCCAGCGCATACCGCGCGTACTCCCAATTGGCGGCCAATTGCAAGCGCGGCAAGGAAACCGACACGCCATGGGGGAAACTTCGGAATGATCTCGAGCCGGCCGTGTTCCGGAAGTATCTGTTCCTGGGCTTGCTGAAGGATTGGCTGAAGAAACAGTCTGAGACCTTGTTCGCACTGATGTCCGGTTCGGGATCGACCGTATTCGCGATCGTGCGAAGTCAGGGAGAAGGAGAAACGCTTCGGGATCGATTCCGGGCGGAATTCGGCGAGCGGACGTGGTCGACAGTGTGTCCGCTGAATCCGAGTGACGCTCTATAAGCACCGAGTCCTCGTCATCCTCGCCCACGACTTCCTTCCGCCAGCAAACCCAGCCAGGGGCGTTCCTCCGCTCGTTGTTTTTTTGTGGTTCTCTGCGGCCCGAAGGGCCAGGATAACTCAGCCCAGGGTTTACCCCATAGGCGTTAAGATAACGTGCAGGTCGACGCAAGATGCCCCGGCGCAGGTAGGGCGAAGCTCCGGCGCGCCGTGAAAGGGCGCCTATATCCAGTGGGAGGAAGATATCCCGATGTAGGCCTTTCCGCTCTTTGCGCTGTAGCAGCTCCCGTCGACCACGATTTGCGCGCTCATTGGCATCGTCAGAAAGAAAATGCGGGACGCGCAAATTCAACACCTTGTTCGGAGCCGTTAAATGATCAATTGCCGTGCGAGAAGTTATGGGCTGACGTTGTTTGGCGAGGCCGCCCGGCAAGCCCCGGCTCAGGCGGAGCTTCGCCCTACCGCGCCGGGCCTTCCCGCGTCGACCTGCCACTTATTTTAACGCCTATGGGGTTTACCCTGGGCTCTGCTTTCCTGGCCCTTCGGGCCGCAGAGAATCACCTCAGACACATACTTCCAAAATCAAATTAACACCCTCTAAAAAGTCTCTGCCGACGGGGCAAGAGAGCTTAGCCCAGGTTTTGACCGTGAGCTTTATCGACAATTCGGAGAAGAGGCGGATACCTCGGTGAGCGCGCCGGTAGAGGATTCAGCCCCGAGACAGGTTGGAAGACGAGAACGATTATTGTGGAGTGATTACTCGCGAAATGGTGAGATTTTGGTCGATGGTGCGACAGAATCCTCCAAGTCGAATGTCATGATACCGGCGACGATGCATTATATCGGCTACGGGGAGGGCGGGGGACCGGAGGTGTTGCGTGTCGCGGAGTGTCCCGTCCCTGCAATCGGTGCGCGCGAGGTGCTGATTCGGGTCGAGTTTGCCGGAGTTAATCGCCCGGACCTTTTGCAACGTGCAGGGAACTATCCGCCGCCTCCTGGAGCCTCGCCGATTCTTGGTTTGGAAGTGGCGGGTCGTGTGGCAGCGATCGGCGCAGAAGTGACCGCTTGGAAGGTTGGCGACCTGGTATGCGCGTTGACCCCTGGCGGAGGCTACGCGGAGTTCTGCCGGACCGACGCGAGCCACTGCTTGAGTTTGCCCCGGGGCTTCGATCTTGCAACCAGCGCAGCCATTCCAGAAACCTTCTTCACCGTTTGGACTAACGTGGTGAGTCGCGGACGCCTCCAGTCCGGCGAAAGCATCCTCATCCATGGTGGCTCGAGTGGAATTGGCTATACCGCCATTCAGATTGCGAAGCAGTTGGGGGCCGTCGTTTTCACGACCGTCGGGAACGAGCAAAAGGCAAAATTTTGCCTGGGATTGGGTGCCGACCACGTCATTAACTATCGAACGCACGATTTCGTCAGTGAGATTAAAAGAATGACTCGGGCGCGAGGCGTCGACATTGTTCTCGACATGGTGGGTGGACCGTACATCGAGAAGAATATCAGCCTGCTGAAGTCCGAAGGGAGGCTGGTCCAGATCGCTTTTCTTCAGGGAAGCACGGTTTCAGATTTCGACTTTATGCCGATCATGCTGCGCCGATTAACGGTCACCGGTTCGACGTTGCGCCCACGGACGGTGGAAGAGAAGGCGACGATCGCGCACGCGTTGCGCGAACGCGTCTGGCCGCTGCTGGAATCCGGCCAAATCAAAATTGTCGTTTATAGGTTTTTTCAATTTGCAGAGGTCGCCGACGCACACCGGACGATCGAGCGTGGTGAACATGCCGGGAAGATAGTGTTGAGTGTCGGCTGAAAACCTCGTCGCACACCAACTTGGAAAGGAGCCCACACCCTGTTTCTCTGCGCTTTCAATCTAATCTCCATCCAGGACCGAGTCGAAGCGATTCCATAGCGCGACTATCTCACGAGCGCTTTCGATCGTGAGATTTTCGCGTTAGATATCTTTCTCATGGGAAATCAGTCCCCGCTTGGAATCATTGCTGGCAACGGTGCTTATCCGTTTCTTGTCGCGAGAGCCGCGCGGAAGAGCGGCGTTCCCGCGATTCATGTTGCCGCGTTCGAAAACGAAACACGGCCGGAATTGGCTGATCAGGCTGATTCGATTGAGTGGATGCAGGTTGGCCAGCTCGGCCGGCTCCTCAAGTATTTTGCAAAGGCGGGTGTTCGAAGGGCGATCATGGCCGGCCAGATTGCTCCGAAAAATTTGTTTGATCTGCGTCCGGATTTCAGGGTGTTAATGGTGCTGAGCAAATTAAAAAGGCGGAATGCCGAAACCTTGTTTAGTGCGCTGGGCGACGAATTGGCGAAAGTCGACATCCAATTGTTGCCTGCCACAACCTTTCTGGAAGATTCGTTGGCTGTTGAAGGTTTGATTGGGGGTCCAAAGCCAAAGAAGCGTTCTCTCGAAGATGTAGCGTACGGGTTCGAGATCGCCAAGGAGGTCAGCAAACTGGATATCGGTCAGACAGTGATCGTTCGAAATGGAACTGTGCTTGCAGTGGAGGCGTTCGAAGGGACGAATGAAGCCATCCGCCGTGGCGCGGCCCTGGGAAAGAAGGGAGCGATCGTCGTGAAGGTTTCCAAGCCGAACCAGGATATCCGGTTCGATGTTCCGGTGATCGGGTGCGAAACCTTGGAGGTTGCCGCTGCCGCCGGTGTGGCGATCATTGCAGTCGAAGCAGGGAAGACGCTATTGTTGGACAAAGACGCGGTAATAACCTTAGCCGACGAAAAGCAGGTTACAGTATACGGTTACAAACTATGAGCAGTCCCATTCGAGCAGGGGTCGTCGGGGTCGGCAGCATCGGCAAAAACCATGCGCGGATCTATTCCGGCCTTCCGGGAGTCGAGTTCTCGGCGATTCTGGACACAAATTCTGAGACTGCGACCGTCGTCTCCCAACAGTATGGCGTAAAGGCGGTCACGGACCTCTCGGAATTCGCTGGCCTGGTTGATGTGGCAACGGTCGCTACCCCGACACCTTCTCACTATGAAATGGGAAAATTCCTGCTAAGTCGGGGCAAGCATCTCCTGATCGAAAAACCGATCACGGAAACGCCGGAACAGGCCCGTGAACTTGTCAGCCTTGCCAGGGAGCATTCTCTGATTTTGCAGGTTGGTCATGTGGAACGCTTTAACCCGGTATTAAGCGCGCTCGAACAGCGCTTGACCAAGCCGCGGTTTATTGAGTCGCATCGATTGTCGCCCTACCCGTTTCGAAGCATGGACATTGGAGTTGTCCTTGACCTGATGATTCATGATTTGGAAATCATTCTTCACCTCGTTCGATCGCCAGTGAAGAGCATCGATGCGGTGGGCGTTCCAGTGTTGAGCAAGGGTGAGGATATAGCGAATGCGCGGATTCGTTTCGAAAACGGTTGTGTTGCCAATGTCACAGCGAGCAGGATTAGCCCTGAAAAGATGCGGAAAATCAGGGTGTTCCAAGAGGACGCGTATCTCTCGCTCGACTACCAGAATCAAACCGCAGAAATGTTTCGGTTAGTGAACGGAATGATCACTCGGGAAGCAGTCGAAGTTGATAAGGATGAGCCGTTGAAACGCGAGCTTCAATCTTTCGTCGAATGCAGCCGCAGAGGCGTTCAACCGGTGGTATCGGGTTCTGAAGCCGCAGCCGCTCTCGAATTAGCGATCGAAATCACCGAGATCACGAAGTCAGCGACCGGCGAATTGATTAAGGAGCTGGGTCGAACATAACGATGCGGCGTCGCGACGATCATGAGCGCTCTTGCATGTACGCGAAGCGTCTCGCTTCGCGCGGTGCTCAAGAGATGAGGCAAAGCGAGACGCTTTGCTTACTTTCCGGCTAAGACCTTTAACCATGCCCGCTCAGCGCATCTACATCATTTCCGGCGAATCCAGCGGCGATGCTCACGGTGCGGTTCTGATGCGTGAAATTGCCAGGTTGGTCCCGGATACGCAATTTTTCGGAGCGGGCGGCCCGCAGATGCAGACGATCGCCGGGGGAGAGTTCACGGATTGGACGCAGGAAGCCGTCGTGGGGCTCTGGGACGTGATCGTGAAGTACCCCTATTTTCGCGAAAAATTCTACCAGATGTATCGAGACATCCGCAGACTGGGTCCAGATGCAGTGATCTTCGTCGACTACCCAGGCTTCAATTTACGACTGGCCCATTATCTCCGTCGCAAGCATTTCAGCGGTAAACTAATTTACTATATCAGTCCTCAGGTCTGGGCATGGAACCGAAGCAGAATCCCGCGCATGGCGGCGTTCCTGGATTTAATGCTATGCATCTTTCCGTTCGAAAAATCATTATATGAAGCCAGTGGTCTAAAAACGGAATTCGTCGGCCATCCGATGATAGAAGAGTTGGACAGGCAGCGAATCAATGAACCGCGTGTCGCGAATCTGATCGCTCTGTTGCCGGGAAGCCGTAATCGAGAAATCAAACGCATTTTTCCAGTGATGCTGGAAGCGGCGAAACTGCTGCTCAGAAAAGATGAAGCGATTCGCTTCGAGGCCTCTGCCGCTTCGGAACGCGCCCGCGAATTCATGCAGAATCTGGTTGCTGAATCGTGCATTGCCGATATTTCCATCGGGGTAAAGAATTCCTCTGAACTGATGCAGCGAGCGTGTGTCGGGATGATTGCTTCCGGAACGGCGACGTTGGAATCCAGTTTTTTTCTGCTGCCATTTGTTTTAATCTACAAGGTCTCCTGGCTTACCTATCTTCCCGGGCGTTTACTAATCCGGGTGGACTATTTGGGGATGCCGAACATCCTCGCCGGCAGGGAGATCATTCCGGAGTTCATCCAACACGAAGCGTTGCCCGGTCGGATCTCAGATTCAGTCTGGGAGCTGTACAGCAATCCAGTCCGGAGAGCGACTATGGTCAGCGAGATGAGCCGGGTAATCAAGCTTTTGGGCGGGAAGGGCGCAGGGCAGCGGGCGGCTGAGGCCGTTTTGCGGGAACTGGGTTGAGATACTGGAATTCTCAAAAGATCCTTCGACCTGCCGGCGGAGAACGAGTTAAACATAGCTTGTGAACGAGTTAGGAGGTTGGCTTGAGAGTTTGTGGGCGCCGTGGCGGATCGAATATCTCGAGGAGAAGCGTAAGCCCGATTTTCTGCGTGAAGCGGCAGAGGCCGCGAATGATGCGGAACACCTGGTGGTCTACCGTCGCAAGAATGGCTTTTTGATGATGAACCTCTATCCGTATGCGCCGGGGCATCTGATGGTTGTGCCCTATCGCAAGATCTCCAGGCTATCGGAGTTGACCGACGGTGAGAAGATAGAACTCATCGACCTCGGAAGCTATGCCGAGCGCCTTCTTGAAGACGTCGTCAAAGCGGAAGGATTCAATGTGGGATGGAATGTGGGCGCCGCTGCTGGTGCCGGTGTGACGGATTACCTCCATCTGCATATCGTCCCCCGATGGGCCGGTGATCATAACTTCATGACCGTTCTTGGCGGCACGCGAATAATCCCCATGGGCCTGAGACCGCTCTACGAGAAATTGCGTGCTGCGACCGAGCGCATTGCATTTTCCGTGTGATGTCGGGAGGCTTGGACGCAATCCGGAGTTCAGCCTACGGTTCAATTCGAGAAGCCCTGACTCCCACAAATCGTTCCCTCCTGCCCCTTGACTTCCCCGTGGGATCAAGATAGAAGGTAGCCTTCTGCGAAGTCGGCGGCAGCAAGGAAAGCTGGGGCTGGAAAGCGTTTTGCGGCCAAGCATCTGAGATTCCGGCGGCTTCGGGCTGGCTTTCACTGTTTCCCCCCGTTTACGGCGCATGGTCCAAGAAAACCCGACAGCATCTGCCTCGACGACTCCTCCGGGAGAGCCCGCCCTGGCCTTGCGGAGTGTCAGTAAAACTTTTCCGGGTGTTCGCGCTCTGGACGATGTTTCGTTCGATGTCTGGCCCGGTGAAGTACACGCACTCCTCGGCGAGAACGGAGCTGGGAAATCGACGCTTATCAAGATTGTGTCGGGTGTCTATCCACCGGGTTCCGGCGAGATGCAGGTGAACGGTAAGTCGGTGCATTTTGCTCATCCTCGCGAAGCCCAGGCCCATGGGATCGCTACGATCTACCAGGAATTTAGTCTTTATCCGGAATTGACCGTCGCGGAGAATATTTTCTCCGGCAACATGCCGCGAACTCTGGGTGGCCTCGCGCTCGATTGGGGTCGGGCTGCGCGGGAATCGGCCGCGCTCCTCGAATCCCTCGATGCCGGTGATCTGAACGTCCGGTCTCGTGTCGGGACGCTCTCGGTAGGAAACCGCCAAAGGGTGGAGATTGCAAAAGCGCTCTCGCGAAAGGCCCGGATCCTCATTTTGGATGAACCCACGGCGGTGCTGACTCAGCACGATACCGAGCGGCTCTACGGGATCATCCACCGTCTGCGTGCCCAGCAGGTTGCCATTGTCTACATCAGCCATCGGCTCAACGAGATTTTTGCCCTCGCCAATCGCGTGACGGTCCTGCGCGACGGAAAGTTCATCGGCGTTAAATCAGCTGCCGAAACGAACGAAGGTGAGCTGATCCGAATGATGGTGGGCCGGGCGTTAGAACTCGAACCGTCGCCTCACCTTGGTGAGGCGATTCCGGCTGGACCGGTGGTCTTGCGTGTGCGGAATCTGGCACGGCGACCTCTGTTGCGGGACGCCTCTCTAGAGGTCCGTGCCGGTGAGATTGTTGGACTCGCCGGATTGGTCGGCTCCGGGCGCTCGGAATTAGCGCATGCCGTTTTTGGCGTGGCCCCACCGGAGTCGGGAACGATCGAGATTGATGGTCGCGCAGTCAGTATTTCGCGGCCGGAAGACGCAATTGAACTTGGAATTGCGTATGCGCCGGAAGACCGCCAGCGCCAAGGCCTGATCGTCGCCATGACCGTGGGCGAGAACATTGGGCTTACGAGAATCTGGCAGCTGATGCGCGGTCCGTTTCTGGATTTTCAGGCCGAAGACAAATTGGCGGATGAGTACATCCAAATGTTGCGTATCAAAACTCCCACCAGCCATCAGATCACTCGCAACCTATCTGGCGGCAATCAGCAGAAAATCGTCCTCGGCAAATGGCTTGCCACCAAGCCGCGTTTGCTGATCGTGGATGAGCCGACTCGCGGAATTGATGTTGGCGCCCGCGCCGAAATTCATCGCCTCCTGGACAAACTTGCGCGCGAGGAGAACATGGCAATCCTCGTTATTTCCAGCGACCTGCCGGAAGTCCTGCGTTTGAGCGATCGAATTTGCGTCATGCGCGAAGGGAACCTCGTTGCCGAATTTGCCCGCAACAACGCGACCCAGGAAAACATCCTTGCGGCTGCAGTCGGGCAGCAACGGAATGGCGACCCCACTTCCGCGACCATCTCGGGACATTAGCTGACTACCTTTCAATCACCACGAAGCGTCTAAATACTGCAGCGACCCCCCTGTTAAAACGTATGTCCCAAGCGGCGCCTCCCGAGAAGTCAGTGAATCCAGCCTTGGCGAACCCTTCCGGGGGAAGTGGCGCCGGGAGTTGGCTGACCATTTTCAACCAGCAAGAAAGCGTTTTGGTCTTGGCGTTTTTGTTGGTCCTGGGCGGTGTCACCGTTATGAACCGCGGTTTCATTGCCCCGACCAATCTCGTTGATATTCTCTACATTTCTTCCTATATCGGAGTGGCCGCCGTCGGAATGACCATGATCATTCTCTGCGGTCATATCGATATTTCGATTGGCGCGGCACTCGGGCTATGCGCCACGGTCGCAGGGAAACTGGCGGTGGCCGGAGTTCCACTTTGGATAGTCTTTGCTGCAACGATTCTCACCGGCGGAGTGATCGGCCTTGCGAACGGCCTGTTGGTTGCGTACTGCCGGATTCCGGCGATCGTCGCGACTTTGGGTATGGCCAGCATCCTGAAAGGTGGACTAATCCTTACGACCGGCGGTATCTGGATTTACGGGTTACCTCCCGGATTCGGTATTAGCCGGCAGCTGATCATCGGGATTCCGTTGCCGATCTGCGCGATGGTCCTTTTTGGCGTCGTTTTTTCGATCTGGCTTAAGTACTCCGCGGCCGGACGGCAAATCTACGCTGTGGGCGGCAATGCCGAAGCCGCTCGTCTCTCAGGGATTCCGGTGCGCAGCGTTACGCTGGGCGTCTTTGTTCTGAACGGCCTGCTGGTGGGTATTTCCGCGATCTTATACGCCACCAACTTCACTGCGATCCAATCAAACGTGGCGCCCGGTTTTGAACTGACTGTGATCACTTCGGCGGTCATCGGCGGTGTCAGCATCCTTGGGGGTACCGGGACGGTTATCGGCGCCCTGCTTGGAGCGATTCTTCTTCAGACCATCGGCACGGCGCTCGTTTATCTGCATATCCGCGCGGAATGGTTTCAAACGGTCCAAGGCAGCCTGATCCTTCTGACTATTCTCCTGGATGTTTTCCGGCGCAGACAAACGTCGGGAGGGGCAACCTCATTCGTCGCGGCGGGCGGAGGTGGAGGAGAGTCAGCTTCGCCAAAGTTCATGAACCTTCGCTGGCTGACGGTTCAGGAAGTCGTGCTGATCGGCATCCTGATCGTTGCGGTCGTCGTGTTATCATTTACGTCAGACCGATTTCTTACTGCGAACAATTTGCTGAACCAAACTCGATTTTTAAGTGAGGTGGCGCTTCTCGCAGTGCCAATGACCTTTATTATCATCCTTGGGGGAATCGATCTCTCCGTCGGTTCGATGATGGCTCTGAGCACGATTCTCTTGGGATTTTCCTGGCAAAGCTTTGGATTTCCGCTTTGGGCCGCGATCTGGTTCGCCATTCTGGGCGGCGCCTTGGCCGGCCTTCTCAATGGTCTTGTCATTGTGTATCTCGGCGTCCCGCCATTGATCGTGACTCTGGCCACGCTGGCAATCTACCGCGGACTCTCTTTTGGAATAAGTGAATCCCGTTCGGTGAACGGGTTTCCCGATTCCTTTGCCTTTTGGGGCAGCGGCGACATTGGGGGAGTGCCGGTGCAATTGTTCATTTTGATTGGAGTGCTGATTGTCAGTGCGATGGTACTGGCGGGAACCCCTCTTGGCCGTTCTGTCTATGCGATCGGAAATAACGAGACGGCTGCGCGGTTCGCCGGTTTGGGTGTCGGTCGGATTAAGCTGCTGATGTATTCCTTCAGTGGATTCATGGCAGGAGTGGCCGGCTTCATTTTTACTTCCCGCGTTACCAGCACGCGAGCCGATGCCGCGACCGGTCTGGAACTGGACGTCATCGCAGCGGTGGTCTTCGGCGGTACGAGCATCTTCGGAGGCCGAGGCTCTATTCTCGGCACCACCATTGGTGTGGTGACAATCCAGTTGCTCAAAAACGGTCTGCAGCTCGCCGGATTGCGCGGGGAATCAACCGTGATATTGATCGGTACCGTCCTTATTCTTTCCATTTTGCTGAATCAGTTTTTGGAGAAGCACCTCCGCACCGGACGTGGCTTCGCCAAATCAAAACCAACCCCAAACAGCTAGTTCACCAGGATCTCTCCGAACATGAATTCATTTAGACAGTTACACCTGAAAAAAACGGTCTTCCTTTTGGCCATCGCGTCCATGGCGACGGCGTTCGGCGCCGATACTCCGGCGCCGTACGATGGCGGAAAGGCCGTAAACCCGAAAGATTTAAAGGGTAAGAAGGTCGTCCTCGCCGATATCCCCAAGCTCATCGGCATCGGCTACTTTAATGCCACCGCAAAAGGAATCGCAGAAGGATGCGCAGATCTGACCAAAGCCGGTCTTCCAACCGAAGTAACCACAGACGGTCCGACCGTTGGGGACATCCAGAAGCAAATCGAGTTTATCGATAATGCCATCTCGCGCGGCGTCGATGGTATATTTTTCGCGGCGAACGATCCCGTCGCAATCTCGCCCGTACTCCGCAAGGCGCTGAAGGCCGGGATTCACGTTATCGGTTATGACGCAGAGTCACAGCCCGATGCACGTGAATGGTTTGCGCAAATGTGCACACCCGAAGGCGTCGCAAAAGCCGATATAGATTGTCTGGTAGCGGAAATCGGCCCAGACGCCGAGTTTGCCATCGTCACCAGTTCCTTAACTGCCGCCGGACAGAACGCCTGGATCGCGGAAATTAAGAAATACATTGCATCAGCCTACCCGAAGCTAAAACTTGTCACCATTCTTCCTGCTGAGGAAGATCAGCAGAAAGCTTTCCAGGTCACAGGCGAGATTCTCAAGGCTTATCCCAACGTCAAGGGCATTATCGGCCTCTCCAGTGTCGCTTTCCCAGCCGCCGCCGATGCGATTACGCAGGCCAATCTGATCGGCAAAATTGCGGTCGTCGGTCAGTCTACTCCGAATCAGATGAAGCCATTCATCAAGAGCGGCGCCGTTAAGAGCGATGTCCTCTGGAACCCTGTTGACTTGGGGTACGCCGCTGCTTACGCGATGCGCGCCGTGATCGACGGAAAGCTCAAGCCGGGCGATACCGAGCTCGACGCCGGCAAACTTGGCAAACTCAAGATCATTAATGGCAGCCAGATTCTCCTCGGTCCGCCGACCGTGTTCACGAAGGATAACGTCGACAAATACGATTTCTGAGGAAAGAACGACTAAGAAGTCACGAGTTGCAGGAGTTCAGGAATTACAGGATGGGCGGCTTCGGCCGCCCATTTTCCTCAGCTTCAGTCGTCTGTGAAATCTGTGCAATCTGTGGTTTATCTCCTGTCCAGGTTTTCAGGTTAAAAGGTCCGTCGCGTTCGAGATTCTCCTGCAACTCCTCCCTCACCAACACGTATATCCGCCGTCGACAACGAGATTGCTTCCAGTGAAATAGCTGCTCGCATCCGACGCAAGATAGACCACGGCGGTTGCGACCTCGCGCGTTTCGCCCAGACGACCCATCGGCGTGAATTTTAGCCAGTCCGCCTGCCATTCCGGATTGGACATTCCCGCCTTAGTCATCTCCGTGCCGATGTAGCCGGGAGAAATGCTGTTGACGCGTACGCCGCGCTTTGCCCATTCGCCGGCGAGCGATTTTGTCAGCATGATCACCCCGGCCTTGGAGACGTTATAGGCCGCCTGTGGCTGCGGCGTGTTCGAGATAATGCCGGACATCGACGCGGTGTTGACAATGCTCCCCTTGCCCTGTTCGAGCATCACCTTGCCGAATTCCCGGCAACAATAGAACACGGCGTGCAAATTAACATTGATCACTTTGTGCCAGTCTTCGTCGCTGCATTCCTCCGACGGCGGATTCACACCGATCCCAGCGTTATTGAATGCGATGTCGATCCGACCATGTTTCGATCGGACTTCCGCTGCCAGCCTACTGACTTCGGCTGATCGGGTCAGATCCGTTCGCACGAAGTCGCCCTCCAATTCTTTGGCCGCCTTTTCGCCAGCTTCAGCATTGATGTCTACGACAACGATCTTTGCACCATTCTCGTGAAGCGCTTTCGCGGTCTCGAGCCCGATTCCACGTGCGCCTCCAGTAACGATTGCAACTCGACCATCCAAGGGTGTCAGGGGGGAATAGCTCATGACTCACTAGAAGATAAAAATCGATGCATCGATGAAAGCCAAATCTTCGGAATCCCCGATCCGACTGACACTGACAACTACATCAGCGTCGCGCCAGCCTCCGCGAGCGGGCTTCGTTCCCCTTTTGTCAGGCAGACGTGCGCAGTGATCGGCTGGCCTTTCAACCGGTTCCGCGTGTAAACCAAGCCGTTTGAACGACTGTCCACGTACGGATTGTCAATCTGCGCGGGGTCGCCGACCATGACGAGTTTGGAACCTTTTGACATGCGGGTAACGACGGTTTTTGCCTCCAGCGGTGTCAGCTGTTGCGCTTCGTCCAGGACAAAATAACGATTAGGAATGGATCTTCCGCGAATATAACAAAGTGCCTCAATCTCCACGATCCCCTGTTCGATCAATTGCGCGTACGGCTTCAGTGTGGTTTCTGAGCCGTTTGCCGAAGGAACGTCAACCGTTCCAGCTTTCTTTTGCCGTTTCCCCATTTCGCTGGTTGGATTGGCGGGTAGAAGCAATTCGAATGCATCGTAGATCGATTGCAGCCATGGCTTCATTTTTTCATTTAATGTGCCGGGCAGAAAACCGAGTGTTTCTCCCATCGCGACGACCGGCCGGCTCACCGTCAGGCCGCTGAAAATGTGGGACCAGAAAAGGTGTAGGCCTGCAGCCACCGCAAGAAGCGTCTTGCCGGTTCCGGCCTGGCCGTAGCAGGTGACCAATGCAATATCTCGATCGAGCAGCGCATCAAGGAGACACTGCTGGCCGAGGTTCAGCGGTTTCAAGTGCAGCCCGCGCGGGTTCGTGAGTGCATTCGGCAGGTTCAAGCGCCTGAATAGGCCGCCTCCCGCGTGGCGTGCCGCCATGAATTTGTTATCGCCAGCCGACAGGAAAACATACTCATTGAGTTGCAATCCGCCGGCATCCTTCGTTGTCAGCGTTAACTCGCGAGCACTCGCGAAGCGCTGCAGCGCGTGTGGATCGATCTCGATCGTCCGTTGCCCATAACCCTCCACGTCGGCTACTTCGACCTTGTCATTTTCGTAGTCTTGAGCCTCCAATCCGATGGCCAGAGCTTTCAGCTGCATGTTCAGGTCTTTGGTGACCAGAATCGTGCGTTCAGTGTGCTTGCTCTTAACGTAGATGCAGAGGGCCAGAATCCGGTTGTCGGGATTGTTCAGGTCCTGGAATACCTGCTGAAACCGCCGGAGTTCCTTGCTCATCCTTTCCGCAGTTAGAAATTCGTTGATCGCGATGCGAATGGTTCCGCCCTCCGGGGTCTTCGCCCCATTCATCACCAGTTTGCTGTTCTGATGGAAGCAGCGTGACAAAAACCGGTGCACGGTTCGGGCGTTCGCTCCGCGCTCGTTCTGCTCGTTTTTGAATTTGTCCAGCTCGCTCAAGACATCGATCGGGATCCAGACATGATTATCCGCGAACCGATAAACGGAATGGGGGTCATGCAGCAGAACGTTCGTATCAAGAACATAATTCTTGATGTGTGCCCGGCTGCCATTGAGTGACTCTGATGTACGGGACACGCCCGACTGTTTGACCGTTTCCTGGAACAGTCCGGGTTGATCTTCTGAGATGTGCATCTGGTTCAACAGCAACCACAGCGGCCGGTTCCGCACGTCGACTTGACGGACTTCACAGAGGAGCGAGCACCGACCATGATCCCCAGTCCTCCGGCAATCACCCGGCGGACTCTCTGGCCCGTTTCCGGATCATAACTCAGGGGAGCCTCTTTCATGCTTTGTTTGATCTCGAACCGCCGAACCGGGACATCCGGAGAATCCGGCACAGTCTCATAGATATAGGTGGCCATGACTGGTGGTAATACTATCGGTTGTGGGTCAGCGTTAGCAAGCGAAAGCGTTGAAAGATTGCTCCTCTTTCTGCAGCGTCACAGGGAGGGTTCGCTCTTTGATGCGTCCTCGAACAAGAGATCGACAGCCCGTGCGAACGCGGTCTCTGGTGGACCGGGCGGGCTGACCATTCTGGCCGCTGCGATCACAACAGGATTTCCGTGCCTCATCGCGACCCCCATTCCGGCCCACGCGAGCATCTGCAGATCGTTTTCCGCGTCCCCGAATGCCAATACGTGCTCGCGTGCTACGCCAAATTCGCGTGCAACTTTTTCCAGAGCCGCGGCCTTGTTGATGCCGCGGGGCATGAATTCCAGGTTCTCCGATTCGGTCGAGAGCACATCCACTTTTCCGTGATACCGCGCCGCTATTTCCGGACGGATCTTTCTGAGCACGACAGGGTCCCCGTACCAGACAATCTTCAGCGCGCGGCGACCGTCCAGTTCACTCAGGTCATGGAGAGTTTCAGCCCGTTCACCAACTCGCGATTCGTAAAGATCAATCCAGCGGTTATTCTGCTCCGGCACGTACAGGTGGTCCAAGTGATAATAGATCGCTTGGACCCCGTTCTGTTCTGCTTCGCCGACGATTTCGCGCGCGGCGGTTTGAGGCAGAAAATGCGCCTCGATCACGTTGCCGCTTTCTCCGTCTCTGATCAGGCCGCCCTGGCAGGCAATGATCGGTCCGGTCAATTGAAGCTGACGTTGGAAACGGATGCTGTTCTGATGGCGTCGGCCCGATGCGATGATCACCTGGGCGCCATTTTCATTCAGTCGGCGCACCGCGGCGGCATTCTGTTCGCTGATTGTCTTGTCGGGCCCGAGCAGTGTGCCGTCCAAGTCGACCGCAGCCAGTTGATACGGGAACTTTGTCGCTGTGTGATCATCGTTTTGCATGTTTGCAGGATTCGGCCGAAGACGGCGGGTTTACTCCCGAAGCAGCTTGAACTTTTAAGGAAGGTCAAGGCTTATAACAGGGGAAAGCAGGTCGAGGAAGCCGAAATTCATTTGAATGGCTTTCCAGAAACGGCGTTTCCCTGACTAAATAGATCTTGAAATGTCCAAACTCCAGGGTTTCTCTCGCCCCAAAAGCAAAAGGGGAGGCTCGCACGGAGGACACGGTGGTCACGGAGGATTTTTTGGTGATTGATGAACCGCTCCCATGCCGGTTCTCGCCCACAATCCTGCAGCGAAAGCTATTTTCTGTTTTCCCGGACCTCCGTGAACTCCGTGCGAGGCTCCCCTGCGGTGGCGAGAGAAAACAGCAGCCCCGCTTTGTCGCAAAAGGACGCGTTCAAATGCGTGTTTCACGGAGCTCCGGCCATCCGTCGGAAAAACCGGTTCAGTGCTTGTTAGCCGAACCGCCTTCCTCTATGATGATCCAACTCTATGGCTTTCCTGACGGTAGAACACATTTCCAAAACATTTCCGGGGGTTCGCGCCCTCGACGATGTCTCCGTTGAATTCGAAAAAGCCTCTGTCCACGCCGTGATGGGCGAAAACGGCGCCGGAAAAAGCACTCTTGGGAAAATCATCGCTGGTGTGTATACGGCCGACGAAGGCGTTATCAAAATTGAAGGTCAAGAGGTCAAGCCGACCGACCCTCGAATGTCTCAGTCATTAGGGATCGCACTCGTCCACCAGGAGTTGGCTTTCTGTCCGAATATGACGGTTGCAGAGAACCTGCAACTTGGAGGATTCCCGACAAAGGCCGGATTCATGAACTGGGCGAAACTTCGGGAAAAAGCGCGCGCACTGCTGCATGAGATTGGAGCCGAGATCGATGTTGATACGCCTCTTGCTCAGATCACGACGGGCCAGGAGCAGATGGTGCAAATCGCCGGGGCGGTCGGCGTGAACGCCCGAATCATCATTTTTGACGAACCAACGAGCTCGTTGTCGACCAATGAAAGCGAACATCTGTTTGCTTTGATGGCCCGATTAAAGGCGCGTGGCGTATCGATGATTTATGTCTCGCATCGTATGGATGAGATTTTCCGTGTGTGCGATACGATAACGGTTCTTCGTGACGGCAAACATGTCGCGACGGAGCCGATCGCGCAAACCAATCGCGATCGATTGATTCGTCAAATGGTCGGGCGCGAAGTGTTAATGAAGCGTCCAAAACATCTCGATCTGGAACCGGGCGAGGAAATCCTGCGAGTCGAGAACCTTTCCTCAACCGGAAAGTTTGAGAATGTGTCTTTCAATGTGTGCCGTGGCGAGATTGTCGGCATGGGCGGACTGGTCGGCGCCGGACGAACGGAAGTTGCGACAGCGATTTTCGGGCTGGATCCTCGCGCCACCGGCACCGTCTACATCAAGGGTAAAAAATTGCCCCTTGGGAATGTGAACGAGGCGATGCGGCGGCGGATCGCGTTGTTGCCGGAAGACCGCAAGCGGGCAGGGCTGGTCCTCGGGATGAACATCTTGGACAACGTGTCACTTGCGCATATCGACCATTTCAGCAACATGGGATTTGTCGATAGAAAACGCGAGGTTACCGAAGTCGAGCGACTAACAAAACGGCTTCGGGTGAAGGCGCCGTCGCTTGAGACGATCACGGCCGGGCTCAGCGGCGGCAATCAACAGAAAGTTGCGTTGGCGAAATGGATGGTGCGCGACTGTGACCTGTTGATTGTCGATGAGCCAACCCGCGGCGTGGACGTTGGCGCCAAGGCGGAAATCTATGAGTTGCTTGATGAGGTGGCCTGTCAGGGTTTGGCCATCCTGATGATTTCGTCGGAGCTCCCGGAATTACTCAACCTCGCTCGCAGAGTTGTGGTGTTGCGAGAAGGTTTCGTCACGGGCCAACTTCCACACGAAAAATTTTCCCAGGAAGCTGTGCTGGAACTGATGGCGTAATCGCTCGTGCTCGGCGTCCGAAAAAGCAGCAGCGAGCCGCCTCGCTTACGCCGCCGACCGCTGAACGCCGAACCGCTAAACGGTGAACGCTGAAAGCCAACCGCTCCCCGAGCCGATAAAAACAGTTGCAGCGTCTTGATGGTATGGAACAGGAGAGTAGTTCTATGTCAACCAATCTAAGAGGCATTTTGGCGCCGGCACTCACCGCGGTGACGGACAATTTCCAGATTCATAAGGAACGGACGCTCGCACATTTCGAGTGGCTCCTGGGAGACGGGTGTGATGGGTTGTTGGTCTTTGGAACGACCTCAGAAGGCAATTCCTTTTCTGTTGCTGAGCGCAGGCGATTGCTCGAAGATGCCGTCGACGCCGGGATCAACCCGCAAAAGCTCTTCGTTGGAACGGGGTGCTGCGCTCTATCCGACTCCATCGAGTTGACAAAACACGCTGTTCAGATTGGATGCGCGGGAGTTTTAACTCTGCCTCCCTTTTATTATAAGGAATTGTCGGATGACGGGTTGTTTCAGTATTTCGCTTCCCTGATTGAAGGCGTCTCAAACGATCGGTTGCGACTTTATCTGTACCATATCCCGCCGATTGCCGTCGTTCACTTTTCGTTTCCTTTGATTGAAAGGTTGATCGCCCATTATCCCGGCGTAGTCGCCGGCATCAAAGATAGTTCGGGGGACTGGGAGCACACCAGACAGCTCATCGAGCGATTTGCCAAACGCGGGTTTGACGTTTTTCCTGCTGATGAGTGCACTCTGCTCGCCGCGCTTCGGATTGGCGCAGCGGGATGCATTTCCGGTACGGCGAATGTCAGCGCCCGTTTGTTTCAGACGATTTACACGAGCTGGCAGATTGCCGAAGCAGAAGTCTGGCAGACCGTGGTCAACAAGGTCCGTCAAGTTTTTCTGGGGTATCCGCGAATCCCTGCGCTCAAGGCTATCATTGCCAGGATGCGCGGCGAAAGTGCATGGAAAAATATGCAACCGCCGTTGTTGCCGTTACCGGAATCTGAACGCGCCGGTCTCTTTGAGCAGCTGACCGACGCAGGTTTCGACTGGCCCGCGTTACGCGGCCGTGAGTTATTGTAGTAGTATACCTTCTCGCGCTGCCTCTTCAAAGCCGAGCAAACCGCTACGGTTCGCCTCAAGCTCCGACGCCGGCCGGTGTTTCCCTTTCTATTGAGGGAGGCCAAAGGGTCTTGCGGCATAAAACACTGATTGCTTGGTGAATCAGCCGAGAGGTGACTGCATCATTTGGGTAGGGAAGTTTTGCCGCCGCTATTGATATCCGGCTCTACTTGGCAAAAGAATGGACGATGATGGGCAGCGACGCAACACCGGTTGCAAACCGCGTTCGGATGTGTTTGAAAAGAGCTCGCGATTGCGACGGAAAGGAATGACATCGTCAAGAATTCAAATGGGGAGCACCCAGGTGCCTGAGATTCACACCCCGGTTTTATCGAGCGACCGGCAGCACATTCCGAAGCTTACGCGTGTTGAGATAGGGCTTGGCGTTACCTGTTTCATGGTGCTGCTCTGCCTGAGATGGTTTTATGTCACCACTCAACCTTGGGATTCGGATGAGCCCCAGCATCTGCACGTCGTCTGGGCCTGGGCAAATGGGCTGCTTCCCTACAAGGATGTCTTTGACAATCATGCGCCACTCTTCCAAGCGATGATGGCGCCGCTTTTTTCGCTGCTCGGTGAGCGAGCGGACATTGTCGCTGTAATGCGCTGGGCGATG
>Ga0302326_10008322_pt1 | contig 22901 bp, 17 predicted proteins | sample Palsa_T0_3_FD_202264 | JGI IMG/M metagenome (GOLD analysis project Ga0302326, IMG submission 202264) | Peat permafrost microbial communities from Stordalen Mire near Abisko, Sweden - Palsa_T0_3 | ecosystem: Environmental > Terrestrial > Soil > Palsa > Peat permafrost | place: Sweden: Abisko... | reverse complement strand
GGCAGTGCAGTCTGTGCGGAGCGGTCCATGATCGTGACGTCAATGCAGCTCACAATATCCTCGCGGCGGGATATCGCCGTCTTGCAGAAGGAATCTCCGTCCTTTAGGGCGGAGAGGATGTCAATGCCATCCCTTATCGTGCTCGTAAATCTCAACCCGAAGGGTCCGCGGAACCCATCGAGCCCCGCAGACTCTCCAAAGATACTAGTGCGATTTCCCCTCAGATTTACTGCCGGCATTGATCGGGATCCGCTTCGTGCGCTCTACCGCTTGCGCATTCTTCGGCACCGTCACCGTAAGAACGCCATTTTTGAAAGTGGCGCCCACGGCGTTCTCATCGACATCTCGATCGAGCGAGATCTGGCGCTCGAAGCGACCATAGAACCGCTCACTGTGAGTGCGATTGCGATTCTTGGATTCGATCTTCTTCTCGCCACGCACGGTCAAGAGGCCCTCCTGAAGCAGCACTTCGACGTCGCGTTCCTCCACAGCCAACCAATCACGTATCTCGGGAGGAATTGGACCGCTGTACAAATAATCGATTCACTCATCCTACGCAGCCGTCGAATTGATACGCGTCAGTGTCATCCTGCGGTGAATCGCTCGGGCCGGTAGGGAGCGAACATTTCGACGCGGCTGCCCCGCAGTATTTCCTCGGCGGTATAGCGGCCGATGATGGGAGCGAGCGTCACGCCGCTATGGGTGACAGCCACGTGAATGTTGGGCACCGTCGGCAGCGCACCCATCACGGGAAATTCATCCAGCGGCATGGGCCTGAATCCCAAGGTCAGCCGATCCAGTGCAACGCCGAGTACCGGGGGCAGAAACGAGCCGATTTTTCCGAGAATACGGTTGCCGTGATAGGCGCGCAAATCATTGGACGGAAAATCGACAGGGTGATCACGGATCTCGCGGTGTGCAGGAATATCTGGCGGGTCGAGCGCATCGGTACCCACCACGGAGCCATCCGCCATCTGCTTGAATGACAGATTGCCCGGCGCGTCGTGGACGGGCCGAGTCAGCATCGGCAGCGGCTTGCTGTGAGCGAGAATGCCTGGGGCATGCTTGAGCGCCAGCCGGACATTCGCCAGGGCCAAAACCTGCGGCGTGTCGACGCCCGCCGCGACCACGAGCCGATCCAGTGCGTAGATTCCGCGGGTGGTCGTGACTCCCTTGCATCGCGATCCGTGAATGTCGAGTGAGGTGACTTCGCAGGGGTAGACGACTCGAGCTCCGGCTTGTGCGGCGCGCTCGAGAAATCGATGAGTGACTGCGACCGGATCGAGATGCGCGTCGATGGCGGAAAAGATTGCATCGCTCACGGGACCGGGAACGAGGTTGGGGTCGAGTGCCGTCAACTCTTGCGGCGTCAAAGGCCGCACGGGATAAGGCGTCTGCGCAAGCTGTCGAGCGCTCGCGCGCACCACCACCGACTCCGATTCCGTGCTGGCCCAGTTAAGGTAGCCGCCCCACACCATCTTCAACGACAGCGACCGATCCAGATCGCTGTACGCGAGGAGACTCTGGATGCGAAGCGCTCGATAATGAGCGTTATCCGTAAAGGCGTTCACCCAGGCAAACGAGTTCCGGGTGGCGCCGGCGGCCGGTCTGGCTTTTTCGAACACCGTCACGCGCGAACCCGCCTCCGCCAGGTGCATGGCAATCGAGGCACCGACGATGCCGCCGCCTATCACGCCGACCTTAAGCGGATGAGCGGCAGCGACGAGCGGGCCCGCGAGGCCTGCGGTTCCGATCCCAACGAGCCCGGTCAGCAGTTCGCGACGACGCAACTGGGGACCTTGCGGTTCGGTGAGCGGATTGCGCGGAGGGTGGGGCATTCGATAGCGCTCCTGACGTTGCCTACGGGACAAGCGGTTGTTTGTCCTCATATACTTACGCATGTCGGCCCGTAAACTTGCACAGCTTAAAGTAGTGAGGTCGCGAATTGTTTGATGAATAGGCCTGCTGAGCCGACCGGAACAATCGACACCGCCTTGGCGCACACCGAGCGCTTGCTGCAAATCGATCCCTCGCTGGCCGCGGAGCAGGCCGGGGAGATCCTCAAAGCGGTGCCGAATCATCCATTGGCGCTGCTCCTGCTCGGTTCGGCCCGGCGCTTAGGCGGAGATTACGCCGGGGCGCTGACGGTGCTGCAGCCCCTCGCCTCGGCCCAAGCGAAGTCGGCCGCAGCACATTACGAGCTCGGGCTCGTGCTCGGGGATCTTGGGAAACCGCAAGCCGCCTTGGCGGCGTTGCGCCATGCGGTCGCTTTGAAACCCGAAATGCCGGATGCCTGGCGTGCAATTGGGGATCACCTGGTCGCTACCGGCGATTTGGCGGGGGCCGATGCGGCATACGCGCGGCATATCAAGGCCTCGACCCGAGATCCCAAGCTCCTGTCCGCCGCATCCGCCTTGGTCGAGGGGCGAATCGCCCAAGCCGAAGCGCTGCTGCGCGCGCACCTGAAGCAATATCCAACGGACGTGGCGGCGATCCGCATGCTCGCCGAGGTCGCCGCGCGCCTAGGGCGCAACACGGACGCCGAGGTGCTGCTCGAGCGGTGCTTGGAGCTGGCTCCCAGCTTCCACCCCGCGCGGCATCAATACGCCATCGTGCTGCAGCGGCAGAACAAGGCCGCGGCGGCCCTGCGGCAGCTCGATCAACTGGAGAAGATCGACCCGCGCAATTCCTCGTATCGAAACCTCAAGGCCGTCGTGCTGGTCAAGATCGGCGAATACCAAGAATCGATCGAGATTTACGCCGAGGTTCTGGCGACGCACCCGGATCAGTCCAAGCTCTGGTTGATGTACGGTCACGCACTATCCACGGCAGGCCGCGAGCGCGATGGCATCGCGGCCTATCGCAAATGCATCCAATTGGCCCCGCGCTTCGGCGAGGCGTATTGGAGTCTCGCCAACTTGAAGACGTTTCGCTTCAGCGCGCAGGAAAAGCTCGACATGCTGAGGCAACTCGCGAGCGACGATCTGTCCGCCGAAGACCGCGTGCATTTTGACTTTGCGATGGGTAAGGCGCTCGAGGATGAGGCTGACTATGCCGCATCCTTCAAGCATTACTCGAGCGGCAACCGGTTGCGCCGCAGCCAGCTGGCCTATGTCGCCGACGAAATGTCTTCCTTCGTCCGCGAGTCGATGGAGCTGTTCACGGCGGAGTTTTTCGCAAGTCGAGCGGGCTATGGAGCTCCGGATTCGGACCCGATCTTCATCGTGGGCCTGCCGCGGTCCGGGTCTACCTTGATCGAGCAAATCCTTGCCAGCCACCCGAGCGTGGAAGGCACCATGGAGCTGCCGGATATCCTGGCAATGGCCGGTGCCCTGGCCGGAAAGCGTAAACCATCCGAGCCCTCGAGATACCCCGCCGAGCTCGCCACCTTGAGCGCCGCGGCCTGCCGCGAGCTCGGCGAGCGCTACATCCGCGATACGCGCATTCAGCGAAAGACCGCCAAGCCGTTGTTCATCGACAAAATGCCCAATAACTTCCTGCACATCGGCCTGATTCGACTGGTGCTGCCGAATGCCAAGATCATCGACGCCCGTCGGCATCCGCTGGCCTGCTGCTTTTCGACCTTCAAGCAGCACTTTGCCGAAGGACATCGCTACTCTTACAGCCTCGAGGAACTCGGCCGGTATTACCGCGAGTACGTGCTGTTGATGGACCATTTCGATCGGGTGACTCCGGGTGCCGTGTACCGGGTCATTCACGAGCACTTGATCGACGACACCGAGACGGAGGTCGTGCGGCTCTTATCCCATTGCGGTTTGCCTTTCGATGCCGCCTGCCTGCGGTTCTATGAGAATACCCGTCCCGTCAGGACACCGAGCGCTCAACAGGTCCGGCGACCGATCAATCGCGAGGGTCTCGAGCAATGGCGCCATTACGCGCCGTGGCTGGAGCCCCTCCGGGAGGCGCTCGGCGACGTGATCGATGCCTATCCAACCGCGCCGCAGTCTTAATTCGCATTCGTACTTTTAAAATGACCAAAAATATGGGATACCGTTGTCCGTAGGGGAACCGGCGCGATAATAAATTGGGGATGCCGACGTGACTCGAAGCCGAAAGAGAAAACTTGCCCGTTTGCGGGGCAAATGGGCCCGTATCCCGCTTGCCTCCGCGCTGCTCGCCAGCGGGGGTGCTGCCTACGCGGCTGATGCCGCCGATACGAACACTCTGGAGGAGGTGGTCGTGACGGCGCAAAAGCGCACCGAAGACCTGCAAAAGGTTCCAATCAGTTTGCAGGTCTTGAGTTCGGAAACCCTGGAGCAGCACCAGGTCAGCGACTTTGACGACTACGCCAAGCTGTTGCCCAGCGTGAGCTTCCAATCGTTCGGCCCGGGACAGTCGCAGCTTTATTTCCGCGGTATCGCCAGCGGCGAGGACGGGCTGCATGCCGGCTCCCTTCCCGCGACGGGTGTGTACCTCGACGAAATTCCAGTGACCACCATCGGCAATACCCTGGACGTGCATGTCTACGACATCGCGCGGGTCGAGGCGTTGGCAGGACCTCAGGGCACCCTGTACGGAGCGAGTTCCCTCTCCGGCACCTTGCGCATCATCACCAACAAGCCGGACCCTACGGCGTTTTCTGCCGGTTACGACGTGAAGGCGGACAAATTCGGCAAGGGCAACCCGGGCGAGGAAATCGAAGGTTTTGTCAATATTCCGCTGAGCGACAAAATAGCGGTCCGGCTGGTGGGCTTCTACGACCATCAGGGCGGCTACATCAACAACGTGGTCAGTGATAATACCTATCAGCGTGGCGCGCCCGGCTCGGCTCCCGGCCTATTCACGGGCCCCGACGAACCGCTGACCGTGAGCAATTTGGATGTCTCGGGCCGTCGCTTCAATCCCGAAGAGACTTACGGCGGACGCGGCGCGCTGAAAATCGATTTGGACGACAACTGGACCATTACACCGCAGGTTCTGTGGCAAAGCCAGAGAGCGGATGGGGATTTCACATTCGATCCCACGAAGGGTGATCTCAACGTTGGCGACTTCAGCGACGGTCTCAACGAAGACAAGTGGTATCAATCGGCGCTGACCGTCGAGGGGAAGGTCGCCAACTTCGACATTCTCTATTCCGGGGGATGGTTCGAACGCAGCGTACACAACCTGGTCGACTATTCGAATTACACCGTCGGCTATGATGCGAAGTCACAACTTCCCGGCGCCACTTACAACGCCATCCGCTATATTGATTGCGCGGCGGGTACACCGGCCAACAATTGCAACGGCGCCGGCGGACCGCTGACCAACCCGACTCAGTTCGTCGATAACCACGACAAATACACCAAAATGAGTCATGAGCTGCGTGTCACGTCGCCGGCCGATTTCCGACTCAGGGGCGTCGCCGGGCTGTTCTATCAGCGTCAGACCGACAACATCCGGGCCGCCTTCGAGGCGCCCGGTTTGCCGCAGTATTACTCCGTCGACGGACAGATCGATACCATTTACTTGAGCCAACAGCTTCGCGTGGATCGCGATTATGCAGCGTTTGCACAGCTGTCGTTCGACCTCACTGACAAACTTAAAATCGATGCCGGCATCAGAAAATTCTGGGTGAATAATACCCTGTTCGGTTTTTTCGGGTTCAACGACGTTATAAATTCGCATAGTGGAGAGGTGACCTGTGATCCGCCGGTGAGTGCGGCGACCATCATTCCGGGACTCTTGCCGTGCATCAATACCAACAAAAAAGTGGTCGAAACCGGCGAAACCCACAAGGTCACGCTGACCTACCAGATTGATCCCGACCAGATGGTATATGGGACGTATTCGACGGGATTCCGTCCCGGGGGCAACAATCGCGTCGAGGGCGTCGCACCTTATAACTCGGATCGGCTGACGAATATAGAAGTGGGTTGGAAGACGGATTGGTTCACTCACCACCTCCGGGCCAACGGCGCCTTGTTCTATGAGCGCTGGTCGGACATGCAGCTCTCGGTGTTTGGGGCCAACGGCATCACCAGCATCGTGAACGCCGCCAACGCCGGGGTCAAGGGCATCGAATCCGAAGTGAGCTGGCTCGTGGTCGAGAATTTGACGCTGTCAGGATCCGGTACTTACGTCGACGCGCGAACCACTCAGGATTACTGCAATCCCGATCCCACCACCCAACAAGTCACGCACAACTGCACCGATCCGCAGGCTCCGTCCGGTACGCCGCTGCCCGTCACGCCGAAATTGAAGGTCAACGGCACTGCGCGTTACAAGTTCGAGGTCGGGGATTATCAAAGCTTCGTGCAAGGCGTCGTCATCCACCAAAGCTCGAGCACTTCGGCGCTGCAAACTGCCCAAGAGGATGCGATCGGTAACTTGCCGCATTTCACCACGTTCGATTTCTCGGCGGGTACGGGCATGAAAGACTGGAAGTTGGAGGCCTACATCGAGAACGCCTTTGACAAGCGCGGCGAATTGAGCCGGGTCACGCAATGCACATCGGCTGCCATCTGCTACTCGGACTACCGCGTGTTTGCCATCAAGCCCATGAATTTCGGTGTTAAGTTCGGCCAAAAATTCTAGGCGGCCTTCTCGTTTCAGGTCGCGAGGGGCTTGGCCGCAGTCGATGTCAGTGAAAGACGACCATCTTCATTTACGATGATGGTCAGTGCCCGATAATCATCGATGCTCGCGTGTGTGGTTTCCAGCCGATGGGTATGGGCGGCAGTCACTACCAACACCGTCGCACCTGCCGCCTCGGCCGCTGCGATGCCGGCGGGCGAATCCTCGAAGACGACGCAGTCCTGCGCCTTTTGGCCGAGTCGAGTGGCTGCAAGGATGAAGCAGTCGGGAGCAGGTTTCCCACGGCTCACGTCCTCTGCGGTCACGAGTACCTTGGGTACGGGCAGGCGCGCAGACTCGATGCGGCGTAGCGCGAGTGCCAAGGGTGCGGACGTCACGATCGCCCAACGATCTTCGGGCAGCGCGCCCAAGAATGTCGCCGCGCCCGCGATTTGTTCGATTCCGTCGACATCGTGGATTTCGGCTTGGGTGATGGCTTCAGCTTCGGCCTCGGGGTCAAGCCCGGGCAACCCCAGCCGCCGGAGCGTTTCGATCGTTTTGACGCCGTGGATGGTCGAAAGAAAGCCTGCGACGTCGAGCCCGTGGCGCTCCGCCCAGGCCGCCCAAACTCTCTCGGCTGCCTTGATGGAGCTCAGGATCGTGCCGTCCATGTCGAAGAGCAGGGCGGCGAATGTGCGGCCTGCAAAATCGGTCACCGAGGTCCGGCTGTGAACGGTGGCCAGAGTGTCCGTCATTGACGCCATGCGCCCATTGAAGTTACTTTGCGCGCCTCAGTCGTCTGGTTTGCCGCCGACTGTCTGTCCGCACTGTCCGCGGACATCGAACGTCATGAACGTTAAGAGCGAAACTAGACAAATCAATGACTTGCACTGGAACGATTGTTGGCACGCGCCTTGCTCGATACCCCATAGGGCGTTTATTCATAAAAGGAAACTGAAAATGAGCCAGAACATCGCTTCGAAAATAGCCGTCGTCGCCATCGCCGTAGTCATGAACGGCATCGTCCTTGGGGGAATCTGCTATCTCTATGACTCGCATGCATATGCTGCGCCTACTTCCGCGCACTGTCAGTCCAGCACGACGCACCTGCGCGCCATCGCATGAAATACGCAACCCTCGGCAATACCGGTCTTCAGGTCTCAAGACTGTGTTTCGGAACCATGACGTTCGGCGACGGCAGAGGCATGTTCAAAGCCATCGGAGCCACAGGCCAGGCGGCTGCCGATGATCTGGTCAAGACATCGATCGAGAGCGGGATCAATTTCTTTGATACCGCAGATGTTTACACCGAGGGTGAGAGTGAAAAGATCCTCGGACAATCGTTGAAGAACCTTAAAGTCTCGCGGCAGCATGTCGTGATCGCGACCAAGGTGTACGGCCGCACCGGCCCGGGGCGCAATGACGTCGGGGCTTCTCGCGGCCACATCATGGACGGCGTTGAGGCTAGCCTGCGCCGCCTGCAGATCGACCATATCGATCTCTACCAGATACACGGCAACGATTCGGTAACCCCTGTCGAAGAGACGCTGCGCGCTCTGGACACACTTGTGCAGCAGGGAAAGGTTCGATATATCGGCTGTTCCAACTGGTATGCCTGGAAGATCGCCAAAGCCCTCGGCATTTGCGAGGCCAAGAACCTGGCGAAATTCGACACCCTTCAGGCCTACTATTCGATTGCCGGCCGCGATCTGGAACGGGAGATCGGTCCTCTATTGCATTCCGAGAAAGTCGGCTTGTTGGTGTGGAGTCCGCTTGCCGGAGGTCTGCTTTCCGGCAAATTCAGCCGCGCGAACCAGAAGCCCGCAGATTCGCGTCGCTCTGAGTTCGACTTTCCCGTCGTCGACAAGGAGCGGGCCTGGAAGATCCTGGATGCGATGGCACCGATCGCGAAAGCACACGAATGCAGTCCGGCACGTGTCTCGCTGGCATGGCTCCTGGCAAAGCCTGTGGTCACCTCCGTCATCATTGGCGCGAAACGCCCCGACCAGCTGCAGGATAATCTTGCCGCGGTCGAACTCACGCTCACCCAGGATGAGCTCAAACGCTTGGATGAGGTCAGCGCTCTTCCGCCGGAATATCCCGGATGGATGTTGCCGTTTCAGGGCGCCGATCGTCTCGAGGCGGTTGATCGCTTCAAGCGGTTCCGTTAACTCACGCGGAGTGGCCCGCGGAGAATGGTGCGGAGTTCGGGGCTGATCGCACAGTCCAGCGTCCATGAGCTTCGGCTCTACATCTGGATAGGAGGGGGAGTCAGAATGTCACCTTAGTCCTGAGAATTCACATAAAATCAATGTGTTACATCGGTCAAAACGACGCCGACACTCGGGCGGTCCGCGTGGTCTAGCGCCTGCCCTGAGCCGTGGGGTGCTCGGACTGGATAAAATGTACGATTCGCCTATAATGAACGAAACGATCCATGGAACGACGCACATGCGCTTTATATCAGCGACTGATGCCAAACAAAACTTCGCGGCGCTCTTGGATTACGCGCAGCGAGGACCGGTAGTGATTCGCCGCCAATCACGCGATCAAGCGGTGGTTATTTCGCCGCAAGAATACGCACGTCTGCGCGGGCTGGCCGTTGCCGACTTTCAGGCCTTTTGTGATCGCGTAGGCCAAATGGCTGTTGAGCGCGGGCTGACCGAGCGAAAACTCGGATCGTTGCTGCGTACGGATGACTAAACGCGTCATCCTGGACACAAATGTACTCCTCAGCCGGCTATTGCTTCCAGACTCCATCACAGCGCGTGCAGTTCGTCGGCTCCTAGATCGCGCGCAGGCCATAGTGTCTGAGGAAACGTTACGGGAACTGGCCGAGACGTTGTCTCGGCCGAAATTCGATCCCTACGTTTCCCTGCAGGATCGTCAGAAGTTCTTTGAACTCTTTGCGCGGGTCGCCGAATGGGTCCCCGTCACGACCACAATTCGGCGGTGTCGGGATCCGAAGGATGATAAGTTTCTTGAACTCGCGGTCGATGGTAAGGCGGATTGGATCATCACCGGGGATAAGGACCTGTTGGAGCTGTCGCCGTTTCAATCAACATCAATTTTGATTCCGTCGGCGGCGCTGGTGTTGCCGGATTCCGCATTCTCATGAACACGCGCGGAGCTTTGCCCTGAGAATGTTGCCGCCAGCCGCCTAACCTTCCCGCTGGATTACCGAGCTGACCATTTCTCCCGAGCACAATTCTAGGAGATCCGATGCTGTGCTCCTATTTTGGTGCGCAGCGACGAGAGCATGATCCGTTGCCTATTTATTTGACCTCAGCGCGCGGGCAATCGCGTCGAGGAACAATGCCTGTTCCTCGTATAGAGAATCTGGAGTATCGGCTTCCTTCCAAGTCGACCACTGCACCAACACCAATTTCTCGATTGGGTTGATCGCAATGGCCTGACCGTAGATACCTTCAGCCCAGAATGTTTGCTTTGCGGTATGCATTGCATTGTCGGCGCCGCGACGCTTGGGGTCGACGCCGCTGAACCACCATTGATAGCCGAATTGGCCATCCGGTGTCGCAGGTGTGACCGAGCCTTTGGCCTTGGTCCAAGTAACCGACTGTTCGATCCAGTCGGAGGGCAGTAACTGCTCGCCGCTGGAAAGCCTGCCGCCTTGGGCAACGAATAGGGCAAACCGGCCCCAGTCGCGCAATGTGGCGTTGAATCCGTGGCCTCCCATATCGACTTCACCATCAACGAGAGCTTCCCAAACCCCGTCGCTTTGCATCGCGAAGCGGCTCCAGAGACGCGTCTCGAGATAGTGAGCAATCGTCATGCCGGCAGCCTTCTCCAGCGCCCGGCCCACTAACCACGCACCGCCGGTATTGTACGACCAGACATCACCGGGGCCAGCGCCTGGCTTTCGCTTCAAAGTACGAATCAATTCCAAAACGCACTGATACGCGTCAGGTCTAGCTTCGCATTTCGTTAGGCGAGCAAACTCCGAAGTCGGGTCGGCATAGTCTTCGTTCCAAGCAACGCCAGAGGTATGCTGCAACAGATCGCGCATAGTCACTCCATCCCAAGCGCTTCCTTTGAGTTCGGGCAGATAGCGGGTGATCGGATCAGCGACGGAGCCGATCAACCGTTCCTTGATAGCCATACCAACTAGGATTGAAACGATAGACTTTGCCACTGACCGGGAAGTCCACAACGTTTTATCGGTGTTGCCATTGCCGTAGTACTCATGGACTATTAGCCCGTTCTTCAGAATCAGCAATCCAGTAACACTTTGACGGCGCAAATAATCCTCAAGCCCATAGGTTTGCCCGTCCATTCTGTAACGCAGTGCGGGCATCTTGTACGGCGCCGGCGGCAGTGCGTAGGCACTCCCGCTGAGCGTGTGGAAAACGTCCCCTCTATACAGACGATAGGTGTTGCGAAAGCCAATGACGCGGGCTTTCTGGTCCCAGCTCAGCATGTCGGCGGCATTTGGCAAGATTGCATCGAATGGCTGTGGACACGCAGATAGTCCGACCGCTTCGCACTGCGCCAGGTCGGATCGCACGTCCGCGGAAGAACCATTGTTTTTCGGTTGCGCCGTGGTCGCATCCACGGTTCCGGCAAGGAACATGATCAGCGCAAACAGTCCACGCAAGGTCATCGAATTTCAAATCGCCCAATTCAGAGTTAATTGCTGGCTAGGGAAGACTAGCGCAATTCGCGGTTGGTCGGCCGAGTTTGGACCGTGCGGCGGAAGTAGGTAGGTCCTCTCGGGTGAGCCGCATGCAGCACGTGACGTGCATCTCATTCTCGCGAATGAGCGCTTCGTTATGTTGGCCACCGAACGGACGTCCGTGCGGGAAGACTATTTGATCGAAGCTGGCCAGGACCTAAGCACACCGACCGGCGGACGTGGGATTTCTAAATAACCCCGTTGTACCCGCCAGTGCGCCTGGCTCCCTGATGACGACCACGGTTTCGGCCGGCGAATGGAGCTGCATTCGGCTCCGTGAGTTCGCCGCGCGATCATTTGACACCCGTCATACGCAGGTACTGAGTGCAAAGGCTAATTGACAGCACGCGGTTGGTTCGGCAGCCCGGACGGGTCTCTCGGTATCGCAAGTTACTGCTATGTCTGCCTGGCGTCGTGGCCATGCACGCAGCGGCGGCGGCGGATGTGACGGACATGAGCCTCGAGCAGTTGATGAAGATCGACATTGTCGGGGCCTCCAAGTACCAGCAGAAGCAATCCCAGATTGGCGCCGCCGTCAGCGTCATCACGCGCGAGGAGATCAAAGCCTTTGGCTGGCGCACCCTTGATCAAGCCTTGGCCAGCCTGCCTGGTGTTTACGTTACCTACGACCGGCAATTCACCTATCTCGGCGTGAGGGGCTTTGGCCTGCCGGGCGACTACAACACCCGCGTGCTGGTTACGATCAACGGCAATCGCGTCAATGACCCAATCTTCGACTCTGGACCGTCCGGTCGGGAGCTCCCAATCGACATGGATTTGATCGAGCGCATCGAATTCATTCCCGGACCGGGTGGCGCGGTATACGGCCAGAACGCGATGTTTGCCGTCGTCAATATCGTCACGCGCAAGGGTACGGAGGTGAACGGCGCAGAACTTGCGGTCGGCTATCAACAGCCGCAGTCGCTCATCGAGGGCCGTGCGAGCTGGGGAGAGCGTTACGACAACGGAGTCGATGTGCTGATGTCCGTGAGCGGCATGCATGCTCAGGGCCAAAACCTCTTTTTCGACTATGGTGCCTCCGGAAAATCGGGAATTGCCTGGGGGCTTGACGGTGATCGCACCCGGCAATTCTTCGGGAGCATCGCGCGCGGACCGTGGTCGTTCGAAATCGTCTATGGTTTCGAGCACAAGGACGATCCGACCGGCGCATACCTTTCGGACCCGCTTGTGCCCGGTCAGTTCCAGGAGACCGGATACACACTCACGCAGCTGCAGTACCAGGATAATTTTGCCAATGACACGCTGCACGTGTCCGCCCGGCTGTTCACAGCTAACGATATCTCGAATGAGCGGTTAAGTTTCGGCAGCACTTATTATGCCTATCCTTCGACGCCCGATTTGCGAGGCTTTGAAGCACGGGTCGTATCGACCGCGATGTCCGCTCATACTTTAATGCTGGGGCTGGAGGCGCAGGATAACTATAACATTGGCCAGTCACAGATCGTTGTTGCGAACCCCGCCCAGGACATTGACATCCCCGCCTCCAGCCATCGGCTCGGCCTCTATGGCCAGGATGAATGGCGCCTGGCGAACGCGCTCGCGGCGACGCTGGGACTCAGGGTCGATCATAACGACACAACCGGAACCGCGCTCAGCCCGCGCGTGGCGCTGATTTGGCAGGCTACCTCCGAGACCACGGCCAAGGCGCTCTATGGCGTTGCGCACCGCGCCCCAAACGCCTTCGAAGACCTGTCCGGTTTTGAGCCGGGTGCTTACTCTCTGGGACTCAGGGGCGAGACCATCAACACACTGGAATTCGACGTGGACCAGCGGGTCGGCCGGGACTTGGCGCTGCGCGCCGCGGTCTACCAATGGACTCTTCGCGACCTCATCGTCGAAAACGACATTTCTCAGATCTACCAAAACGACCGGCCAGTCGAGACGCGTGGAATCGAGCTCTCGACGGACAAGACGTGGGATTTTGGCGCCCGCCTGCGCGACAGCGTGTCGATCCAACATGCCAGCTACAGCAACGGCGCCGACGTGGTCAACGCGCCCGAGGTACTGGGCAAGCTGAATTTCTCGAGTCCCCTGCCGATCCACGGCCTGCGTTTGGGCTACGAACTGCGTTATGACAGCTCGCGCCTGACCCTGAATGGCACGAGCCTGGGAGGCTATTCCTTGTCAAACCTGTTTCTGAGCACCGAGTCGCTGGCCAAGGGACTCGAGATATCCCTGGGTATCGGCAATCTGTTTGACAAGCACTATGCACAACCCGCCTCTGCCAACCATTGGCAGAACTCACTGGAGCAGGACGGCCGCAGCGTCCGCGCCGACATCCACTACGCGCTCTGAGCCGTGCCAGCCCAACCGCTTTGCGCCGCTGAATGCCGAGCCGCCACGACGGGGTCCCGGCGTGCGCTGCTGCTCGCCGGTATTCTCGCACTGCTATGGGCTATTCCAGGTACTGCCAACTCCGTGACGCTGGATCAATTGCTCGACATGCCCATCGAGCGGCTGCTGCGACTAGAGATTACCTCGATACACCTCCCGGAGGTGGGAGCCCCGTGGCCACCGTCGCGAGACGCAGTGCGCGGCACTGAGCATTGCGATGCCGCGTAGCGCCCGCATGCTGGCATGGTGCCTTGGTCTCGCGCTCGTTGTGTTCGCACCGGCGTCCCTGAGTGATGATCTGCCCGAATATCGCCTCAAGGCCGCCTTTCTCTACAACTTCGCCCTCTTCACCGAGTGGCCTGCCGAGGTTGGCTCAACGCTAAACCTGTGCGTGTACGGCCGGGATCCGTTCGGTGAGGAACTCGATGCGCTGCAGGGCAAAGCAGTCGGCGATCGTCACATGGTGGTACGCCGCATCACCAATCTTGAGGGACTGACCGCTTGCCAGGTCGTATTCATCGTCGGGCCATCGGGCGACGGCATCGCGCGCGTACTGTCCAGCCTGCGCGGCGCCACCGTGCTGACCATTGCGGACGCGCCGGGTGCGTCCAAACAGGGCGTGGCGCTCAACATGAACGTAGTGAATAAGAAGATCACCTTCGAAGCTAACCTCACGGCCGCGCGGTCGGCGAATGTCAAACTTAGCTCGAAGCTGTTGAGCTTGGCGACCGAGGTGCTCCAATGACCGGGCGTGACCCGCTGCCACGCAGCGTCACGATCGGTGCGCGTCTGCGCCGCACCAATCGCATCACCTTGTGTGTGGCGATCGCGATTGTCGCGCCGATCATCATTGCCAGCAGTTTCACGCTCGGGCTCTTCAGTCTCGCCAACACCACCCAAGCCCAAGCCAAGATGCTGGCCGAAAGCGCTGCCGCGCCTCTGATGTTTCAGGATGAGTCCGCAGCAAAGGAATTGCTGCAGACGCTGCGCAATGCGCCGAACGTCCACGTCGCCGCCCTGTACACGCAACAGCGGCACTTGTTCGCCTCCTACCGGAGCGAGGCACAAGTGCTCGTGCCGCCGGCGCTTGATGTTCCGTACGCCAGCGTCTCGATCACCTTGGCTCACATCGACGTTTTGCAGCCGGTACTCTTCCATGACGCACGCTCCGGAAGCTTGTATTTGCGTATTGACATCGCGGGACTCTACCGGCAACTCGCCTCGCAGATGCTCGTCACGCTCCTCGCGGTAACCATTGCGCTGATCGTCAGCAGTCTGATGCTACGACGGCTGAATCTCTCCGTGCTGCGACCGCTGTCGAAATTGACCGAGCTGACGGATCGGGTCTCCGGTTCAGCAGACTTCCGGGCGCGAGCAGCTTCCAGTGACATTGCGGAACTGGACGCACTTGCCCGGGGCTTCAACGGCATGCTCGAAAACATCGAGGAGCGCGATGCCCACCTGGCAGCACAACGCGATCATCTCGAGGATCAGGTCGCAGAACGCACCGCTGACCTGCGGCTTGCCAAGGAGACTGCAGAAGCCGCGAGTCGGGTAAAGAGCGAGTTTCTGGCCACCATGAGCCACGAGATTCGTACACCATTGAATGGTGTGCTTGGAATGAACGAGCTGCTTCTGGCCAGCGATCTCACGCCCCGGCAGCGAGAGTGGACCGTTGCCGTTCAGACCTCCGGCGAGCATCTGCTGCGCGTCATCAACGATATCCTCGATTTCTCCAAGATTGAGTCTGGGAACATGACGCTCGAGTCCGTCGCCTTCAGCCTCGTCGATCTGGTCGAGGAGACTCTGGCTATGTTCGCATACGCTGCCGAAAGGAAAGGCCTTGAACTTGCCGCGCAGTTTACGCCGCTTGACTCCGCACTGCCGGGCGTACGCGGCGACGCGCTGCGGCTGCGCCAGGTCTTGGCCAATCTGATTGGCAATGCCATCAAGTTCACAGAACGCGGCGAAGTCATCGTGCGCCTGCGGCTGGAGAGTGAGACAGACACCGATGTCGCGCTGAGCCTGTCGGTGGAGGACACAGGCATCGGGATTGCGACGGAGACGCTCGATAGAATCTTCGAGCATTTTTCGCAAGCGGATGGCTCGACCACCCGCCGCTACGGCGGCACCGGCCTCGGTCTTGCTATATCCCGCCGCCTACTGACTTTAATGGGTGGCACGATTCGCGTGGAGAGCTCTGTGGGTCATGGGTCGCGATTTATCGTCAGCTTGCGTCTGCCGAAAGCACGAACCTTGCCCCGGGAACTCTTGGAGCCGACGGTCCTCAAGGGCGCACGCGTGCTGGTCGTGGATGACAACCAGACCAACCGGGAAATCCTGCAGCAGCAACTCGAAGGCTGGCACATGCGCGTGACGTGTGCACGCAGCGGCGAGGAAGCCCTGGAGTTGATGGCGGAGGCGGCCCGTGCGGGATCTTTCTTTGCGCTCACCATCCTCGATATGCACATGCCTGGGATGGATGGACTGCAACTGGCCGGCGCGATCCAGCGGCGGTCTGACTTGGCCCAAGCGCCGCTCATGATGCTGACGTCCACTGCCTCGAACTTGACCGAGCCGGAGCGGCAGGCATCCGGTATCCTGCGTTTCCTCAACAAGCCAATCCGACGCGCCGACCTGCTCCGCGTCCTCTGCAGCATCTTGGCGCCTCCCGCGCCACGCATCGATGCACCGACTGCCGCGTCGGTGGACGCCGGACTTTCATTACAGCGAAGGGTGCTGGTGGTCGAGGATAATCCGATCAATCAGGAAGTTGCCAACGCAATGTTGATGAGCCTCGGCGCGCAAGTCACTCTCGCCAGCAACGGACAACAGGCGGTCGAGCTGGTAAAGAACCGCGACTTTGACCTGGTGCTGATGGACTGCCAGATGCCGGTGATGGACGGGTTCCAGGCCACGGCCGCGATTCGCCGACTGCCGTTGGGACGGGGTGAGCACCTGCCGATCGCCGCCGTTACCGCCAACGCACTGCAGGGCGACGAACAGAACTGCCTCGATGCGGGCATGAACGATTTTCTGCCAAAACCATTCAAGCTGGCGCAGCTCGAGGCGCTGCTTACCCGATGGCTTCCGCGCGGCGGTGAGGCGAGCAGTACCCATACCGCGCTCGAGTCCGCCGACGCTCAAGATAATTCGGTCGCACCTGGGTCCGACGCCATCGACTTGGGGACGTTGCAGACCGTTCGTGAACTCGATCCCGGCGGAGGTATGGATCTCGTGAAGACAATCTTACGCTACTTTATTGAATCTGAGGGCGAGTCCGTGATGCGTGTGGAGAACGCGATTCTTGCGCACGACGGCGGCCAGTTGGCCACCGTGGCTCACGCTTTGAAGTCCAGTTCCGCCAATGTCGGTGCGAAGACGTTGTCGGAATTTTATCGCCAGCTCGAACAGCTCGGGCGCGAGGGACGACTCGCGGACGCCCGCGAGCTGCTCATACAGGTCAGACCCGAACATCAACGAGCCGTCGCGCGCATGTATGAGATTCTGCAGGAGGCAGCATGACGACGGCGGCCAAGACGATTCTGGTGGTCGATGACGATCTCACGGCGATTGCGCTGATGCGCGCCGCTTTGCAAAAGGCCGGCTTCGCTGTCAGCACGGCGCTCGACGGTATGGACGGCTTGCGGCAGTTCCGCGCCAAGCCCAGTGACATTGTTCTGCTGGATGTGGACATGCCGGGCTTGAGCGGATATGAGGTCTGCGCCGCACTGCGTCTCGAGGCGGGTCCGCTGCTGCCGATCGTCATGGTCACCGGATTCGATGATTTCCGTTCCGTCGACGCGGCCTACGTCGCGGGCGCCACGGACTTCATAGCCAAGCCGATCAATTGGACCCTGCTCGGTCATCGCGTGCGCTACCTGCTGCGCGGCTATCAGGCTGTTTTGGATCTCCGAACCGCGGAAGCCCGAAATACGGCACTGTTGGCAGCCCTCCCTGATCTCCTATTCGAGCTCGACATTGAGGGGCGCTACGTCCAGTACCACCCGCCGCGCTCGGACTTACTGACCACGCCGGTCGAGAATCTCATTGGCAAGACCATAGAGGAGGTACTCTCGCTGGAAGCGGCTCGTGTGTGCCGCACAGCGATGCAGGAAGCGTACGAAACCGGCGCGTCAATCGGCAAGCAGCTTGAGTTACAGCTGCCGGGCGGAACGGCCTGGGTCGAGTTGTCCGTATCCAGGTCCGTGGATTCAGGTCAGACGCCGCACTTCATTATTCTCGCCCGCGACGTTACCGAAAGTCGAGCGGCCGCCGACCAGATTCGACGGCTTGCGTATTACGATCAGCTGACGGGTCTGCCGAACCGCGAGCACTTCCACGCCCGAGTGGCGAGTGCGCTTGACCATGCCGGAACGAACAAGCGCCAGTTGGCCTTGCTTTGCATCGATCTCGACAAATTCAAACGCATCAACGACACGCTCGGCCACAGTGTCGGAGACGATTTGCTGCGAATGACGGCATTGCGCCTGCGCGAGGCGGTGCGCCGCGGCGACCCCGCGGAACGAGCGATACCTGGAGGTACCGGCGATGCGGATCTTTCCAGACTGGGAGGCGACGAGTTCATGTTCCTGATGCCGGATATTGATGCTCCAGACCAGGCCGGGGTTGTCGCCGCCCGCATTTTGTCCGCGATCATGCAGCCAATTCTGCTCGCCCGGCACGAGGTGATGGTAACCCCCAGCATCGGCATCGCCGTCTATCCGGCCGATGGCGATGACTTCGAAACGCTATTTAAAAGTGCCGACCTTGCGATGTATTTTGCGAAACGCCAGGGTCCCGGCACGTTTGCCTTCTTCAAATCGTCTATGAATGCGAATGCTCTAAAGCGCCTGACTATGGAGGGCAAGCTGTCCCGCGCCATCGCCGGCAACGAACTCTCGCTGCGCTTCCAACCGCAGTTCGACTTGGGCACAGGCTTGATCGTCGGTATGGAGGCGAGTGGGTCCTGCGCGCTGCGTGTAAACAAGCTAAAGCCTGGAACGATGAGGGCTTTGCGGCCTTGCGCATGGCCGTGAACGTATCCGGGCTACAGCTCGCGCAACGAGGTTTCCCAGGGCTCGTTGCGGCCGTGCTGCGCGACTCAGGCTTGCCCGCCGATAAGCTGGAGCTGGAGATTACCGAGAGCGTGGTCATGACGAACGAGGACTGGACGAGGCAGGTACTCGGGGAACTCAAGGCGATCGGGGTCCAGATCTCCATCGATGATTTCGGCACCGGCTACTCGAGTCTCGGTCGGCTAAGGGAGTTTCCAATCGATCGACTGAAGATAGATGGTTCATTTATCAGGCGCGTTCAGAACAACGGCGAAGATCGGGTAATTGCGGCGACCATAATCGCGATGGCGAAGACGCTCAAGCTAGAGGTCGTTGCGGAAGGAGTGGAGGACTTTGCGCAGCTGTTGTTCCTGCAGGAAGAGCATTGCACGCTCGTGCAGGGGTTTTTCCTGAGTCCACCGCTAACCGTCGCAGAATCGGGACAGCTTCTGCGCCGCCTCGCCCGCGACTTCGATGGAAGCCGCACCCAGCGTCTCAGGCGACTGCGTGGTTAAAAGCGGCCGTTGTGGAGCAAGCGTTGCGGCCATTGCGCCCGCTCATGGGGCGGAGCCGCCATTGTCCAAATTGATGCGCGACATTGAACCGGCATTCTCCCCGATGAGCCAATTGATGGCGAACTGCATGAGCTGCGTGCTGGTGCGCAGATTGAGTTTGGCCTTTATTCGTTGACGATGCGATTCGATCGTTTTGATGCTCACACTGAGAGAGTGCGCGGTTTCGCGAGTACTCATTCCCTTGCCGACCAGATGCAACACCTGGAGCTCACGGTTGCTCAAGCGTTCGATGGGGTTTGGCAACCTGCATTTCCCAGTGGCAAAAGCGCTGCGAATCATGTTGCGGCCGACGGCCTCTGACACGGAGATACCCCCGTCGATCACACGGCGCAATGAACACAATATCTGCTCGCGCGTCGCTAGTTTCGTCACGTATCCGTTGGCCCCGAAGGACAATATGCGCTCCGCATAGATGGTCTCATCGTGAATGGACAGCACCAGAATCGGCAGCGGCGGATAATGAGCGCGCACTTCGCGCAGCAGCCCGAGACCGTCGCCCTGGTTGAGACTGATGTCGGCGATGATCACATCGGGATTGGCCTCCCTGATGGCGGCACGCGCCCCTTTCAGGGTATCTGCCTCCGCGCACACCAATAGATCGTCCTCGAGTTCGATGATCCGCCGCAGTCCCTCGCGGACGATGGGTTGGTTGTCGATGATGAGAACCCGCGCCGCTCTTCGCCTGCGGGCGGATGTATCCGCCGTCCGTAAACATGTCTCTGCGTCGCCCGCGTCCATAGTCGTTCCCTGATTCTGTTGAAATGTAAAATTACCGAAAATGATTGCCGCGTCGCGTTAGCGCGGCGCTGCTACCGGTCTTCCGCCAGCAGCCGGTCGATCTGGTGCACCTGCACCGGCGGGCAATGCAAGTAGCCCTGCGACAGATCGCAGTTCAGCAGCCGCAGCAGCTTGAGTTGATCGGGCGTTTCGACGCCTTCGGCGACGGTCAGCATGCCAAACGCCGACGCCAGACTGATTATGGTGCGAGTCAGCGTCATGCTCGTGTGGTCATTGGGCAGGCCTCTGATGAAGCTGCGATCGATCTTGAGCATATCGACGGGCAGCCTGGAGAGCAGACCGAGGGATGAATAACCGGTGCCGAAGTCATCCAGGGCAATGCGAATTCCCGCGGCCCGCAGTTCGCGCAGCTGGCGGCCGGCGCCATCGATGTCCTGCAGCAGCGCGGTCTCGGTGATCTCCAAGTCGATGCCGAAACCGTGCGGCCAGGTCTTGAGAATTTCGAGAACGAAATCGGTAAACGCACGGCCGCGGAACTGAACGGCCGAGACGTTGACGCCGACGCGTATCGAGCGCACTCCGAGCCCGCGCCAGCGATCGCAGTCCCGCGCGGCACGCTGGATTACCCACTGTCCCACCGGAATGATCAAGCCGGAAGACTCCAACACCGGCAGAAAGCGGCCTGGAAGCATGAGGCCGTGCTCAGGATCGTTCCAACGCAACAGTGCTTCGAGCGATTCGATGCGGCCGCTGACGATGTTGAATTGCGGCTGGTAATAGAGCTCGAACTGCTGCGCGTCGATCGCCTGCCGCAGTTTGTGTTCGAGCGCCAACCGTTCCGCGGCTTGACTGCGCATTTCGAGCTTGTAGTGCAGGTGCTTCTTGCCGGTTCCCTTGGCATGCTTGAGCGCCGCTTCGGCCTTCTGCACCAGAGTGCTGCCGTCATCGCCGTCGATTCGGTGGTGCGCCACGCCCGAGCGGCACGACACGCGCACGCTGCGACCTTCGATCAAGAAGGACTCGGCGAATACCTCGTTCTCCAGCAGCAGCGCGACCTCGCGATCGGGCGTGCCCGCGGTCGGCTCCACCAGTACGAACCTTCCACCGCCCAAATCGCCGACACGTTCCTCGCTGCCGGCATGATGTCGGAGGCGCTCCGCCACTTGCTGCAATAGAAAGTCGCCAAAATGCCGTCCGAAGCTGTCGTTGAAACTGTGGAGATGGTCGATGTCGAGCACTGCCACTGTGGGCGTCTCTTCCGGACCGAGTCGCGCATGCAGCATTCGGTCGACGCGCCGGCAGAACAGGGAGCGCTTGGCGAGCGCTGTGAGCGGGTTATAGTTCGCAAGATATTCGGCCGCATCCGCCTGTTGCTGGGAACGCACGGCGAACGACAGCGACGCGGACATCTCCTGCAACAGCAGCAGTTCATCGCCATGCACCAGACTTGAGTCTCGGGAAGTCAGGGTGAGTGCGCCGACGGGCACGCCATCTACGTTGAACGGCAAGGCCACCACCGAGCGCATGCCATCCGCATATAGCAATTGGCGTCCGACCACCGGCGGCTCGTTGCGCGTGAGATCGCAGCAGACGGTGACTTCCCCGGTACGCATGGCGCGGCCCGTCAGGCTCGTATCGCGTTCGTCGCCGACGCCGATGAGCAGCGGGTCCGGCGCAGCATAGGGCATTTGCCGTCCGGCATAGAACCCTGGCCGCGCGTACCGCGCACCAGGTTCGACGGCCCACACGACGGCGCCGGTGTAGTGGCCGACGTCGACGGCGATGCGGCAGGCTTCCTGTAGCAGCAGCTTCCGATCCCGGATGCGCAGCACCGCCGAGTTGATGGCGCTCTGCATCTTCAGTACCCGGGTCAGCCGCGCGATATCGGCTTTTTGGCGCTGGCACTCGCGGCGTGTGCGCAAAGCCGCGATGCCAAGGACGAGGTCCGCCGCGAGTTCCTGGATCATCGCAACCTCCGGCACCGCAAATACCGCAGGTCGATCCTTATAGACCTCGAGCACGCCGAGACAGTGGTCATCGGCAACGAGCGGCATCGCCAAGGCAGCCCTGAGGCCGGCCTGGCGCGCCTGTTCGCGCCAGGCGGCGCTCCAACGCTCGTCCTCGATATCACCGACGATTTGCGGCGCCCGTTCGCGCATGGCTTCCAGCGCCGGCGTCGGACCGCGCGCGTGCGTCCAGCCGACTTGTGATGGGTCGAGTTCGCCGTTATCCCAGGCGGCGCTCACGGTTGGCTCGGATGCTGCGCCGGCGAGCGCGCTCGAGCAGCCAATCCACGCGAGCCGATAGCCGCCGACTGCGGCCAGCGCACCGCAAATGTTGGTCAGCAACTGATGTTCCTTGTCATTACTATTCAAGGTGCGATTGCTGGTGCTGAGCAGCCGGAACTGGCGCCGTAGCCGTGCCAACCGGGGCTCGGCCGGGGACGGATGCGAAGCGGGATCCAGGGAATGTTCGGTCATGGTGATCGACGCTCCCCGGAATTCCTGTCGCCGCCGGACGGCTTGGATACCGCAGGCAGGTCTATCCGGACCGTCGTACCGCAACCGGGCTGACTGTCGATTTGCAGGCGACCGCCATGCGCGCAGACCGCGCGATGCACCATGCGCAACCCCGGTTCGTTGCCGTGAGAAGTGGCTGGCTCGAGGAGCCCCTGCCGCAAGAGGCCGACAGTCGCACCCTCCATGCCAACGCCGTTATCCGCCACCGTGAGCCGAACGAACGGGAGGCCGTTGCTCGCCGAGCCAATCATGCCCGCCACTCCGATCTCGATGACGCCGTATGGCTGCCCAATGGCTCGGCAGGCGTTCCGCACCAGTATCAGCAGCAGGCGCTCCATGACCACGGGGTCGACATCCACATGCGGTGCGTGTTCGTCCGTGGCAATGCGCAGCACGGCCGCGTTAGCGATGGCCGCCCGCAAGACCGGCAACGCGTCCCTCACCACTG
>Ga0302326_10008320_pt1 | contig 22904 bp, 25 predicted proteins | sample Palsa_T0_3_FD_202264 | JGI IMG/M metagenome (GOLD analysis project Ga0302326, IMG submission 202264) | Peat permafrost microbial communities from Stordalen Mire near Abisko, Sweden - Palsa_T0_3 | ecosystem: Environmental > Terrestrial > Soil > Palsa > Peat permafrost | place: Sweden: Abisko... | reverse complement strand
CCGCGTGATACCCGGAGATGATCCCGCTCGCCTCCAGCGCCTTGACCCGGCGCAGGCACGACGAAGGCGAGAGCCCGACCGCGTCGGCCAGGTCGACGTTGGCGATCCGGCCGTCCTGCTGCAGCCGCGCCATGATGGCACGATCAACCTTGTCCGGAACGTGATCTGACATGAAATCAAGCCTAGCGCCAGTTCCGTGCAATTTACTGCCGGATGATGGCGTCACCGGCGAGATATTTGCCATCGCGTGCGGGCCGATTTTCGCCAGGCTTAAGGCGTGATCGAGACCGCCCCGCGCCGGGCCAGCCCGCCCGCGACCCCGCACCTGACCACCAGCCGCGGCGCCGCGCTTTACATCGGCGCGCTGCTCGGTCCGGGCCTGCTGCTGCTGCCCGGGCTCGCCGTCACCGTGGCCGGCCCGGCCTCGCTGCTCGCCTGGGTCGCCCTGCTTGCGCTGTCAGCGCTGTTCGCGGTCGTGTTCGCCGCCTTCGGCCTCCGGCTCCCGTCGGCGGGCGGCGTGATCGGCTACGTGACCGCCGGCCTCGGCCCGCGGGCCGGGCTGGCGGCGGGCTGGTGCTTCCTGGCCGGGGTCGTCGCCGGGGCGCCGGTCGTCTGCCTGATCGGCGCCAGCTACGTCACCGAGCTGACCGGCGGCGGCCGCCTCGCCCGGGCCGGGGTCGCCGCGCTGCTCCTGCTGGTCTTGCTCGCCCTGGCCCGGCGCGGGCTGCGGGCCAGCGCGGTCGCCCAGTTGCTGCTGGTGATCCTGCTGGTCGGCGTGGTCGCGGTGGCGGTGGCCGGGACGGCAGGCTCGGTCCGCGCGGCCAACTGGACGCCGTTCGCCCCGCACGGCTGGCTCGCGGTCGCGCACGCGGCCGCGATCTTGACGCTGTCCTTCGTCGGCTGGGAGGCGGTCGCGCCGCTCACCACCGCGTTCCCCGACCCGGCCCGGCAGCTGACCCGGGTGGTGGCGATCGCGCTGGCGGTGACCAGCGCCCTCTACCTGGGTCTGGCGATCGTCACCATCGGCGCGCTCGGCCCGGGCGCCGCCACCATCGTGCCGCTGGCCGAGCTGCTCCAGCGCGCGATCGGCCCGGCCGGCACCGCGGTCGCGGCGGTCGCGGCGGTCGTGCTCACGCTGGGCTCGGTGAACGCCTACATCAACGGCGGTGCCGCGATGGCCGGGCACCTGACGCGCCCGCACCCGGCCGTAAGCGCGGTCGGGAACGCGGGCGAGGCGCCGCCCGCGCCGCGCTTCCTAGCCGCGGTCGCGGCGTCCGGGCTGCTGCTGATCACCCTCTACGGCTGCGGCCTGGTGAGCCCGGCCGCACTGGTGGCGATACCGACGACGCTGTTCCTCGCGGTCTACCTGGGCTGCATGCTCGCTGCCGTCCGGGTCCTGCGCGGCCCGGCCCGCTGGGCGGCCGTTCCCGCCTCGGCCGCGGTGGCCGTCATGCTCGCCTGCTCCGGATGGGCGCTAGTGCTCCCCGCCCTGGTCTCGGTCGCCGTGACCTGGCCGAGGCGTCGGGCCGCCCGGCGCCGCCTCGGCCAGTCGCGCCAGGTTAAGCAGCTGCCGCCGCGTCATCACCAGATCGCCGATGCACACCAGCCGGGTCATCGCCGGTCCACCGCGGGCGGCGACCTTCAGCAGTAGCCGGGTCGTGAGGTCGCTGTCGGGGACGAGGACGTAGGACATCGCGGCGCCCAGGAGCATGCCGGTGAACTGCGCACCAGGCTCGACCGAGAGGATGCGTCCGGTCGGCCGCCCGCCGAACGCGGCGGTAAAGTGCTCGCCCGCCCGGGGCTCCGGCAGACCGCGCAGCTCGCGGGGCGACCGGCGGCCGAGGTTATCGATCCAGTCGTAGGAGTACGGCGCCAGCCGGATCTGCGTTACCCACGGCCAGAGCCGGTCGGCGGGTGCCCGCACCGTCACCCCGCGCCAGGCTTGAAGGGTCGGCGCCTGGACGACGTCGTCGCAAGGGTAGCGGCGGGCGACCTCCGCGTCGGTGACGCCCCAGCGGTCGCCGATCACGACAGCCCCGCTAGCCGGCCGACGGCGCGGGAGGTGCGGGCGCAGGCGGCGCGGCGGCAGCGGCCGCCGCCCGGAAGCCCTCGAGCTCCATGGCCACGTGTCGCCGGGCCAGACCGGCCACGAACAGGTCCGCCACCCCGGCCAGTGCCCCGTGCGTGCGCAGGGTAATGGTGATCTTCGAGCCCGGCCCGTCCGGCTCCACCCGATGGTCGCCGACGGTGGTGACCCCGCCGCTCTTCGTCTCCCAGACGAACGAGCGATCAGGTTCCATCTCCGTGACCCGCCAGCGCGCCGACGGCAGCCGCGGCTGTTTCAGGACCGCCTCGCTGCCCACCCTGATCGGGCCGTCGTCCAGTCGGCGGACCGAACGCACGCTTTGCGTCAGCTCCGGCCACCGCTCGATGTCGATGAACAACCGATACACCTGCGCGGGCGGTGCGCCCGCAGTCGCGGTTACGCGGTATTCCATGACCCAAGTGTACCATGTGGTACATGACTGCCTCAACGCCGAGAGAGCTCCTGCTCAACGCCGTGGTCGAGTCGGCGCTGACCGACGGCATCGCGGACAAGAGCCTCCGTGCGATCGCCGCCACGGCCGGGACCAGCCACCGGATGCTCATTCACCACTTCGGTTCGAAGGAGGGCCTGCTGGTGGAGGTGATCCGGGCGGTCGAGGCGCGCCAGCGGGCCCTGTTCGCCGAGTGGCGGGTCGATCCGAACAGTCCGCTCGAGGAGCTCGGGCGGGCGTTCTGGGAGCACCTGCGAGATCCCGCCCTCGCGCCCCAGGAGCGGCTGTTCTTCGAGGTCTACGGGCAAGCGCTGCAAGGCCGCGAGTGGGCTAAGCCGCTGCTGCCAGGTGTCGTCGACGACTGGATCGGTCCGCTGGCGGCCCTGTTCACCGCGCTCGGGGAGAGCCCGGCGACCGCTCGGGTCGATGCCCGGCTGGCTGTCGCCGTGACCCGCGGCCTGCTGCTCGACGTGCTGGCGACAGGGCGCACGGCCGAGACCGACGCGGCCATGGAGCGTTTCCTGCAGCTGCTCGCGGGCCAGCTGAGCGGTTGACGCTACCAGGCGACGGGTCCCACGCGGTCCACGAACCGGCCGGTCCCGGCCGTCGCGTCCTCGGTCGCCAGGGCGACGATCGCGTCGGTCCCCTCGGTCACGGTCTGATGGCCGCTGTGGCCGTTGAGGTCGGTGGCGGTGTAGCCCGGGTCGGCGGCGTTGAACCGCACCTCGGGGATCGCCTTCGCGTACTGGGCGGTCATCATCGTGACGGCGGACTTGGACGCGGTGTAGAGCGGGGAGGCGATCGTCGACTCGACCCGGGACGGGTCGTGGGTGAGCGCGAACGAGCCCATGCCGCTGCTGACGTTGATCACCGCCGGGGCGTCCGACCGCTTCAGCAGCGGCAGGAACGCGGTGGTGACGCGCACGACGCTGATCACGTTGGTCTCGAACACCAGCAGCGCGTCGTCGCCGGTGAGCTCGGACGCGGCGACGTGGGCCCCGATGATCCCGGCGTTGTTGACCAGCCGGTCGATGCGGCCCTCGTGCGCCTCGATGTCGGCCGCCGCGCGGCTGACCGATCCGTCGTCGGTCACGTCGATGGGAACGAAGCGGGCGCCGAGGTGGTCGGCGGCGGCCTGCCCGCGGCCGGGGTCGCGGGCGCCGATGATCACCGTCTGGCCGAGCTCGATCAGGCGGCGGGCGGTCTCGTAGCCGAGGCCCTTGTTGGCCCCGGTGATGAAGGTAATCGTGGTCATGAACCCAGCCTGCCCGATCGCCCGGCCGGCAGCCAGGGACGAGTCAACGGTAGGAAAGCCCGTACCACCCAAGCCAGCCAGTGATGGCGGATAATCAAACAGTGAGCACAGACGAGACAAGCCTGGGCGCCACCATTCACGCGTGGCGCGACCGGCTGACGCCCGGCGACGTCGGCCTGCCGGCCGGCCGGGCCCGGCGCGCGGTCGGGCTGCGGCGCGAGGAACTGTCGGAGCTCGCGGGAATCTCGGTCGACTACATCGTCAGGATCGAGCAGGGCCGCGCCGCCACCCCGTCCGCGCAGATCGTCAGCGCGCTCGCCCGCGCGCTCCGGCTGACCAGGGACGAGCGTGACCACCTATACCGGCTGGCCGGCCTGCAGCCGCCCCGGGACACCGCGATCACCGACCACATACCGCCGGGCATGCAGCGCGTGCTCACCCGGCTGGGCGAAACCCCGGTCGCCGTGTTCGCCGCCGACTGGCGCCTCATTTGGTGGAATCGCAGCTGGACGGCGCTGCTGGGCGACCCGTCCACCCTCGCCCCCGAGGAGCGCAGCCTGGTGCGGTCCCGGTTCCCGGTCGGCGACGACCACGGCGGCCTCGCCCGGTGGCCGGTCGTGTCGGAGAACCGGGTCGCCACCGACCGCGCGCTCGTCGCCGACCTGCGCCGGGCCTCCGGCCGCTACCCCGATGACGCCCGGCTGGCCGGGCTAATCCGCCGCCTGGTGGACGGCAACGAGCTCTTCGCGCGGCTGTGGCACGAGGGAGCGGTCGGCGGGCACGCCGAGGACCGCAAGGTCATCAGGCATCCCGGTATCGGCGAGATCACGGTCGACTGCGACGTGCTCAACGACAGCGACACCGACCTGAAGATCGTGATCTACACGGCCGCGCCCGGCAGCGAAGACGAGACCAAGCTCGACCTCGCCCGGGTCGCCGGCGCGGTCGCCGGCTCCGAGCCACCCGCGCCGGCGGCCGGCCAGGAACCGCGATGACCGGCGATCAGGTCGCCGGGCGGCCGCGCAAGGTCAGCCCGGCCCAGGCGGCCAGGATCCTGGCCGAGCGCGATCCGGTCGTCGCCCGCCTGCTCGCCGACATAGGCCTGCCGTCGTTCGCCCGGCCGACCGAGACTCACTTCGCCGCCCTCGTCCGCCCCATCATCTACCAGCAGCTGGCAGGCCCGGCCGCCCGCGCCATCTACGGCCGGATGGTGACCGCCCTCGGCGGGGAGATCACGCCGGAGGCCCTCCTCGCGGTCTCGACCGAGGACCTGCGGACCGCGGGCCTGTCGGGCAACAAGGCGCTCTCGGTCAAGGACCTGGCCGCGAAGGTCCTCGACGGCACCGTGGTGCTCGACTCCCGGCGCCTCGCCCGCGAGAGCGACGACGAGATCGCGGCCCGCCTCACCACCGTCCGCGGGATCGGGCGGTGGTCGGCCGAGATGTTCCTGCTGTTCCAGCTCCGCCGCCTCGACGTCTGGCCCACCGGCGACCTTGTCATCCGCAAGGGCTTCGCCCTCGCCTGGGACATCGCCACCCCCACGCCCAAGCAGCTCGACGCGCTCGGCGAGCCGTACCGCCCGTACCGCAGCATCATCGCCTGGTACTGCTGGCGAGCCGCCCAGCTCTACGCAGGCGCCAAAGCCAGCGCCGTCACCAGCTGACGCTCCACGGCCGAGAGTCAAGAGCTCCTGCCGACCGGACGCAAAAGCACCACGGTCGCACCGCCTGCCGAACCACTTAGCCACCGAGACTACCTGCGCGGCCTGTGGGACGGCGACGGCTCGGTCGGCTTCGCCGTCAATGGCATGCCATTCCTGAGCCTGGTCACTGCCAGTCCGGCCATCGCTGAGTTCGTCTGTGCCGAGATCCTGCGCGTCACCGGCGCGAACCGCAACCCCCGGCCGAACAAGCGAGACGGCGTATTCAACGTCATGATCGCCAGCGACCCCGCCGCAGCCTTCGCGCGCTGGCTTTACGATGACGCCTGCATCGCGCTCCCCCGCAAGCACGCCGCTGCGTTTGCCGTCGCCTCGTGGAAACGACCCGCAAGAATGCGAGCCCGCAGCGCTCCGAAGCGTTGGACACCAGAGGAAGACGCCGTCGTTATGCAAATGACCCAGAAAGATGCCGCGGAGCGGCTCGGCCGAACCGTGCGGAGTGTCAACATGAGGAGCTGGCGGCTCCACCAGATCGTCAACGCGATTTAGGTCAAAGCAACTGACCGACTGGCCTGTCTTCATCAGGTAGATGCGCAGTCGCAGGAAGGCCGGACCGGCGTCGACTCGGACGCCTGGTCCGCGGCGACACATTGTCAACGGCGTCGGCGCTACGGGAGAGGTGATAGGCCGGGAAAAGACGTAATCGTCGATATAAACAGAATGTTGAAAACGAATAGTTGACACCCAGCTGGTGCGGCTGCGATACTCGCAGCCATGGCCGAGACCTGGACGCCGCCGGACCCGCCCAAGGCGCGAGTGGAACGGGAGTACACCGCGCTCTTCCGCATCCATGAGCGGCACGCTGATAGCCCTGCTCGCCGCGCCCGCCCCGGGCCCCCGCCCCTGGTCGGACCCGGCGAGGCGGTCCGGCTGCTGGTGAGCCTGGCGGCAGGCTCGTCAGTGATAGAGGACGGCGAAGAGGATGTGGACGCCGCTGACCTGACCGCCGCCCTGACCCTGATGCCCCGGGTTCGGGCGGAGGTCGACGAACTCGAGGCCTCGTTGCTGATCATCGCCCGTGCACAGGGCATGACCTGGCAGCAGCTCGCCTTCTGGATGGGCCTGGGCAGCGCGCAGGCGGCCCGGCAGCGCTACGAGCGCCTGGCCGCCAGGACGGCACCGGACCACGCTCCGGGCGACCCGGGGAGCGAGAATGAGCAGCCGTTAGGCCTTACCCGGCCGCCAACTGAACGGTTGCCTCGACTAGGTCCAAGTGCGCGGCGACCGCGTTGCCGAGCCGACCCCACGACGGCGATGAGAGGTCGTCCGCGATGCCGCGCAGCGCGTGTAACTGGGCGGCCGGGTCCGGGTCGTTGAAGTCGCGTCGCCCCAGGAACCGGATCATTTCACCGGTCCGCGGTAACCGGCGGGCGACATACTTGCCCCCGTTGGCGACGTAGCCGAGGTGTATGCGGCGGACCCCGTCCGGGGTCTTGGCCGTCGCGGGCTGGCGGGGGCCACTGGCGTTGAACTCACCGAATGGCAGCGTCCCCGGTCTTGACTGGTCGGCGCTCGAAGACGACGCGGCTGTCCGTCGGCCAGGGCGTCCGGTCGGCCGGGTGGACATGCAGGTCAACCTAGAGCGGCAGCCCCGAGCGGATGTGCGTTGTTCCCAGTGACGTCGCGCCCGCAGGCGAGTTGTGGCGGCCGTCGGAGATCAGGTCGGCCCGCGCCCGTGGGCTGGCGGCCGGCTCGTTCATTAACTGCCTGATGAACTGGTCGCTCGCGAGGATGAACAGGTCGATATCGCTCCAGTCATCCTCCTCGCCGCGGCCCAGCGAGCCGACCAGGGCCACCCCGGCGACCTCAGGGTCAGCTTCCAGCAGTCCGAGTACCTGGTCGAGGAGGCGGTCACGGAGCTCGGCCAGCAGCGCCGACCCGGCTGGAGAGCCAGTCATGCGCTGATAATAGGTCGCGGCGGACGGCATTACCGGGGACAGTGGGCCCCGTGGCGGAGAACTACTTCGATGAGCGCATAGCGGCGACCTACGAGGCCAAGTGGCCGGAGCTGTTCGAGCCGGCCGCGATTGACCCGGCCGTGAGTTTCCTCGCGGACCTGGCCCGGTCGGGCACCGCCCTTGAGCTGGGCATCGGCACCGGTCGTCTGGCGCTGCCGCTCAGCCGGCGGGGCATCCGGGTGCACGGGATTGAGCTGTCGCCCGCCATGGCCGCGCGCCTGCGGGTACAGCCGGATGCGGACGGCATCGGCGTGACGATCGGGGACTTCGCCACCGCCACGGTCGGCGCGACGTTCGGGCTGGCCTACCTCGTCCGCAACACGATCATGAACCTGACCACGCAGGACGCCCAGGTTGAGTGCTTCGGCAACTCCGCAAGGCACCTGGAGCCTGGCGGCTGCTTCGTGATCGAGGTCATCGTCCCCGAACTGCAGCGCCTCCCGCCCGGGGAGACCGTCCGAGCGTTCACCGTCACCCCGCGGCACCTCGGCTTCGACGAGTACGACATCGCCACCCAAGGCGTCATCTCCCACCACTACTGGGTCGACGGCGGCGAACTCGAGACCTTCTCGGCCCCGTTCCGGTACGTCTGGCCCAGCGAGCTTGACCTCATGGCCCGCCTTGCCGGAATGACCTTGCGCGAGCGTTGGAGCGACTGGAATCGCGAGGTGCTCGGCACCCCGACGGCGACCAGTGCGCCCGTCAGCGCCACCTCGACGACGCCGAGGCCTCCTGGGGTCAGGTTCAGGCTGGCGCCGCCGGCGCCGGCCGCCCAGGCCAGCACGATTCCCCACCAGGGGACGTGGGCTCCCGCCGCCTTGATGCTGAACGCTAGGAGTGTGCTGCGTGAGCCCAAGCGGCCGGCTCGTGATGCGTGACCTTGAGCACCCGTGACAGCAGCGAGAAGACGATCAGGGGCGTGAACGCGATGATGAGCGACAGCGGTTTCAAGAGCCTCAGACCCCCCGAGACGGTGATTTCCCCATAGGGGACCTGTACCCGGGCGAAGCGGCCTTTTGATCGGTCGACGAATTTATCCGGGCAGTCGCGGTGCTGCCTGAAGGTCGGCCGCTGCGCAGGCGGGTAAGCCCGGTACGGAAGCGGCGATGTAGGCGCGCTGGGCTCAGGAGGAGACGATGCGGATTCTGGTGATCGGCGCGGGTGCGACCGGGGGCTACTTCGGCGCGCGACTGGCTCAGGCCGGCCGGGACGTCACGTTCCTGCTCCGGCCGGCCCGGGCGGCGGCGGTGCGGGCCAACGGGCTGAGGTTGACCGGCGAGGGCCCGGACGAGGTGGTGCCGGTCACCGTGGTGACCGCAGACGAGCTCAACGCCCCGTACGACATGGTGCTGGTGACCGTGAAGAACGGCGCCCTCGACTCGGCCATGGACGACATGACCCCCGCCGTCGGCCCCGACACTCTGATCGTGCCCTTCCTCAACGGCATGTCTCACCTGGACCGGCTCAACCAGCGCTTCGGCGCCAGCGCCGTGCTCGGCGGGGTCGTCATCGTCGCTACCACCGTCAACCAGCAGGGTGACATCGTGCGGCTCGCGCCGCAGGCCAGCCTCACCACCGGCGCCCAGCCGGGCAACCCGCCGACCGACACGACCGGCGTTGCCGCCGCGCTGGGCGATGTCGTGGGGTTCGATTTCGCGATCTCCGACAACATTTTGGCTGATATGTGGTCGAAGTGGGTGTTCATCGCCACCCTCGGCGCCTTCACCTGCCTGATGCGCGGCGCCGTGGGCGAGATCGTCGCCCAGCCCGGCGGCGACAAGCTCGGCCCGGCGTTCCTGGCCGAGGCCACCGCGGTCGCCCAGGCCAACGGCTACCCGATCCCGGACGCGCAGGTCAGGAACACCATCGCCGCCGTCACCCAGCCGGGCTCGGGCCTGGCCTCGTCGATGTACCGGGACGTCCTCGACGGGCATCCGACCGAGTCCGACTACATCGTCGGCGACCTGGTGAAGCGGGGGCGGGCGCACGGCCTCGAATCCCCGCTTTTCCACCTCGCCACCACCCAGTTGGCCGTGCACAACGCCCGCGCCCACGCCCACCGCTGAGCGTCCCCGGCGGCGCCGTTGGTTGACACGACCACGGTCCGGTAAATATGGTTCCCAAGGCAAAATAGTTTTGACTACAAAATAAAATCATCCGAGGAGGGGCAGCATGACATCGCCCGAACAGCCGACCCTGCCCGCGCAGCTGCGTGACGGCAGCCTGGCCGGGTCCTGGACGCTGGACCCGGCCAGGTCCGCGGTCGTGCTGCACACTAGGCACACCTGGGGGCTGCTTCCCCTGCGGGGAGCGTTCGGCCAGGTTAGCGGGCACGGGACGATCACCGAAGCCGGGGACGCGAGCGGCGTCATCACCGTGGCGGCCGAGTCGGTCGACACCAAGAACCCGCGGCGCGACAAGCACCTGCGCTCGGCCGACTTCTTCGACGTCGCCAAGCACCCGGAGTTCACCTTCACCGGCGAGAGCGTGACCCCGACCGACGGCGGCGTCCGGGTGGCCGGCACCCTCACCGTCCGCGGCCGCACCAACCCGGCGTCGTTCGACGCCAGGGTCACCATCGCCGACGGCGAGCTCGCGCTCGACGGCGAGCTGCCGGTCAACCGGGCCGACTACGGCCTGACCTGGAACTTCATTGGCATCGCGGCGATGGACAGCACAATCGCGGTGCACGCCTTGTTCACTCGCGGCTGACCTGGACGACGACCTTCCCCTGCCGCTTCCCGGATTCCACCGCCCGGTGCGCGTCACCGACCGTCTCCAGGTCGTACCGGGCCGGGTCCACGATCGGGCTCAGCCGGCCGGCCTCGGCCAGCGCGGCCGCCTCGGCCAGGATCTCGCCGTGGTGCGCGCGGCCGCGCCCGGTCAGTAGCGGCAGCAGGGTGAACACGCCCGAGTAGGTCGCGCCGCGGAAGCTCAGCGGGGCGAGGCTGTGGCTGCCCCAGCCCAGGATGCTGACCACGTGCCCGGTGTAGGTGCGGACGGCCGCGAACGAGGCATCGAGGGTCGCGCCGCCGACGGCGTCGAAGATGACGTCGAAGCCCTCGCCGCCGGTCGCCGACGCGACGTAGTCCTCGGTCGGCGTGGCCCGGTAGTCGATCGGCTCGGCCCCCAGCTGGGCGATGGTGTCGAGGCTCGCCCCGGTGCCGGTCGCGAACACGGTCGCGCCCCGGGCGAGCGCCAGCTGCACCGCCACGTGGCCGACGCCGCCCGCGCCGCCGTGCACCAGCACCAGGTGTCCCTCGCGGGTGCCGGCCCGGTCGACCAGGCCCTCCCAGGCGGTGATCACCGCCAGCGGCAGCGCCGCCGCCTCGGCCATCGACAGCCGCCCGGGCTTGCGGGCCAGCAGGTCCTGGTCGACCGCGGCGTACTCGGCCAGGCTGCCCGGCCGGTCGCCGACGCCGCCGGTCATCCCGTAGACCTCGTCGCCGACGGCGAACCTGGTGACTCCGTCGCCGACCCCGGCCACCACCCCGGCCAGGTCGATGCCCAAGATCATCGGCGGCGTCACCCGGGCGTGCGCGGCGGCGCCCGCGCTGATCTTGACGTCCAGCGGGTTGACGCCGCTCGAGGCCACCCGCACCAGCACCTCGCCCGGAGCGGGCACCGGGCGCGGGACGCTGCGCAGCGCAGGCGCGGCGCCGAACTCCTCCAGCACAACCGCTTTCATCGTCTCCATGGGGCCAACCTACGCGCGGCGGTACCGCCCAGCAGCAGTCAGATGACCTAAAAGCGGGAGGAGGATCCAAGGGGCTCGCCGATCAGCAGCCGTGATCGGTTCCGATTCGAGATCGTCGTTGGACCGCCCGGCCATTTTCCTACTAATTTAATAGACATTATGAACGACGATGCGCACCTGCGACGCGAGGGCCGGCTCAGGCTGGGTTTCCTCACCAACGTGCCCTTCACCTCCGAGCCCGGCGGCGCCCGCCGGGGCCTGGAGGAGGCGATCTTGACGTTCGAGTACGCCGAGTCGATCGGCTTCGACACCGGCTGGGTGAGGCAGCGTCACTTCGACAACTACCTGGCCTCGCCGATCACGCTGCTGGCGGCCGTCTCCCAGCGAACCGAGCGGATCCGGCTGGGAACGGGGATCGTGTCGATCCGCTACGAGGACCCGATCCGGTTCGCCGAGGACGCCTCCACCGCCGACCTGCTGTCCGGCGGCAGGCTCGAGCTCGGCCTGGCGGGCGGGATGCCCGGCTTCGAGGCGGTGTTCGGGGCGCTGGACCGCGAGTACCGGGATGAGACGCAGCACCGCATCCGGGTCTTCCGCGACGCCATCGCGGGCAGGCCGGTCGAGTTCCGGTCGCCCGAGCTGATCAAGGGCGACCCGCCGGAGCTCATCGTCCGGCCGCGCGCGCCGGAGCTCGGCGACCGGCTCTGGTACGGCGCCGGGTCGGCCCCCAGCGCGGTGACGACCGCGAAGATCGGCCTCGACCTGCTCCAGTCGACGCTGAACCTCAACCCGACGGCCGACACGTTCGAGAAGGCGCAGCGCAACACCATCGAGGCGTACCTCGACGCGTGGCAGCGGCCGCGCCCGCCGCGGGTATGCGTCAGCCGGCTGTTCATGCCCGCCGTCAACCAGCGCCAGCGCGAGCTCTACGCCGCCTTCGACGCCATCCGCCAGGCCGAAGGCCCGGCCGGCCCGCGCCCCAAGGGCGCCCAGGAGCCCGGCCTGTTCCAGCGCACGCTGCGGCGCGAGGAAGACCAGCTCCGCAACGTGCAGCTGTGCCCGATCTACCACGGTGACCCGGGCTACGTGCTGGAACGGGCCCAGGCCGACGACGCCCTCCAGCTCGCGGACGAGCTGATGATCTGGCTGCCGCCGAACTTCACCCTGGCCGAGAACAAGGAGCTGCTCGACAACATCGTCGAGTTCATCGCCCCCGAGCTCGGCTGGCGGCCGGCCGACCCGGCCGTCGCCCGCTGACCGCGCCCACCCCGCTGGCCGCGCCAGCGCCTACTGGCTGATCAGCCACCTTTCTCGGTTGTCGTGCTTAGAGCTGGCCGCCGGCGTCCACGACGTGCGTGGTGCCGGTGACGTACCGGCCGGCGTCGCTGACCAGGTACAGAATCGCGTTCGAGATATCGGCCGGCTCGATCGCCGCGATCGGCAGCTTGTTGAGCGTGCGCGCGGCCACCTCGAAGTCCTCCCGCGTCGGGTTCTCCAGGTCCGGGCGGAACAGCCGGTAGGTCGGCTCGTTCAAGATCATGTCCGTCGCCACCGTGGTGGGGTGGATGGTGTTGACCCGGATGCTCTGCGGCCCCAGCTCCTTGGCCAGCACCTTCATCAGCATGACCAGGCCCGCCTTGGCCGCCGAGTAATGGGCGGTGTTCTCGTTGGCGTAGATGGCCGCCAGCGAGCTCGTTATCACGACAGAACCGCCCCGGCCGCCGGCGATGATGTGCGGCACGGCGGCCCGGATGGTCTTCCACTGGCCGGTCAGGTTGATCTCGATCATCTCGTCCCAGACCTGCTCGTCCATCTCGAGCGTGGGTGCCGGGGTCGAGATGCCCGCGTTCGCAAGCACGATGTCCAGCCGGCCGAGCTCGGTGACGCCGTCGTTCACCGCGGCGGTCAGCGCCGTCAGGTCGCGCACGTCCACCTCCGAGGCGATGATCCGCCGGTCCAGCGCCTCGACCTCTTTGACCGTCTCGGCCAGGTCGTCCGGGGTGGCCATGGGATAGGGCACGGTCTGCGCCTGGCGGCAGATGTCCACCGCGATGATGTCCGCGCCCTCCCGGGCCAGGGTCAGCGCGTGGCTGCGCCCCTGCCCGCGCGCCGCGCCGGTGATGAAGGCGACCTTGCCGTCAAGCAGTCCCATGATGCGCTTCCTCTCAGTCGGTATTCAGCTCAGTCGGTGCGGCTCAGTCCGTATTGAGCCATCCGGGCAGGCACTGGATCAGCGCCTCCACGAGTTCATCGGGCGACCACGGGGAGCCCGGGTCGGCCAGCCAGGCCCCGATCACGCCGAGGACACCGCCCGCCAGGAACCACGCCGTCACCCGGGGGTCCGCCCCGGCCGGGCGGGTATCCATCCGCTCCAGGGACACCACGGTCCGTTCGGCGAAGGACTCGGTGACCTCCCGCAGCAGCCGCGGCGGCGCGCCCGGCCCGAGCACCCGGGCGTAGGACTCGCGGCGCTGCGCGACGAACGAGACGATGTCCCGCAGCGCCCGGCGGCTCGCCTCCGCGGCGGGCACGCTGTGCTCGCCCCGCATCACGATGTCGGCGTTGCCGACCACGTCGAACAGCTCGCTCAGGGCGTGCATGGCCAGGTCCTCGGGGGAGGAGAAGTGGCTGTAGAACGAGGTCCGGTTGACCCCGGCGGCCTGGGTCAGCGAGCTGACCGACATGGCGGCCGGATCGGAGTCCGCGATCGCCGCGTGGTAGGCGTCGACGAGCTTGCTCCGCGTGCGCAGGGCACGGGGATCGCTGCTGTCGATCTTGGACCGACCGCGCCGAGCGCCACCCTGACCTGGGTCTTCATCGACCATGCGACCACGCTACAACTAAAGGACATGTGTCGTCTAGTCGTAAACGACACTGCCCGCCCGCCCCGGACGTAGCGCGCCTTGTTAACGGCGCGGCGAATAGGGCGGGAACCGCGCCCAGTCGGTAAGGTCCAGATCCGCGTCCGGCCAGCGGCGGCGCAGCACCTCGGCGGTGCGCCGGAGCCAGCCGGCCAGGTGCGGCAGGGCGCGATGGGCTTCGGCGGTCCGGGCGGCGGATTCCAGCGTCTCCACGAGCTGCAGACGGCTATGGTCGCCCGGCGCGCGGGCGTCGAGCATGGCGAACCGGTGCAGGCGCACCAGCGCCCAGGACGCACAGGCCGCCGCGAGGGCGAATCCGTAGCGCCGGTCGTCCTGCGCCTCGGGCACACCGCTGGCCAGCGCGCGTCGGTACTGGTCGGCCAGGCCGGCGGCACCCGGGCCGCCGACCGATATCCACGCCGGACCGGGCACGTGCAGGCAGACCGCGTCGATCAGGGCGTGCGCGTAGCCGGCCGACTCGAAGTCGATCAGCCGGGCATCGGCGGGACCTGACTCGCGGACCAGGATGTTGTTGGACTCCGCGTCCCCCTGGCTCAGCGCCAAGAACGGGCCCGGCTCGTTCAGCTCCGCGAGCGCGGCGGTCAGCTCGGATGCGGCCGGTCCGGCGATGGGCACCCCGAGTGCCGCGGCGTCTTCGCGCCCGTTGTCCCATAGCCCGGCGAGCCGGCCCTCCCGGTCGCCTGGCGGAGCCGGGAATCCCAGCGCGGCGCACCGCGCGTGGTAAGCCCCGGCCCGGCCGGCGGTGGCCGCGCTCAGCTCGCCGCGGGCGCGGGCGAAGACGGCCAGCAGCTCGAGGCAGGCCGCGGCGCCGTCGCGGCGGATGAGTCCGTCCAGGGCGACGCGGGGCGCCAGGTCTTCCAGGACCAGGAACCCGGCCGATACGTCGGCGGCGATAACCCGCGGGGCGATGGTGAGTCCCAGGTCGTCGGAGAGGAACCGCAGCGCGGCCAGTTCGGCGCGCAACCGCCAGGGTTCGGTGCGCGTCTCGGCGGGGCCGGTTCGCACCCATTTCATGATCACCGTCCGGCCAGCGGCGGCCCCTCCGAGCCGCGCTCGCGCGACGGCCCAGGGCTCAAGACGCTCCCAGCGCTCGACGTCGACCGGCGCGCCGCACAGATCGGTCAGGAGGGCTTGCAGCGCGGCGGGGCGGCGGTCCGGTCCTGAGGCAGGCATCACCGCAGAATATTTGTCGGCGGCGCCGGTCTGGTGCGATACTGACGTCGAGCGTTTTCAAGCAGGGAGGGAGGCCGCCATGTCAGATACCGAAGACGGCGCGCCTCCGACTGGCATCCCCGGCTGACGCTCCGGCCGTCGGCGTGCGCGCATCCGATCGAAACTCTGAGGACGCGTATGTTCGAAGTTCGCAGTATCACCGTCGATTGCGCCGACCCCTACCGCCAGGCCCTGTTCTGGAGCGAGGTCACCGGCTGGCAGGAAGACCCCGACGATCCGAACCAGCCCGATGACCCGGAGGGCAGGATCGTGGCCGGCCAGGGCTTCAGCCTCCTGTTCATCCCGGTGCCTGAGGGCAAGGTGGTCAAGAACCGGATGCACCTCGATCTGCTGCCGACCGCCCGCAGCCGCGATGAGGAAGTGCAGCGCCTGCTCGGCATCGGCGCGACGCTCGTCGAGGATCACCGGAAGGCGGACGGAGCCGGCTGGGTGACCCTCGCCGATCCGGAAGGCAACGAGTTCTGCGTCGAACGCAGCCCGCGGGAGCGCGGGCAGGCCTGAGAACAGTGAGCCGTGGCGCCTCAGACACCGGGGCGCCACGGCTCACTAGGCTCAGGATCATGGCGATGAACTCCAACCATGCACGGCTGTGCCCAAGCCCGGAGTGGGCCGAGCACATCCAGAACGAGATCCTCCCCGAGGTGACCCGCGGGATCGAGCTGGGGCAGGACATGCTCGAGATCGGGCCGGGCCCCGGAGCGGCCACCGAGTGGCTCCGGCAGCGGGTGCGCGACCTGACCGTGGTCGAGCTCGACCAGGAGGCGGCGGCGAAGCTGACCGAGCGCTACCACGGCACCAACGTGCACGTGGTGATCGGCTCGGCCGCCGAGCTGACCTACCCTGATCAGTCCTTCGACTCCGTCGGCACGTTCACCATGCTGCATCACATCCCGACCGTGGCCCTGCAGAACAAGGTCCTGGCGGAGGCGTTCCGGGTGCTGCGGCCGGGCGGCGTCCTGGTCGGCTCGGACAGCCTGCCCAGTAACGACCTGCACCACTTCCACGTCGATGACACCTACAACCCGCTCGAGCCCGCCGCCCTGCTCACCCGGCTGCAGACGATCGGCTTCGCCCGGGTCACGATCACCGTCGACTGGTCGGTGAAGTTCGTCGCCACCAAGGCCGCCCCCGATCAGTCGGGGGACCGCTCGTCAGAAGGTGGCGACTGAATCGTTCACGGTGTACGTGTACCAGGTGCCGCCGCTCTTGACCGCCATGCTGAGCGAGTAGCCGCCTTCGCTGTAGGAGATCAGCGATTGCCTCCACAGCGCGGCGAACGACTTGCCGCTGTCGAGGATGGCGGCCGGGTCGTTGTTGGTGACGCAGCTGGGAAGGCGCTTGAGCTCGCAGACGCTGCCGGTGTAGCCGATCAGCGCCTTGTCGCCGTCGATCGCGGTGTAGCCGAGCTTGATGTTCTTCCCGAACGGCAGCTCGGACAGGTCCACGTGAGCCCCGGGGTCCCCCGACCACGCGGCGAGGCACCCGGATTGCTCCCCCGGCGGCTCGTAACGGCAGAAGTCGGTGAAGCGGCCGGTCGTGTAGGCAGCGGCGACGCCCAGCATGACCCCCTGCGGCGAGTTGTCGCCCGGTGCCGCTGAACTCGGCCGGTCGACCGTCACGCCGGACCCGAGCGCGCCCGCCCACGACCCGGGCGAGCTCGCCGCCGGCGGCTGCCCGCCGCCTGAGGTGCAGCCTGCCAGCGCCGCCAGGATGGCCAGCGCGCAGGCCGCGAGCACGGCGCGACCCCGGCCGCGGGCCTGAGCACGACGAGAGAACATGTGGATACCGCCCATTTCCGAGTCGGCGCAATACGGGGAATCCGGTCACTTGGACGGTTCATCGTCTCCTGCCGGTTCCATCGGGCAGCAGCTAGCCGTCAGCCGGTGATGCCTCTTCTGGCAGCCGGTCCCGGACTCGTGCCCCACGTCGAGCAGGCGCGGGTGGCCGATGAACATCTCCCCGGCGCGGCTCCGGAGACTTCAAGGGGGTCGGGCCGCAGGTCGGCCCGACCCTCGAAGACGCCTGTCTCTCCGCAGCCAGCCCGCGCCAACAAGCAGAATCTCCGGAGTGCCCGGAATGCGCCTTATGAATCAGAACGGCACATTCGCGGAGCAGGTGTCCGTTCCCATAGTGCCTTCCGGCTTATTCCTCTGCAAGGTGCAGAAACGCCGGGAAACGTTTTGAAACGACCGGGAACGGCACGGCACGGAATGCTACGACATATGCGTATGATTCACCATGTAGCGCCCCATCAAGGACATTCTACCTGCCCGTTACGTAGCCCGCCCAGTGTCAACATTTTGACACTGGCAATCTTGCGATTCTGCTGCGCGGACCGATTTCAGCGCCGTTACAGTGATTCGTCAGAGGTCCTGCTAGTACGAACCAAAGGTCCGACTAGCGGCATTTCCGCAGCCAGCCCGCGCCGGATCGCTGCATTCAACCAAGCAGTTGCAATCTCAATATAGAGGAGTGTGTGCAAGTGCAGTTCTCTCTGAGAGTCGTCACCCAACCCCATCCTGGGGTGTGGCCGCGCGTCCTGGTGACGATCATCATCATCGTGATCCTGGCCGCAGCCGGATGGGCCTGGTACGGGCCGCCCGGTGTCATCCTCGCGCTCACCGGCGGCGGGGCCCTAGCCCCGCTCGCCCCGCGCCGGGCCGCCGCCAGGGGCTGCCAGTGAACGGCGGAGCGAACGACGACCCGCGGCAGCTGGCCGCGCTGCGCGGATCGGCCCGGCACCGGCGTCAGGGAGTCGGCCTGGCGCAGGGCGCGGACGTCAACATGGCCCTGATGCGCAGGCTGGCCGAGGGAGCCGCCGCCTCCGGCGACGTCCGTTCCGCGGCCGAAGCCGTCCGGGTATGCATGGCCGAGGCAGAAACCCTGTACCAGCTGGCCATGAGCGAGCGCGACCAAGCGCTGGCGATGGCACGGCAGGCGGCCGAAGACCAGGCTCGTGCCCGGCACTTGCAGCAGGAGGCGGCCAGAGCCGTCGATGAGGCCCGGGCGAGGCGGGAACGCCCGGCGCTCGGCCCCTCACAGGACGCTCCCGGGAGCAGGCTGCGTCCGGACCCGGGTAGTGTCCGGACCGCGGCCGAGCTGATCGAGGCGCTGCGCCAGTTTCGGACGTGGGCGGGCAACCCGTCGTTCCGGGACATGGCCCGCGCCTGCAACGGCCGGCCGGCCGCCTCCACCATGTGCAAGGTGCTGGCGGCAGGCACGCTTCCGGTCCGCTTCGAGGTCATCGACGCGATCATCACCGCCTGCGGCGGGGAGGAGGAAGACCGAGAACGGTTCTGGACCGCCTGGCGGCGGCTGATGATGATGCCGGGACAGCAGGGGCGGCCGATCGCCAGCCGGGTGCGCGCATTTCCCGGCCCTCGGCGGCCGTCGCGTTCCGCCCGCGCAGTCCCGGACGTCAGTCCCGCCTGACGATGATCGGGGGTCTCCCGCCCGAGATGAAACAGGCGGGAGACCCCCGATCGTCAGACGACGCTACGTGGCCACGTAGCAGGCCTTCACCACGCCGAAGTCGGGATCGCCGAAGACGGCGTCGGTGCAGGGAGTGCCGCCGCTGACGCTCTTGCTGGTCCAGTCGCTGCCGGCGCCGAAGTAGACCGTCTCGGTGCCGTAGAACGAGCACAGGCTGTTCTCCGGTCCGCAGTAGGTCGTGCCGCTCGGGCCGGCCGTGACCGGGCCGGTGTAGCAGGACTTGGCGACGCCGTAGTCGGGGTCGCCGAACACGGCGTCGGTGCAGGCGACCGACGCGGACTCGGTCGCGTAGGCGTAGATGCCGTTGGCGCCGAACGCGACCTCCTCGGTGCCGCTGACCGAGCAGGTGCTGTTCTCGGCCGCGCACTTGGTGAAGCCGGTCGGCACGCCGTAGTTTCCTGGGTTGGAGGCGACGGTGTAGGTGCCCGGCTGCACCCCGGTCAGGTCGATGTAATTGCCGTTGGCGGAGGCGCCGGTGATGCCGGTGGTGGCGGTGAAGGTGCCGCCGCTCCACACCACGGTGCCGCCGACCGTGATGATCGGGTCGGTCGCGCCGTAGGTCGGCACCGCGATCGTCCCGGTGGTGCCGGACGGCGCGGTCACGTTCATGCTGAACTGCCCGGTGCCGCTCTGCCCGGCCCAGTCGACCGCGAGGTTGCCGTGCGGGGTCGGGACGTTGCCCTCGGCCCAGCTCAGGTCGCCCGGGTGCGGTTCGACGGTCCAGGTCGCGTAGCCGGCGGTGGCCGGCTGGGCGCCGAGGACGTAGCCGGACAGGGCCGAGACGGGCGTGGTCGCCCAGCCGTGGGCGAGGCTGCTCGACGCGCCGAAGCCGACCTGGCCGTTGGAGGCGGAGATGTTCTCCCACATGGTGCCGGTGTCGTCGGGGTTGCTGGGGTTGATCATGCCGCCCCAGACGGTCTCGAGCAGCGACTCGGCGTCGGCGGTGTCGTTCGCGGCCAGGCTCGCGTCGACCTCGTAGCCCGAGATGTAGGGGCTGATGACGCTGGAGTAGGTGCTGCCGGTGAACGGCTCGGGGCCGTAGGGGGTGGTCCACAGGTCGGTCTTCAGCGCCGCCAGGAGCTTGGCATCATCCGAGGCCGGGGCGACGCCGTAGAGGACCGCGAGCGAGTTCGCGTCCTGGGCGACGGTGCTGGTGTCGGTGTTGCTCAGGTAGTAAAGGCCGGTCGCGCTGTCGTAGAGGTTGGCGTTGATGGCGGTCTTCAGCGCCGCCGCGTCGTTGGTGTAGGTGGCCGCGTCGCTGCTGTCGCCCGCCGCGGTGGCAAGTGTCGCGCCGTCGAGCAGCGCCTTGTAGTAGAGCAGGTTGTACTCGGTGACCTCGCCGGTCTTGCCCGGGTCGTAGAAGTCCCAGTCGGCGTCGTCGCTGCTGGTGGTGACCAGCAGGCCGGTCGAGTTGAGCTGGCTGGCGTCCCACGCGAGCTCGTCCTTGACGACGGGCAGTTCCTGGGTCACGAACGCGGTGTCGCCCGAGTAGAGGTAGTAGTCGGCCAGGCCGAGCAGCCAGTAGATGGAGTAGTCGGCCGAGTAGGAGCCGGTGCTGCCGGACGGCTTCGACGGGGACAGATCATCTTGCGGTGGCAGGTCACCGGTCACGAACCCGCTGGTCAGCTGGTAGCTGCCCAGCAGCTCGAGCGCGCCCTTGGCGTAGGCGGTGTTGTCGGTGGAGTAGGCGATGCTGGGGATCTCCACGTTCATGTCACCGGACCAGATCGCGCGGTCCCGCTTGGCGCCGTCGATCATCGACGCGTACTCGTTGGTGCCGGGGACCGTGAAGTCCGACAGCACTGAAGACGAGCTCAGCGGGTTGCTGAACAGGGTCGTGCCGGTCGAGCTGGTGACGGTCAGGTCCCGGAAGTCCGCCTCCTCGCCGTTGAACTCGCGGAAGCCCACGGTCCCGGTCGCGTAGGCGGTGTTGGTCAGCGACGTGATCTGGGTGCCGTCGAGCGAGACGGTGATCGTCGAACCGGACACGGTGGTGCTCACGGTGTGCCAGGTGCCGGACAGCAGCGGCGCCGGCAGCGCCACCGTGCCCAGCGAGTTGTAGGTTCCGCCTGACTCGTCGAATTCCTGCAGCTCGTTGGCGGTTCCGCTGGCGTCGGTGCTGTCGTCGAGTATGAACGCGTACCCGTCGCCGGCGTCCTGGCCGCGGACGAACCACCCGGACTGGTTATCCACGATCTGGGTCTGGAAGCTCATCGTGTAGTTGCCCCAGGACGAGCCGCCGTTGAGCACGCCCACGGCGCTCCCGTCCAGGGGCCCGCTCGCTTGCAGCACCCCGCCGGTCACCTGCCAGCTGCCGGGCAGCGACTCCGCCGGGACGGAGTCGAGCTGGTCGGTGTACTCGCTGTCGTACCAGATCTGGTTCAGCTCGGTGTTGCTGGAGTCGAAGTAGCCCGGCAGGGCGCTGGCCTGGGTCTGGTCGGCGATGTAGTTAACGCCGATCCCGCTCAGCGTGACCGTTCCCGGGGTGGTCAGCGTGACCTCTTCGTACCGCTCGCCGCCCTGCACATACTGATTGGTGATCGTGCCGGCGCCGGTCACGGTGTAGTCGTCGTAGCGCTTGGGGTCGCCCTCGGCCCACGGGGTCGAGCCGTCACCGGTGGGGCTGATGTACAGCGAGCTTTCCGAGTAGCCCGCCTGCAGGGTGGGCGATCCGCTCTCGGAGCTGACGTAGAAGTACGGGACGCCGCCGACTTCCTTCCCGTAGTCGTACACGATCGTCGGGGCGGTCCCGCCGGAGACGTACGTGAGCGTCGCGTCGGCCGAGCCGCCGCACAGCAGGGTGGCCGCGCCGGTGACGGTGCCGGAGGTGCTGTGCACGGCGGTCGGGCAGACCTGAGCGCTGGTCGGGGTCTCGTCGTACTGCTGCCAGTTGGGGGAGGAAGGCCACGGCGCGCCGGACGACGCGGCCGAGGCGGCGGGCGCCGCGCCGAAGGCGGCGAGGACCCCGGCGAGCACGACCACAGTCGCGATCAGCCGGCCTCGACGCCGTCTGAGGGCATGCGGAAGGAACATGACGGCACTCCTTGATGGTGGGGGCGCACGACCAAGCGGGATGTGCTTTGAAATGTTTCAATGCGTGCGTTGCCGTGACAGTAAGTCGACCGTCAGTGACCGTCAATAGCCATGTCCGATCCCGGCCAAACACCGGCAAAACCCCGCAACCCATCATCTCGAACGGACCCTGGGCTCGACGTCCCCGCTCCGCTCAGCGCGTCACCGGGAGCACGCCCGGGTCGAAGTCGTACAGCCACCCGGTCGCGTTCTCGTAGAACCGGCTGAACACGTGCGGCATGATCACTTCCCGCAGCCGGGCCGCGAGCGGGCCCGCGGTCTTGGCGTCCCGGTTGCTGGTTTCCATCTTGGCCAGCTTGCCCGCCCGCGGCTGCCGCTCGGCGTCGAAGGCGGCCAGCGCGGCCGGGATCGCGTCGGTCCCGGCCGCCGCGAGGTGCCGGGCCAGGACGACCGCGTCCTCCAGGGCGACGGAGGCGCCCTGACCGGCGCCGACCGGGTGCGCGGCGTCGCCGATGAGGACGATCCGGCCGCCGTGGCGGCGGGTCACCGGCTTGAGCACGTGCCCCAGGTTCGCCCTGCGCACCGAGGTCGCCGACCGCAGCAGGGCCGCCGCCTGCGGTTCGCCGTCGAACAGCGCGGCCAGCGCGGGCACCCCCACCGCCGGGTCGGCCGGGGGCTCGGCCGCGGAGACCTGGGCGGTCCACCACACGGTGCCGTCGGGCGCCGGGAGGTAGATGAACACCCCGTGCCGGGCGAAGATCCAGTTGAAGCCGTCCGCGGGCAGCCCGGCCGGCACCGCGCCGGAGGTCCCGGACACCGAGTAGAGCCCGGCGTAGGTCGGCCCGGGCGCCGCCGGGTCGAGTGCGTGCCGGGTCGCGGACCAGATGCCGTCGGCCCCGACGATCAGGTCCGCGTCGGCCGCCCGCTCGTCGGCCGGCCCGTCGAGCCGCTGGCCGGCCACGATCCTGGCACCCGCCTCGAGCGCGGCCGCGCGCAGCCGGGTGACCAGTTCGGCCCGCATGATCGTGACGCTGAGCAGCGGGTCCTCCGGACGTCGGCCGCGGGCGACGTCGCCCAGGAGCTTGCCCCGGCCGGAC
>Ga0302326_10008319_pt1 | contig 22906 bp, 21 predicted proteins | sample Palsa_T0_3_FD_202264 | JGI IMG/M metagenome (GOLD analysis project Ga0302326, IMG submission 202264) | Peat permafrost microbial communities from Stordalen Mire near Abisko, Sweden - Palsa_T0_3 | ecosystem: Environmental > Terrestrial > Soil > Palsa > Peat permafrost | place: Sweden: Abisko... | reverse complement strand
CGGTCGAGCGACCTTTGGTCGTGCTGGGCATGCCACGCACCGGCACGACCGTCATCAGTTACCTGCTCGACCAAGACCCTCTGCGTCGGTCGTTGCTGCACTGGGAATGTCTGGAGCCGGTGCCACCGGCATCAACGGAAATGCTACGCACCGATCCTCGATGTCTGGCCATGCTCGAATACCGACAGCGTCTTTTGGAGATGATCCAAGACGGCCGGGTGGCGATCCCACATTGGGAGGACGCTGATGGGCCGACCGAGGACATGTTCATCCAGAATCAGGATTTCAAGGGCTTGTCCTGGGACGCGTTCCTGCCGACGTCGCGGTACGCCGAGTGGTTGATCAACGAAGCGGATATGACGAGCGCCTATGAGTATCAGAAGCGCTATTTGCAGGTGCTGCAGTCAAAGGCCCCGGGCACCTGGAACTTGAAGATGCCGTCTCACTCGGTGCACATCGAGACCCTGCTGAAGGTCTTCCCCGATGCGCGTCTGATCTGGGCACACCGCGATCCCTACAAAGCCACCGGTTCGCTGTGCAACCTGTTCAAAATGCCCAAAAGTTTGGTGCACCATCCTGAAGCAGTCGACCTCGAGGCCATGGGGCGCAACGCCATGACTCAGATGAAGTCTCATGTTGAACGGCCGATGCGAACACGCGATCGGATCGGTGACGACCGCTTCTTTCACATGTACTACCACGACATGATGAATGACCCCATGGATGTTATGCGCCGAATCTACGAGTGGGCCGGCGACGAGCTCACGGATGAGACCGCAGCCCGGATGCAGACCTGGCTCACCGAGCACCCCCAAGACCGGTTCGCCCCTAACACCTACACCCTCGATCAGTACGGGCTGTCCGTGGAGAAATTGAAGCCCACGTTCGCCGAGTATCTCGCCACCTTCGACATTGAACTTGAGGGCAACCCATGACCGCGACCGTGCCGTTTTCAGCAGTCGACTACTTTCCCGCCTAGCCGAGATTCCACAAAGCGGGTGCGGCATAAGTTCCTGGGACAGGAGGTGCAATGAAGGTAACGATGGTCACCGGACCCGGTGCGGTGGAAGTGGTCGATGCCGCCCTGCCACAGGTCGGTCCGCGTGATGTCTTTATTCGAATGCGGGCCTGCGGCATTTGCGGGTCGGATGCGTTCTACATCAGCGTGGGTGGCCTCCCGCCACGCCACGGGGAGACGCCGCTGGGCCATGAACCCGCGGGTGAGGTCGTCGAAGTGGGAACCGACGTGACCGGCATCGAGCTCGGCGACCACGTCGTCATCAACCCGATGGTGGCGCCCAGCGGTCTCATCGGTAGCGGAGGAAGTACCGGTGCGTTAGCCGAGTTCCTACTCATCGAAAACGCCGTGCGCGCAACCAGCCTCGAAGTCATACCCAAACACATTCCCTTCGAAGTAGCCGCGCTCAACGAGCCCATGGCTGTAGCCCGCCACGGCGCTAACCGTTGCCGACCCAAACCAGGCGACAAGGTGGTGGTGTTCGGCGCCGGACCGGTCGGCCTAGGTGCCACATTGGCTTTCAAGTCGATGGGTGTCGGCCATGTCGTTGTGGCCGACCTGATACCAGCCCGGCTCGACAAAGCGCTCGAGATCGGCGCCGATGCGGTCATCCATTCTGCCGACGAGGACGTCGTACAGCGGATCATCGAACTCCACGGCGAAGGTGAATCGATGTTTCCCGGCAAGGCCGGCACCGATATCTACCTCGACGCCGCAGGAGTTCCGGCGGTCATTTTCACGGCGCTGGCCGCCGCCAAGAAGGGTGCCACCCTCGCGATCGTAGGGGTACACAAGGAGTTAGTGCCCATCGAGTTTCTCAACGTCATGGCCAACGAGATCAACATCGTCGGCTCGATGGGTTATCCCGACGAATTTTTCGAGGTAACAAAGGATCTCGTCGCGAACTGGGAGAAATACGCGCTCATTGTCAGCCACACCGTCCCCTTCGACAAGGTCAATGATGCGCTCGACATGGCGTCCACGCCCGGCGCCGCCGACAAAGTCGTCGTCACCTTCTGAGTCGATTGGTGACGACCCCGCCGGCTGCTGGTTTTCCTCGGCGGTGACGATTCAGGTTTCACCGTCGTTCGCGACCGGGGGCCTAGACGTGGTTGACATCCCGCTCAACCGTACTATGTTCTGAACAACGTTCGAATCCGATCGCTGTTCGAAAGGTGGGCTCGTGGGAGAGTCCGGCCGGGTTGCTCCGGTTTTGTCCTATGGCGCATTAGATCGTGCTCATCTGACTAAGCACCTGATGGCGTTGGCCCAGCGGGTGGGGGTCGACAAGGTCACGATGCGGGCGCTAGCTTCCGACGCGGGCACATCGGCGTCATCGGTCTATTACCACGTCAAAGACAAGAACGAGATGTTCGACCTGCTGATCGAGGCGATCGTCGACAGCATCGAGATCCCGAGCGGCGGCGACTGGGAACACCGGTTGGTCACGCTTTACACCAACGCCTGGAACGTCTTAGTGGCAGTGCGTGGTAGCGCCGCTTTGCTCCAGCAACGCCCGCACACCCGCGCGGCGGCGAATATGGATCAGGCAACGCGCAAGCTACTGCGCGAGTCTGGTTTGGCGACCGACGATTTCGATGGCGCACACGCAGTGCTCTACATCCATCTGCTGGGTTCCGTCGAGTTGGCGCACCGCCGGTATCCCGAAACGGCAACCGCTAAGCAAACCAGAGGCATGAAGTCGGTGTTCCTTTTCGGCGTGCAGGTGATCCTCGAGGGTCTGCGGCATGTGTCGGCAGCGAAAAGGCCGGATAGGGGCGCAGTGTGACCGACTTCGCGCTGGATCTGGCGGACCCTTCGCTATGGGCGGGCGGGTTTTCAGATGAGGTGTTCACCGGGTTGCGCCATCGCGCCCCGGTGTATCACCAGAAACTTACCAATCTCGTGAATGGCCAACTGGGACGGGAGTTCTGGGTCTGCACCAGGCATGCCGAGGTTACCCAGGTGCATCGCGACTACGAGACGTTCACGGCCACCGACGGTCCCCTTGTCCAGGAGGTGGGCCTGTTCGCCGCCTACCCCGCGATCGTCAACCTCGACCCACCGGATCACACTAAGCGCCGGCGCATCATCGCCAAAGCGTTCACGCCGCGGGCGATCACAAAGCTCGAGGACGGCATCCGGTCACGCGCTCACCTGATGGCGAGATCGTTGCTGGACAACGGCGGCGGGGAGTTCGTCGACCTCGCCGCAGGTCTGCCGATCTCGGTGATCGGAGACATCGTCGGGATTCCAGACGACGATCGTCCGCGAGTATTCGAGCTCATCGCTCAAGTACTCAAGCTCGCAGGCGCGGGGATCGCCACACCCGAAGGCGACAATCTGCAGCCGTTCATGGCGCTCTTCGAGTACGCCAGCGAACTGACGGCGCGTAAGCGGGCCAACCCTGTCGACGATATCTGGAGTGCACTGTGCACTGCCGAACTCGAGGACGAGGACGGTTCGCGGTTCTTGTTGCCCGCCAACGAGTTGGAAATTTTCTTCTTCATCCTGAGCTTGGCCGGTAGCGACACCACACGTAACGCGCTGTGCGACGGCATCCGCGCGTTCGTTGCCAACCCGGAGCAGGCCGATCGATACCGGCAAGACCCTAGATCCCGTCGCACCGCCGTCGAGGAGGTGCTGCGCTACTCGACGCCGATCATGTTCTGGGTGCGAGGTGCAACGCGGGACATCGAGCTCGCGGGCGTTCGCATCTGTGAAGGCGCGCGAGTAGTAACCATGCTGCGTTCGGCCAACCGCGACGAGGACGTGTTCGACCGGCCCTTCGAGTTTGACATCACCCGAGATCCCAACCCCCACGTCGCTTTCGGCGGGGGAGGCGCGCACCATTGCCTCGGCGCGATGCTGGCCCGCGCCGAGATCCGCGCCGCGCTCGACGAACTGCTGTTGACTACCGGCGACATCGACGTCGGCGAGCCGCAGATTCAGCACCCGAACATGTCGTCGAACATGACTGTGTACGAATCACTTCCAATTGTTCTCAGCCCGGTCAAGCGGGGCCGCTCGACAGTTCACACGGTGTCCGCAAAGGAGCGACATTGACCGAGACAGATGTTCTCAGGGGTCGGCGCCACGCGATATATGTGCTGGTGGCGTTCTGTGCGGTGTTCTTCATCGGCGGGATCATTGTGTCCTATGTCGTCGCCGCAAACTACGGTTACGGCACCGGCTTTGGTGACGGCAAACTGTCACCGGTCGGAACCGCGGAAGGTGAGGGATTCTTCGGTGACGGCGCGATTCTGGGTGGGACATTCATTCTCGATGTGGGGATCCTGTTGGCCTGGTACTGGCTGATCAGCCGACTGGAGGCGCCCGCGGACGATGATCCGCTGCCTACTGACGACGGCGCCGACCTTTCGCGTGACGAGAGTTGGTACTTCATCCGGGTGCCAAACCTCACCAGGATCCTCATCGGTATTGCTGTCTTCTGCACAGCGGGCGTCGTGATTCTCGGGGCATCGATCCTGCCCGTCGTTCTACTCCGGTACGGATGGTGAATCAGATGAATACTGAAACACCGGTTCAGGCGAATCCCGATGAAGATTCGGTGAGCACCTCCCAGTCTGACCAGGCAGATCGTTGGCTGCTTGCAGGCGCGCTGTGTTGCGGCACCATCATGTTGGGCCCGCTCGGTCTGATTCTCATCGCGGTCGGCCTGGTGAGATTGCGCCGTGCCCGCCGGTTGGGTGAATGGGTGCGCCCTACGGCGGTAACGGTATTCGGGATGTTCGCTCTCGTCGACGCCAGCATCAACTTCGTTGGCTGGTCGCTGGATATGCTCGCGCACGACACTCATATGCTGCAGACGATGTCATCCGGATTCGGCCGGATGATCGATGGCGGGTACTACTACCACTACAACTCCACCTGGCTGGGTGGCGTCTCTGATCGCGCCGAGAAGAGCTTTGCGATGTTCGCCGTGTTCATGATCTTCCCTGCCCGGATCGTGTCGGCATGGGCGTTCATCAAGCTGAGGCGATGGGGTTACCGCTGGATGATTATCACTGGGTGGGCGTACGTGTTCTTGTGGACCGGGTACCTGAGCAATCTGCTGCTGAATTTTCCTGACCGCTTTGGTAATTCGCTCTACGGGGTCACCGGATGGTGGATCTTCGACATCTTTTACATGACGCCATTTCTGACCTTGCCGTGGCTCTATGCGCTGAACCGCCGGCGATGGAACCGATAGCCGCTCGCAGCGAATGGTGACCTCCGCGACCTTCGACTACCTCATGTCGATCGAAGCCAACGGAAGAGCATTAGTGGATATCGCTGCCCGCAGTGATCTTGACTTGCCCGTTCCGGCCTGCCCCGGTTGGACGCTGGGGGATCTGTTGGCCCATGTCTCTGGCGCGAACCGATGGGTGAGTCGCTGCGTGTCTTCGGGACTTACTGCGCAGGAACGTATTCTGGCGCCGGCACCCACTGGCCGCGACGCGTTGCTGCGGTGGTCGGAAGAGTCGCTCGATGAACTGCTGTCGATACTGTCGGCGACTGAGCCTGGCGAACTGGTGTGGACGCCCATTCGAGGCGCTCTGGGAAGTATCTGGTGGCGCCGTAAGGCCGCGTTGGAAGTGGCGATTCATCGCAACGACGCCGAGAACGCGGTCAATCTAGATGGGCAGATCATCGATGCCCAACTTGCCCTGGATGGCATTGATGAGTACGCGCAGGAATTTCTGCCCCTCATGTTGCACGCAGTGGCCGAGTCACCGCCTGTCACAGCGGTACTGCTCTCGCCGACGGACGTCGACGATTCGCGCGTCTTGTCGCTCATCCCTGCCGGAGACGATCGAGATCCCGGCGTCCCGGGCGTTCAACTCACCGGTTCAGCCTCCGATCTGTTGCTGTGGATGTGGAACCGGTTGCCCGACGGTTCCCTGGCGGTGAGCGGCGACGGAACCGTGGTCACGTGGTGGAAGGGTTTGGCGATCTGAAGATCCGCTTGTCTACTAACGTCGCGCTCACCGCTCGACTCCTCTCTACCCGAGCAAGGATCGGATCGGGTCGCTCCCGTCCCAGCCGTCGGCCGCGGCTCGGACAAATTCGGCTAGGCCGGTGGTGGCCTCGTTGAGTTCCATGATCTCGATAATTGCGGCGGGGCCGCCCGGCGGTTCGGCGTAGGCGTAGCGCACGCCGTCGCTCTCGCCGCCCGACCAGACTACCGGCCAGCCGGCATCTTGCACGGACTGCACGGCGGCATCGAAATCGGCCGTCCAGTAGGCCAATTGATTGAAACCCTCGCCCTTGCTCGAGAGAAACTCGGTGTAGATGCTCGCGGTGTCGTTCTCTTGCTGGATCACTTCGACCTGCATGTCACCGGAGTTGGCGAACGCGATCGTCAACGTCACATCGCAGGGCGCGCCGCGGTATAGAACGTGCTGGTGCTGTCCGCGGACCACGTACCAGGGGCCGACCCCCAGCGCGACCCAAGACTCGAGCGCTTTGTCGAGGTCGGTGACCACAAAGCCGATCTGACGGATGGGTCCTGGCAGCTTGGCGGGCGGAGTCGGGGCGTTCATTGACCCTCCTTCGGGGTTGCGGTGGACAGCTGTCCTGTTCGTTCGGAAAGGTCAGCGGTCGCGGCGAGAATGTGGTCTTCCGCACAGTAGCTTAAACGTATAAGCTCCGGTCTCGATCCAGAGAGGCACATTCTTGTGACAAATAGCAGCACCGGCACGGGGCGATCGATCCCGTCGGACGTTCTCAGCGACAGCAGGACGCGGCGGGGCACTAACTGCCGAACGGAAGCGAAGTGAAAGGCGGGATTCACCGTGAACGCCCGGGGGTGGCCGAGCTTGCCCCGGCAAACGCGGAATTAGCGACCGCTCTCGGCCAGGACATCTGGATGTCGCCCGGGGTATCCAATGCCTATGCGTTAGGCACCAACGACGGTCGAGTGATCATCAATACCGGCCTGATATTCGAAGGTCCGTTACGGAAGCAGGCATTCGATCCGGTATGCCCAGGACCGACCCGAACCATCATCGTCACCCAAGGCCACCCGGACCACTGGGGCGGCGTGACCACGTTGCGCGAACCGGGCACCGAAGTGGTGATGCACGCCAACTACCGCATCTGGCGTGACGATTCACAGCGCCTGATGCAGTTCCGTATGCGCAACACTTCCTTCGGGTTCGGGCACATCGCGACCGCCATGGCCGAGAACCTGAAGACGATGGACCTTTCGACGCTCGACATGTCGTACCCCGAACCGACCGTCACCTTCGACGACACGCTCGACCTCGAGGTCGGCGGCCGCAAGCTGGTCTTGCTGGCCACACCGGGCGGGGAGACCACCGATTCTCTGGTGGTGTGGCTTCCCGACGATCGAGTGTTGTTCACCGGCAACCTGTTCGGCCCGTTGTTCGGTGTGGTGCCGAACCTTTCGACCATCAGGGGGGATCGCTATCGCGACCCGCTGCAATACATCGACGCACTGAACACGGTCCTGTCACTCGGGCCGGAACGGATTATTACCGGGCACTTCAATCCCATCGAGGGCGCCGACCGGATCGCTGAAGAGGTCACCGCCATGCGTGATGCGATGCAGTGGGTGCACGACCGCACCGTCGAAGGCATGGAGGCGGGCAAGGACGTCCACACCTTGATGGGCGAGATCCGGGTACCCGATCACCTCGATGTCGGTGAGAGTTACGGCAAGACGGCGTGGAATGTACGGGCGATCTGGGAGATGTATTCCGGGTGGTTTCATCACCGCACCACCACCGAGCTGTATCACGTCCCGCCCGCCGCGGTCGCTAGTGATCTGGTCGCCGCTGCCGGCGCCGATGCGCTTGTAAAGGCGGCCCGGGCGCATCTGGATGCTGGCCGAGCACTCGAAGCCCTGCACCTCACCGAACTGGTGCTGTCCATTGAAGGCGACAACGGCGCGGCGCGGGCCGCCGGTGTTGATGCGCACGAACAGCTGCTCGCCTCGGCTGAAAACTATTGGGAGCGAGCATGGCTCATCAAATCGATCGACGAATTGAGGACGACATCATGAGCGCAGTGACGATGAACACGGTGACTTTCGACTTCACCGGCGCCAAGGTGCTGGCCACCGGCGGAACTAGCGGAATCGGCTACGCGATCGCCACTCAGTTCGCCAAAGCCGGTGCCGCTGTGACGATCACGGGCACCCGGGCTTCCGCAGACGATTACCCGGAACAAGACCTCAGCGCCTTTACCTTTCGCCAATGCCAAGCATCGGACCCGGCGGCCATCGACGCGCTCGCCCCTTCCCTGGACGGTCTGGACATCCTAGTAAATAACGCCGGCGGACCCTATGCGGGCGGTAAAGACGAATGGGATCCCGACGGCTACGACGGCTCGGTCGCCGTCAACATGAGTGCACACGTGCGGCTGACCTTGGGGTGTCACGAGCTACTCAAAGCCAGCACCGCCCCGGGCGGGGCCAGCGTCGTCTCGATCGTGTCAATGTCAGCGTTTGTCTCAGCGGTACAAGTGCCTGCCTACAGCTCGTCGAAGGCGGGCCTGGTGGCGTTCACCAAGAACCTCGCCCGCCGCTGGGTCGACGACGACATACGTGTCAACGCGGTCGCTCCAGGGTTAATCGATACCCGGATGACCCATCCCGTCCTCGACATCCCGGAGATGTTGGAACCCGAGATGCGCCACACCCCGATGAACCGGATGGGCACCGCCGACGAAGTCGCCACCACGGCGTTGTTCCTGTCCTCGTCGGCAGCGAGCTACGTCACTGGCGCGACTTACGCCGTCGACGGCGGATACCTGACGGTCTGATCGATGAACAGCGACAACGGTTTAGGAGCAATGATGGTGGACCAACCGGCTACGGCGTCGACGCCCGACGAGGCGCTGAAACAAGCCCGCGACCGCACCGGTCTCATCGAGATCGGGTCCGACTCCTGGCGGCCCGGGTTGGCCATCCTGTTCGAGGAGCTGAACACCTCCACTGTGATCGCGCCGCACGGCCGCGATTATCTGATCGAGAGCATCGTCGCGGCGCTCAGTAACCGGCTCCGGGTGACCGATTATGTGCAGCACCATCCTGAGGTGCTCGAGGAGAAGATCGAACGGCCAGTGGTGATACTCGGTATGCCCCGCACCGGCACCACGGTCATCAGCTATCTGCTCGACTGCGATCCGGCGCGGAGATCGTTGCTGCACTGGGAGCCCGTTCACCCTGTCCCGCCGGCCACCACCGAAACTTTGCGCACCGATCCGCGCTGTCTGGCCCTGCTAGAAGAGCAGAAGCAGATCGTCGATTACGCCATCAAAGCGAAGATGCCCCTGCCGCACTGGGAAGACGCCGACGGTCCCACCGAGGACATGTTCTTGCACGCCCAGGATTTCAAGGGGCTGTCCTGGGACTCGTTCCTCTCGACATCCCGCTATGCAGAGTGGCTCATCGACGAAGCCGACATGACCAGTGCGTATGAGTACCAGAACCTGGTCCTGCAGATTCTGCAATCGACGGCCCCCGGGGTGTGGAGCCTCAAGATGCCTTCCCATTCGGTGCACATCGACACACTGCTCAAGGTGTTCCCCGACGCCCGGATGGTGTGGGCCCACCGCGACCCGTACAAAGCGACCGGGTCCCTGTGCAACCTGTTCAAGCTGCCCAAGGGACTCACCCACATCGAGGGTGGCATGGATCACGAGGCGACGGGCCGCAACGCGCTCAGGCAGATGAAAGCCCATGTCGATCGACCGCTGCGGGCCCGCGAACGTCTCGGCGACGACCGCTTCTTCCACATGTACTACCACGAGATGATGCGTGACCCGATGCAGGTGATGCGCAACTTGTACGCGTGGGCAGGTGACCCGCTGACCCCTGAGGTGGAAACAGCGATGAAGCAGTGGCTGGCTGAGCACCCGCAGGACCGGTTCGCGCTGAACGCTTACACCCTCGACCAATACGGGCTGAGCGTCGAGAGGCTCGAACCGGTCTTCGAGGAGTACCTCTCGACTTTCGACATCGAGCTGGAAAGCACGTCATAGAAAAGGATTTGGATGAAGATCTCAATGGTGACCGGCCCGGGGCAGACCGAGGTCGTCGAAGTACCGAAACCCGAAGTCGGGCCTAACGATGCTCTGATCAAGATGCGCGCCTGCGGCATCTGCGGGTCCGACGCGATGTTCATCGCGATCGGGGGACTGCCGCCCCGCCAGGGCCAGACTCCGCTGGGCCACGAACCCGCCGGCGAAGTTGTCGAAGTGGGCTCCGATGTGGTCGCCATCTCCGTCGGCGACCATGTAGTCGTCAACCCGATGGCCGCGCCCAGCGGCATCATCGGCAACGGTGGCGCGCTGGGCGCGCTCGCTGACTATCTCCTTGTCGAGGACGCAGTCCGCGGAAAGACGTTGGAGGTCATACCCGATCACATTCCGTTCGAAGTTGCTGCGCTCAACGAACCGATGGCCGTCGCACGCCACGGAGTCAACCGCACCCGGCCGAAACCGTCAGACAAGGTGGTCGTGTTCGGCGCCGGCCCTATCGGACTCGGCGCGACGATCGGATACAAGTCCTTCGGGGTCGAGCACGTGGTGGTCGTCGACCTCATCCCCGCACGGCTGGACAAGGCGCTCAAAGTCGGCGCGGATGCGGTGATCAACTCCGCTGAAGAAGACGTTCTGCAGCGGTTGATCGAGCTGCATGGCGAAGGCGAGTCGATGTTTCCCGGGAAGGCCGGCACTGACATCTATTTCGACGCCGCTGGTGCTCCCGCGGTCGTCAACACCGCACTGGCCGCCGCGAAGAAGGGTGCCACCCTCGGGATCATCGCCGTCCACAAAGAGCAAATTCCAGTCGAATTCATCAACATCATGAGCAACGAAATCACCATTGTCGGATCGATGGGCTACCCGGACGAGATCTTCGAGGTCACCGCCGACATCGTCGCCAACTGGGAAAAGTACGCCGTCATCGTCAGCCACGCCATCCCGTTCGCCGACATCGAAAAAGCATTCAAGACCGCCTCCACGCCCGGCGCCGCCGACAAGGTTGTCGTGACCTTCAACTGACGATCGATCGAAACAATTCCGCGTAGCGTGGGCCGAACCTCCCGATTGGGTTGTCCTACAGCCATAGCCGGGCACGGCAGGAAGGCAGCGTGCAATGGCCGAGAACGGACTGAGCGGCAAGGTCGCCGTGGTGGCCGGCGGCGCAACCGGCATCGGCGCAGCAACTGCGAAGCGACTAGCCGAAGAGGGCTGCCGCGTCGTAGTCGGCGATCCCGCCGACGGCGGGGGCCGACGCACCGCCAGGGACATCACGTCGGCTGGTGGCATCGCCACCCCCGTCGTTTTTGATCTTGCAGAACAGGATTCGGTCCGCGCCCTCTTCGACACCGCGACCACCACCTACGGTGGCGTGGATCTGCTGTTCAACGTCGGCGCGGACATGAGCACACTGCGTGGCGACACCGACGTGGTCGACATCGACCTCGCCGTCTGGGACCGAACAATGACGGTGAACCTGCGTGGATACGTGCTCACCATGAAGCACGCCATCCCGCACATGCTCGCCCGCGGTGGCGGCGTTATCGTCAACATGTCTTCGGCCGCAGCCTTTCAGGGCGAGCCTGCCCGACCTGCCTACGCGACAGCTAAAGCCGGAATCGGTGCGCTCACAAGGCATGTCGCGTCACGATGGGGCAAAGAAGGTATTCGCTGTAATGCTGTTGCGCCGGGGTTCACTGCGACCGAAGCGATCCGGTCTGTGCCGCAGTGGCCGGACCTGCAGGCCTCCGCACTCAAGCGGATACGCGGCACCAGAGTCGGGGAAACGACGGATATCGCTGCACTCGTAGCGTTCCTGATGTCTGATAACGGCGGATGGATCAACGGCCAGGTGCTCAACATCGACGGCGGGACGATACTGCGCTGAGCCGTCCATCTTCAGGTCGAACTGCGCCGCACCAACTGTGCGATGGAATGGTTCTTCGACTCCTCTTCTGTCGGGAGACTAAGGGCGTCCAGTATTGCGGCCACCGCGGCATCGACGATCGTTTGAGGATCGAACGCTATTGATGTCAACGGTGGTTCGCTGACATAGCCGGACGGGTTTGCATCAGCCCCGATGACCGCGAGGTCCTGCGGGCAGCGCAACCCGGCACGCCTCACACCGTGTAGCACGATGAACGCTGTGGGATCGGTCTGGGCGCATACCGCGGTCACACCGTCGCCGACCCACCGTTTCACGACATCGGCCGCGTCGGAGCCATCGGTGGCCACCGTCGCATCCAACACGTCGGGAAGGCCGCGCTTGGCTGCGGCGGCGCGCACCCCGTCCAAGTAGTACTCGCCCAACGGGCGCAATGCCGCGGCATCGGAGAACGCAAAGGCCAGCCGTTGATGCCCAAGAGAGGTCAAATGATCGATCTGCAACTCGCCGACGGCCGAGTTCAGCTCCGCTAACTCACCCAAATGTCCATCGCCGAGGCTGATTTGGGGTATGCCCGCGGCCGCCACCGCGGCCGCCACATCGCCACTGAGGGGGAACGTGCTTGCGATCGCGATCGGATCGAGGTCGGCGATCGCCTCAATCACATTCGAACCGTCATCTGTCTCGAACTGCATCGAGAGCACGATGCCATGTCGCGCAAGGATTTTCGTTACCTGGCCGCCCGCCTCTAGCGGCCACTCACCGAGCCCCATGCGCGGGAAGACGAACAACACCACGCCGCCACGGCCGGCTTTAAGATTCCGGGCCGCAAGATTAGGGCGATACCCCAACTCGCGAGCAGCCTTCCAGACGGCGGCCTGAGTCTTCTCAGAGATCTTCTGGCCCGCTGCGCCGTTCAGCACGTAGCTGACGGTCGCCTGCGATACGTTTGCCAGCCGCGCGACGTCGGACGACGTCGGCCGGCTGCCTTTCTGCACCATGACCTCGGCTCCCCACTCAAGCGAACACCCTCATCCTGGCACGTAGACCGTCGTGGAGCCGGTACGGCAGCGCCAGGGTCAGTCGGCTTGCTCGAAGCCGCCGGTCCGGAGTGCGGCGATGACACCGCCGTCGACGAGGAGATCGATTCCGGTGATGAACGCAGCCAGTGGGCCGAGTAGCAGTTCGGCGGCTGCCCCGATGTCGTCGGGAGTTCCGAGTCGTCCGCTACCGGAGCTCTTGACCATGGAGCGCATCATCTGGCCGTTCTCACTGTCCAGTTCGAGGCGTCCCATGGCGGTGGAGATGATGCCCGGGCTGATCGAGTTGATCCGCGCACCCCGCCGTCCCCACGATTTCGCGGCGGCGGCCACTCGAATCACGTTGGCTCGCTTCGCAAAAGGATACGCAAGTTGACCGGTGGCGAGGGCGTTGATGCATGCGGGCAAGCTGAGCAGCTCATCGGTGAGCGTCGTGGCCAATTGTGTCTCGATGGCGGCGTCCGGTGGAGGAATGATGTACGCGGACATACTGGCAATCACCACTCCGGACCCGCCGGATGCGATGACCTGCTCGAACTCGTCGAGCACCAGCGCGACGCCGAGCAAGTCGACGGCAAGGATGGCTTCCGCCGAGGCCTGGCTGGGAGATAGACCCGCAGTGTGCACGACGTGTAGAACGCGGCCAGCATCGGCGGCGAAGGCGGCCAGACCGGCGACCGACTCGCGCGAGGTTACGTCCACCTTCTTCGTCAATACCCGGTGACCGTCGGTGATAAGGGCCTCTGCCACGTCCGTGAGGAGTTGTTCGTCGACGTCGGCCAACACGATCACGCGTCCGGCGCCCATTCTGCGAGCGACTGACATCCCCATCGCTCCGGTGCCGATGATGACCAGCACGTCGGCGACGACCGCATGTTCGGCTGACATAAGAACTCCTTAGGTCGCAAGCGAGGAGGCTTGGAAGCGCGCGGTAACCGACCTGTGTTCAGGTCGCCCTTAAATCACTTAAACGTATAAGTTACGTCTGCGGTGACCGGCGAGACAAATAGGGAGAACTCCGGGCGGACGGGCCGCTATCGGCAACGTCATACTCAGCGGTTGAGCGCGATGTGCCGGTAGCGAGTAACTGGACACATCGACGCCAGCGATGTCCGTTCAGACGACTTGCGAGTGCAGATTAGCGATATGGTTCCGACGGACTGTCTTCAGGAATGTGCTGGTCGCTTCGATGGTGGCTTGTGTGCTCCAACGATCGGTCAGGTCGAAGCCGTGACCCACGCCGGGGATTTCGAGGTAATGGACCGCCGAGGTGGACACCGCCTGTAGCTGGGTGACGAACTCTCGAGCCTCCTGCACCGGGATGACACGATCAGAGTCACCATGAATGACCAGAAATGGTGGCGCGTCGGCATGGATGCGTGTGATGGGCGAGGCGTTGTCGAAGACGTCGCGGTGGCGTTCCATGCTCTTACGGACCACGACGTTTTCGAGGAATCCGACAAATTCGTCGCGGTCACGGGTGCTCCGGTCGGTCCAGTCGTAGCGGCCATAAAGGCTCACCACGGCATCCACTGACGGGTCAGCACCCGAAGCGAGTTCGACGTTGAAATCGGCATCGTGGGGGGCGAGACCCGTCAACGCCGCCAGATGGCCACCGGCCGAGCAGCCGGCCGCTGCCACAAACTGCGGGTCGCCGCCGAAATCACTGATATGGGCTCGCGTCCATGCCACGGCAGCCCGCACATCACGGATATGACGTGGCCACCTGTGCCGCGGGGCAACCCGGTACTGAACCGATACGCACACCCATCCTTGCTCAGCCATATGCGACATCAGGCTGTAGCCCTGAAGCTGGCGCCCGCCGTGCAGCCACCCGCCGCCCGGGACAAACACCAGCACTGGCGCGGGGCCGTCGAGATCGCGACGTCGCCATACATCCAGTACCTGCTGGGGCGCGTCACCGTAGCGCACCGAACTGCGATGCAGGTAGCGGCCGCGCAATCCGCGGGCGCGCAGGAACGGGGCGTGGCGATCGGGTGCCGGCCATGCCGACGTGGGCAGATCAGATGCGACCAAACCGGTCAGCGCGACATCGGCGAGGGCCTGAAGCTCACCGGCCTTGGGTGGGATGCGCCTGCGGCCGCTGATCTGCTGAGCGGCACCGTTCAGCCAGGCCGCCGAGCCGGGCGCGTTGCGCTGTACCCATCCCGCGGCAGCCACGAGAGTGCCCAGCGGTTCGAGATGACGGCCGATCAACGGCATGTTGGCCGCGAGGTCGGTGCACGCCAGCGCGTAGTCGATAGGCATGCGATGCCCGCTCAGGATCGGAGCGCCCCGAAACTGACGCCTGAGCGTCGACATCGACATTCGTTGAAAAGTACTTACCGAAACGTCAACTGTAAAGCACCTCATTCGCAGCTTGCGTCGCCCTACTGAAGTGATGACGCTTCGTGTGTGCGGTCTTATGTGTGCTGGGCGCCGACCTTAGGCTGACCCGGAAGACCGCCGGATCCGTCAAATACCCATGACCGTTATCGGCCAAACCAACAGACTCTTTATAGCTCGTCGTGCGGCGACAGTCATGAGCATCGGCGCGTCTGATGACCAACGGTATTTAATGGCCTCTAGCCCAGTATCGGGAACCGGCGTTGGCCGGCTAGGCGGTCCAGCGCCGCCTGCATGACTGCGCGCACATGCTCGTCGACCTTGTCTACGTCGGGTTCGTCACCGAATCGTGCAGCGACGTCGATGGGTTCCGATACTTCCATGATGATCTTCGCTGGCAGAGGCAGATTGGGCGGCAGCACGGTGGTCAGGCCAAACGGCAGACCAAATGTCAGCGGCAGCGCCTTGAACCGGATCCGGTGCAGCCCAAGCCGTTTGGCCAGCGCGTCGCCACGGGCGAGGAAGAACTGGGTTTCCTGCCCGCCGATCGACACGGTCGGGACGATCGGCGCACCGGTCTCAAGGGCGGTTCGCACATAGCCGGTGCGGCCTTGGAAGTCGATCGTGTTGGCCGTTCGGGTGGGTCGGAATGCGTCGTAGTCTCCGCCAGGAAACACCAGCACCACGCCGCCGGATCGTAGAGCCTGGGCAGCGTTGTCCCGGGAGGCCTCGATGCCTCCTAGGCGCGAGAATAAGGTCCCCAGCGGGCCGAGGAGCACGCCAGTATGCGCCAGGATGTAGAGCGGGCGGTCGTATCCGAAGGCGTCGTAGAACGCCGGCGCGAAGATCAGCACGTCAGGGGTCAGCACCCCGCCGGAGTGCATGGACACCACCAGCGCGCCTCCGCTGGCCGGCAGCGATTCCAGACCGTTTACCTCGGCCCGGAAATACCGCTTGACGACCGGCCCCACGGCATTCTTGACCTGCCTGGTAAATACCGGATCCCACTTCGCGGTGTCCGCGTCGTCGGTGCCGCTCATGGCGCCCCTTTGCGCTAGGCACTTAACCGTAATGAACTCTCTGTCGAATCTCTAGAAGCGAGGCAGACCCACTCCGACAAGACTATTCGCCTGAATCTCCAGACCCGGGGTCATCATCATCCACACCACCGTCCCCCAGTGCTTCTGCTCCCGGGGTCGCGGGAGCCAGCACGTCGTCGCCGGATTCGCCAGCTCGTACGTGCCCTGATTGGAGCCCTTCTTGTGGTCCTGGCATTATCACGGGCGTGGCCTTCCTGGTGTCCTCTGGGCAATGCGGTCATCTAATACCCCACATGGGTCCTCGGGAACCCAGGCCAGGACGGAACGGCGCGGGCAGAGCAGATTCACGTGAGACAAGAAGTGATCCGTACACGCCGTGTCCTTCCAACGAGGCAGATGATTTGCTGACTAAAAGTCGCTCCACCGCTATCCGCCCTGGCCGGGGGCGACGGCGATCGACTTCGTGTTGAGGTAGCTATCGAGGCCTTCGGGTCCCAGTTCGCGTCCGTAGCCGCTGGCTTTGACGCCGCCGAAAGGGGCGAAGGGGTCCATGGTGTAGCCCTGGTTGATCCCGAAGGTGCCGGTGCGGATTCGCCCGGCGATGGACAGCCCGCGGTCGGTGTCGGCGGTCCACACCGACCCGGCGAGCCCGTAGTCGGAATCGTTGGCGATGGCCACGGCATCGTCTTCGTCGCGGTAGGGGATGACGGTGATCACCGGCCCGAAGATCTCTTCTCGCGCAATACGCATGGTGTTGTCGGCGCGCGCGAACAGGGTGGGCTGGACGTACCAGCCGCGGTCGAGTCCTGTCGGCATATCGCTGCCGCCGATGACCAGTCGCGCGCCTTCGTCCTGACCAGTCTGGATGTAGCCGCGAACCCGATGCTGTTGGCGCTGGGAAACCAGCGGGCCGACTTGGGTGTCGGGATTGCTGGGGTCGCCCACCCGAAGGGCGACCATTTCGGAGGCGAGTGCGGCGACGTACTCGTCGTGGCGCCGCTCGGGCACCAGAACACGAGTCAGCGCGTTGCAGATCTGCCCACTGTTGGACAAGCTGGCCGAGCGCACTCCGGCGGCGACGGCCTCAGGAGCGGCGTCATCGAGGACAATGGCTGCGGACTTGCCGCCGAGTTCGAGACTGACCTTGGTGAGATTGGGCGCGCACGCCGCCGCGACGGCCCTACCGGCGGCGGTCGAACCGGTGAACGACACTTTGTCTACGCCGCGGTGGCTTGCCAGTAATTCACCGACGGTGCCATCACCCGGCAGTACGCTGACCACGCCGGAAGGCAAGTCGATCTGGTCGATCATGTCGGCCAAAAGCAGTGCGTTCAGCGGCGATTCGGCGGCGGGCTTGAGCACGACTGTGCAGCCGGCCAGCAGTGCGGGCACCAGTTTGGTGACGATCAGGAATTGCGGCATGTTCCACGGCACGATCGCGGCGACCACCCCGACCGGTTCTTTGCGGACGTGCACATCCGTTCCGAAGAAACCGGTCCGGGTCTCCTGCCACTGGTGGCGTTCAGCCAGTCCGCAAAAGGCGCGCATCATCATCGCGGGCAGGCCGACCTGTGCGCGTTGGGCGAAGGTGATGGGAGCGCCGATCTCTGCGCTGATGGTTGCGGCCATCTCCGAACGGCGCTGGCCGTAGACCTCGGTAAGGCGACGGATCGCCGCGACGCGATCCAGGGGTTCGCTCCGGCCCCAGGGCCCAGAGTCGAAGGCCGCGCGTGCAGCGTTGACGGCTGCCTCGACGTCGGCCGGCGCGGCGGCGGTGACTTCGGCGATGGATTCCTCGGTGTGCGGTGAGATGACGTCGAAGACTTCTCCGTGGGCCTGCACCGTGCGGCCCGCGATTCCGACCCCGCGATTCTGATCCATTAGGGCCTCCCGAAAGGCAATATCAACTACTTGTGATTAGCTCACCGACCATATACCGTCGGCTCGACGGAGTCCTACGGATCACTGAAAACGGTGGCTGCAGCGCCATTCCCCATCGGAATGACTGCCCGCCGAGGGGTCCGCGCGGGATCGGAACGGACAGGAGCGATCGTGGCTCGATTTCCCAAGCCGCCGGAAGGCAGCTGGACGCAGCACTACCCGGAACTGGGCACTGAGCCGGTGTCCTACGAGGATTCCATCAGCCCGGAGATCTACGAGCTGGAGCGCGAAGCGATCTTTAAACGCGCCTGGCTCAATGTTGGCCGCGTCGAACAGCTTCCGCGCAAGGGTAGCTACTTCACCAAGGAGCTCAAGGCCGTCAACACCTCGATCATCCTGGTGCGCACGGCATCCGGAGAGATCAAGGCGTATCACAACGTCTGCCGTCACCGAGGCAACAAGCTGGTGTGGAACGACATGCCGCTCGAGGAGACCAGTGGCGTGTGTCGCCAGTTCACCTGCAAGTACCACGCTTGGCGGTACGACCTGGACGGCAACCTGACTTTCGTGCAGCAGGAGGAAGAGTTCTTCGATCTGGACAAGAGCCGCTACGGGCTGGTGTCGGTGCACTGCGATGTCTGGGAAGGCTTTGTTTTCGTCAACTTTGCGAAGCAGCCGCAACAGTCGTTGCGTGAGTTTCTCGGGCCGATGATCGCCGGCTTGGAGGGTTACCCATTCGGCAAGATGACCTCGCGCTGGTGCTATCGGTCGGAGGTGAAGGCGAATTGGAAGCTCTACATGGACGCCTTCCAGGAGTTTTATCACGCCCCGGTATTGCACGCGAACCAGTCGCCGACCGCCTACTCGAAGGCGGCCGCGCAGGCGGGTTTCGAGGCGCCGCATTACCGCCTGGAGGGCCCGCACCGGCTGGTCAGTACGTCGGGTGTGCGCGCCTGGGAGATGGCGGATGAGATGCGCAAGCCGATCGAGGACATCTGCCAGAGTGGACTGTTCGGGCCTTGGGACAAGCCAGAATTGGGGGAGATGCCAGCCGGGCTGAATCCTGCGAAATGTGATCCGTGGGGACTGGATTCATTCCAGCTGTTCCCCAACTTCGTCATCCTGTTCTGGGGTCAGGGCTGGTATCTGACCTACCATTACTGGCCGACCTCGTACAACACCCACGTCTTCGAGGGCACGCTCTACTTCCCGCAGCCACGCACCCCTCGCGAACGTGTCGCCCAGGAACTCGCGGCGGTGTCCTTCAAGGAATACGGGCTGCAGGACGCCAATACGCTCGAGGCGACCCAGACGATGATCGAATCGCGCGTCATCGACCGGTTTGTGCTCAACGACCAGGAGATCCTGCTCCGTCACCTGCATAAGGAAACCGCGGCCTGGATCGACGAGTACCGGCGCACGTTGACAGCGGGAGTGTGAAAACGTGGTGTCCGCTGTGCTGCCAACCGAATTCGCCGACCTGGAACGCTTCGCGCAGTGGTGCCTGCCCAGCGAACCGGAGCGCTACGCCAAAAGGCTGGCGAGTTCGATGACCGAGATGAAGGCCTTTTACGACGCGATCACGCCGCGCGCCGAGGAGGCGCTGGCCTACTGCGACAAGTTCCCCCTCGACGACTTGCCCGACGACGTCGAGAATCTCATGCACCTGCTGTATTCGATGATCATGGTGTCGTTTCCGGTGGAGTGTTGGAAGCAGCCGCGGGTGCCCGACTCCGGTGCGTCCACCCTGGACTGCGTGTCCGAGCCCGTTCCGTGACCGCTGCGACGGTCCTGCGGGCCGCGCGGTGGGCCGATGTCGACTCCGGCCAAGTCCGCTCGCCGGCAGTGCTGGTTGTCGACGGCGAGCGCATCACCGCGGTCAATCCGCAAGGGCCATTACCGGATTCAGCCACGGTCGTCGACCTCGGAGACGTCACGCTCCTGCCGGGCCTGATGGACATGGAACTCAACCTGCTGATCGGTGGCCCCGGTGGGCCCGAGGGCCTGCCCGCGCCGATGCACGGCGTTCAAGACGATCCGGCGTATCGCACCCTGCGCGGGGCGGTCAACGCGCGCACCACATTGGACGCCGGCTTCACCACCGTGCGCAACCTCGGGCTCATGGTCAAGACTGGCGGCTACCTACTCGATGTCGCGCTGCAACGCGCCATCGATCAGGGCTGGCACACCGGACCACGCATCTATCCTGCGGGCCACGCTGTCACCCCTTACGGCGGACATTTGGACCCAACGGTGTTCCAGCGGCTTGCGCCCGGGATCATGCCGCTCTCTGTCGCCGAGGGCATCGCCAACGGTGTGCCCGACGTGATCGCCTGCGTCAGGTATCAGATTCGCCACGGCGCCAAGCTGATCAAGGTGTCGGCGTCGGGCGGCGTCATGTCGCACAGCACGGGCCCAGGTGCCCAGCAATACTCCGACGCCGAGTTCGCCGCGATCGCCGATGAAGCCCACCGTGCCGGGGTGCGGGTGGCCGCGCACGCCGTCGGCGACTCCGCGATCCGGGCCTGTATCCGCGCCGGGATCGACTGCATCGAACACGGCTTCCTAGCGACCGACGACACGATCCAAATGATGGCCGATCACGGCACCTTCCTGGTCTCCACCACATATTTGACCGAGGCGATGGCGACCGACCGCATCGCACCCGAATTGCGGAAGAAAGCAGAAGAGGTCTTCCCGCGCGCCAAAGCCATGCTGCCCAAGGCGATTGCTGCCGGGGTGCGCATCGCGTGCGGCACCGACGCGCCGGCGATTCCGCACGGGCAGAACGCCAAGGAGCTGGGCGCGCTGGTGGCACGTGGCATGACTCCGATGCAGGCGATCCGGGCCGCGACCGTGGTGGCCGCCGAGCTCGTCGAGGCCGACGACGAGCTGGGCCGCCTCGCGCCTGGCTACCTCGCCGACATCATCGCCGTGCCTGGGGATCCCTCCCACGACATCGGCACCACGCTCGACGTGTCTTTCGTTATGAAGGGCGGACAGATTTACAAGACGCCCGTCGTTGCCACGTGCGATAACGTCGCATAACCGAGAATCGACCGTTGGCAGGGGAGGCGGGCATGGAACTCACCGACAACATTCTGTGGCTGCTCAAGCAGGCCTTCTACTTCTCGCTGACCACCGTTAACGAAGCGGTCAGCAGCCACGGCGTCAGCACGGCCCAGATCGGCGTGCTGCGTCAACTCGCCAACGAACCGGGTCTTTCCGGCGCCGAGCTGGCCCGACGCTTGCTGATCAGCCCGCAAGGGGTGCAGCTCGCTCTCACCGCGCTGGAACGCCGCGGTCTGGTGGAACGGAAACAGGACCCCCAACACGGGCGCATTCTGCAGGCCTACCTCACCGGTGAAGGCCGCAACGTCGCGGGCACGGTCGTCAACGATGCAATTGCCGCACACGACAAAGTGTTTGGCGTACTCAGTGCCGACGAGCAGCAGACCCTGCGCGAGCTACTAGGCCGCGTGGTCGAAAAAGGCACGGGCCATGAGCTGTTCAACGACCACGTCGACACCTGACCCTGGCCGGCTCAGCCATGCGTTACGGGTATCCAGTACTTGATACTAATCGCAAGTAGTTGATACTCTGCTTGAGATGCAAGAATCCCGCGCCTTGTCAGACGTCAGCGCAGCAATGGCGACTGGCGGTTACGCGGCCGGTGTCGACACAGCTGCGCTGCCAGATGGCTTTGTGTCGTTACGCGTCAAACATGTGGTCCGCGAAACCCACGACGCCATATCGATCGTTCTTGACGTCCCCGAATCGAGTTCGCGGCACTTCGGTTATCAGGCCGGGCAATTCCTGACGCTGCTGGTCTGCGTCGACGGCCGACAGCATCGACGGTGTTATTCGATGTCGTCCTCACCGAGCACGGGCGAAGACCTGCGCATCACCGTCAAACGTGACCGCGACGGGGTGGTGTCCAACTGGCTCAACGACACCGCGGCGCCCGGCAACGAGATTCACGCCTTGCCGCCCGAGGGACGCTTCGTCCTGAAGAACACCGACCGCGACGTGGTCGCTTTCGCAGGCGGAAGCGGTATCACACCGGTCTTCTCGTTGCTGCGGTCAGCGCTGATATCCGGTACGCGCAACGCCCGGCTGTTTTACGCCAACCGCGGCCGAGACTCGGTGATCTTCGACGACGCGTTGGCGTCCTTGGATGACTCCCACTCGGGCCGTTTCGTTCTACATCATCATCTCGACGACGAGAGCGGCTTCGTGACGCCTGCGCATGTCGACGCATTCGTTGCGTTTGCCGAAAACGTTGCCGCCGCCGACTATTACATCTGCGGACCAGGCCCTTTCATGGACATCGTGCAGACCGCACTGCGCGCAGCAGGGGTGCCGGCTGATCACTTGCACCTGGAGCACTTCGAGGTCGCCGAGATGCCTGTCGACCCGGCTGCCGGCGGCAATATGGTCACTGAGGAGGTGACCATCGAGCTACACAGGCGCACGATCACGGTGCCCTATTCGCGCGGCGACACCTTGCTGCAGACCGCCCGCATGGCCGGCTTGCAGGCGCCGTCGTCATGCGAAGTCGGTTCCTGCGGAACGTGTATGGCCCGTCTGACGCAGGGCAGCGCTCGGATGATCAACAACGACGCACTCGAGGACGACGAGGTGGAGGACGGCTGGGTGCTGACCTGCCAGTCGCTCCCGACCA
>Ga0302326_10008318_pt1 | contig 22908 bp, 20 predicted proteins | sample Palsa_T0_3_FD_202264 | JGI IMG/M metagenome (GOLD analysis project Ga0302326, IMG submission 202264) | Peat permafrost microbial communities from Stordalen Mire near Abisko, Sweden - Palsa_T0_3 | ecosystem: Environmental > Terrestrial > Soil > Palsa > Peat permafrost | place: Sweden: Abisko... | reverse complement strand
GGGTTGCGAACTGGCATCCAAGCTTCCGCGGCCAGGTGCCCTCTTCGAATCGGCAAGGAGGCGTGCCGTGGAACGATCCGCGGCCCGGTCTCGTTGATCACCGACGAGGGCCAACACTCCGGCCCACCCCCACAGAACGGAACACCACATGAAATGGATCGGGCTACTGCTCCCCGCGGCACTTGTTGCCTGTGCCTCGACGCGTCCGCCGACCGTCCTCGTACACACGGACAGTTCCCCCGTCGCGCCCTTCGCCACCTACCGCACCTTCGGGTTTGGGCTCGCGGGAGCACCGCCCGCGCCGTTCCAGGAGTCGGCTCGATCGTTCGCCGTGGAGCGACGTATGCGGGCGCTCGTCGTCGCGGAGCTCGTCGGCAAAGGGTATTCGGAGCAACGAGGGCCTGCCCATCCGGACTTCGTCGTGACCGTCGCCTCGGGATACACCGCGGAGGCCTTTTCCATGGGCGAGGCGCCATTGTTCGAGACCGCCGAAATAGGCGCGATCGTCGTCGACGCGTTCGATGCCTCGAGCGCGGCTCACGTATGGCACGGCACCGGCGAAACGGAGGTCGACCCGAGGAAGATCGACGACCCGCTGCTGCAAACCGGCGTTCACCGCGTCCTCGCTTCGTTCCCAGTGCGCCGCGCGGATAGCGGGCCCGCCGTCATCTCCAACCAGGTCCCCCAGGCCCACGGGCACGAGGACGGCGCGCTTCGTGTAGTGCCCTAATCCGACCTTGCCGGTCGCGTCGCCCAGGGCGCTCCCGGCTCTCCGAAGCGCGTGCCCGCGGGGAACGACAGACCGAAGCGCGAAGACAGAACCTCGAGAAGCTCGTCGGGGTCGTCGACGGTTCTCGTCTCCTTTGCGCCGCGCCCGTAGGTGCTGAGCTCGCGGTTATACAAGACGGAACGCGCATCGCGCGTCGCGCAGCTCACGATCAGATTTTGCCGGAACCGCGACGCGGGATGCGTCGACGTGTACCAGTTGGCGACCTCGAAATCGACCGGGGGCAGGGGCTCGTCGGTGAACGTGTAGAGGTCGCGCCACTCGCCGGCGACGAGCGCCTGGACGAGCCGTTCGTGCGCCGAGGTCAAGACGCGCTGGGCCTCGAAGAGCGACGGCTGCGCGTCCTCGCAGTCCAATCTCAGCGGCGCCGTCAGGCCGACGCCTCCGTACCCGCCGTCGACGAGGAATCGCTCGCCTGCCAAGGCGACGGTGAGGACCATGTGCGTTCGAGGCAACGTGACGCCGGCGGGCACCCGCCAGCGTCCTCGACCCATGTGCGCGGTCACGTCGAAGCCGATCTGGCGAAGGACGCCCTCGAGCAGCGCGTTGTGCTCGAAGCAATAGCCACCCCGTCCACCCCGGATCAGCTTTTCTTGAAGCGAGGACGCATCGAGCGGGATCGGCCGGCCCAGCAGGACGTCGAGGTTCTCGAACGGCAGCGCCAGCGCATGATGCTCGATGAGGGCCGCGAGCACGTCGAAGTCGGGTGTACGACGGCCTTCGTATCGCACGCGCGCGCAGTAAGCCTGGAGGTCGTAGGCGTCGATCTTCACGGACGGGGGACGCTAGCCCGGGCAAGGCGAGCCCGCGAAAAGGGTCAGACCAGGTAGTAGAGCTCCTCGCCCGCGATATCGAGCGAGGTGCAGTGCGGGCACCCGCCGGGGCTCGCCTCGTGGGCGATGCGATACGCCTCGCGCACGGCCGCGACGGTCGATGAACCGCCCGTTGTCCCGGCCGAGGGGAAGACCCGACTGGACGGAATCCACCGATCGAAGCGGAGGCCTCGCACCGCGCGCAAGAGGTCCGGGCGCAGGCCGCTCAGCACGATCGGGATCCCGCGCCTGCTCATGTCGCGGCAGAAGTGTTCCAGGCGTTCGACGCACACGAGGTCGGGGTTTCTCGACCTCCGAAGGCGCAGGACCGCGACGCGAGCGCCCTCGGCGTTGGCCCCGATGCGGGCGAGGAGCCTGTCGAGCTCGGGCGCGGCGCCGAAGAAGAGCTCCCCCTCGACGTCGTAGATCGTGACGAGCCGGCATCGGGGGTCACCCTCCCGCGCGCGCCGGATCACGCGATCGGCGCCGACCACGAGTTCGGTCGACACGATGTGCGCCGCGCGGGGCACGAAGAGCACGAGCGAGACGGCGACGCCGACGAGCACCGAAAACTCGACGCTCACGAAGATCGCGCACAGCGCCGTCGAGAGGATGAGCGCACCGTCGTAACGCGAAGTGAGGAAGGCGTTGGCGATCCGCCGCCACTCGACGAGCCGGTATGCGGTGACGACGAGGAGCCCGGCCAGCGCCGCACGCGGCACGAAGCGCGCGAGCGGGGCCAGCGTGAGCATCACCAGCGACACGGCCAGCGAAGCGAAGATCCCGGAGAGGCGGGTCTCGGCGCCGGACTGGAAGTTGATGGCCGAGCGCGTGAGGGAGCCGCTGCCCGGCAGGCTCTGGAAGAAACCCCCGCCGAGGTTCGCGAGTCCCTCGGCCATGATCTGGCGGTTGTAGTCGAGCTTTTGCCCTGTCTGGCTCGCGATCGACTTGGCGATGGCGAGCGCCTCGAGCAGCCCGAGGACGGCGACAGCGAGGGCGCTCCCGGACATCTCCTCGAGCCAGCCGAGCTTGACCGCGGGGACGTGAAACCGCGGCAGGCCGACAGGCACGTTGCCGAGCACCTCGACGAGAGGTGGACGGCCCTTGTCGTCGCCGCACCAGCCCGCGGCGGCGGTGAGGAGCGCGACGAGGACGAGCGAGGCGAACATGTCGAGACGGGGAAGCCGATGCTTCTCGACGAACCGCCGCGCCAGAAGGGCGGCGCCGATGGCGGCGCACGCGACCACGACGGCCCGCGGGTTGGGATGTCCGCCGCTGGAGACGGTGAGCCAGAAGCGGTGGACGACGGCCTGATGCCCGTTGCCTCGCTGGGGCATACCGAGCAGGTTGCCCACCTGTCCGACGGCGATGAGCAGGCCCGCGCCCGCCATGAAGCCCAGCACCACCGACTCGGAGATGTACCGAGTGAGGTCGCCGAGACGGAGCACGGCGATCACGATCTGAACCGAGCCGGCCATGACCGCCAGAAGGAACATCGCCTCGTGGGCCTCGACCCGCGCTTCGGGATCGAGGAAGGCGAGCGAGCTGAAGACGACGAGGGAGATGGCGTTCGTCGGGCCGTTGATGAGATGCGACGAGGAGCCGAAGACCGCCGCGATCGCGGTGACGACGATCGCCGAATAGAGGCCGTAGATGGGCTCGACGCCCGCGATGAGCGCGTACGCCATCGCCTGGGGCAGGGAGATCGCCGCGACGGTGATCCCGGCGACGATGTCCCTTCGCAGCGGGAGCCATCCGTATCGCGGCGCGCGAGCCACGTCCGGCAGGGGCAACGCGTCAGCGGGCGCGGTCATGGGAGCCTCGCGCTGAGGCTGTCGTAGACCCCGCCGTCGGCGAAGAATCGTTCCGCGGCGTCGTCCCAGTTCTTGGCGACGAGCTGCACGGGAAAGAGCTCCACGGCGCCGAACTTCGACGCGTACGCCGCGAGGACCTCCTGCCGATACGGGCGGTAGCCGTCACGCGCCAGGATCTGCTGGCCGGCGGGGGAGAACAGAAACGCGAGGTACTGCCGCGCCGTCGCTTCTGTCCCGTGCCGCGCGACGTTGGCATCGACCCACGCGACGAAAGGCTCGGCGCGGATGCTCGTCGGCGGATCGACGACGACGATCTCCCCGGCCGAAGCGGACGCCTGGGCGAGGGCTTCGTTCTCCCACGCGAGCTCGACGTCGCCGACTTTCTCTTCGACGAACTCCATGGCGGTCGTCTGTGCCCCGGAGCCCAGTGCGACGGTGTGCCGGTACAGCGCGCCGACGTACGCCCGCGCGGCCTCTTCGTCGCCGCCGCGACGGAGCACCGAGCCCCACGCGGCGAGGAAGGCGAGCTTTCCGCTGCCCGATGTCTTCGGGTTCGGCGTCACTACCCCCACGTCCGGTCGTACGAGGTCCGGCCAATCGGCGATGTGTCTGGGGTTGCCGCGCCGAACGACGAAGACGATCGTGGAAGAGTAGGGTTGCGAGTGGTTCGGCAAACGCTCGGACCAGCCCTCGGTGAGGAGGCCCGTCTTCCGGAGCGAGTCGACGTCGGAGAACAGGGCCAGCGTCACGACGTCGGCTTCGAGCCCTTCGACGACCTTTCGGGCTTGCGCGGACGAGCCTCCGTGCGACTGCGTGACCGCGACGCGGTGCCCGGAGCTCGCCTCGTATTCGCTGGCAAAGGCGGCGTCGAGGTCGGCGTAGACTTTGTGAGTCGCGTCGTAGGAGACGTTCAAGAGGGTGCCCGCCGTCAGAGACCGGTCCACCCGGTTCGACGCGATCGCCATCGCCGCGAGGGCCACCCCGGACAGAGCGCCGAGGTCCCAGAGACGCGCGCCGAGCGAACCCCAGCGCCCCTCGCCCCCGGGCCCCGGGCGCTTGCTGGGAGGCTCGGATCGGCTGCGATTTTCGCCCGGCCGCGGCTCCATCCGGTGGGGGACGCTAGTCGCTGCCCTCGGCCTGCGTCTACTTTAGCGAACGCGCACCGGTGCAAAAGTCCGTCCGGGGGTACAAATTTGGGCCGTTCGATACGGAAGAGCCCTTGCGGAGGATTCGATACGTCTGTTATGCGGGACGCCACTATGAAGGCAGTCACTTTCTGCACGGTAGCTTTCGTCGTCACCGTCGCGTCGACCGCGAAGGCCCAAGCCCAAGACAGCGGCGCGCAGGCGCCCCCCCCCTCGTCCGGACCGACGCCGCCGGCACCTCCGGCGGCAGCCCCGCCGCTGGGCGCCCCGTCATCGGGTGTGGACAGCACATCGGCCGGGCAGCCCGCGCCGTCCGCGTCCCCGCCTCCTGCGGCGCCGTCCGCCTCCCCGAGCCGGTCGACTCCCGCCTCCTCCGGAGGTCCCGGCGACGCCAATCCCAACGCCGGAGGTCCGGGAGGCCTCGTTGTCGAGTCGCCCACGTCGACCACGACGGTCTCGCCGAACCCCTTCGTGAATCGCCAGACCCCAACGGCCGAAGGGGGCCCTGGCGATCCCGCGGCCGTCGCGGCGGGGCCCGGCGGCTTCCGCATCGTGGCCATCAACAACAGCGCGGAGATTCGCTTCCGAGCGCTGGTCCAGGCCGACGGTCGCTTCTGGTTTGATGACGTCCAGCGCCCGCAGGTCAACACGTTCCTGATCCGCCGAGCCCAGCCCTGGGTCGAGGGGCGGCTCCCCTACGGAGTGACGTTCCTCTTGAACCCGGACTTCGGCGGCGGCACCACCGTGCTGCAAGACGCCTACCTCGGGCTCGACCTGCACGAGGCCTTCAAGCTTCGCTTCGGCAAGTACCGACCGCCCTTCGGTCTCGAGCGCTTGCAACCCACGTCGAACCTTTCGTTCGTGGAGTTCGGGCTCCCCACGCTCCTCACCCCGAACCGCGACGTGGGCGCCATGGCGTACGGTGACCTGGCGTCGCGCTTCGTCGGATACGCGGCCGGAATCTTCAACGGTGTGCCGGACAACGCCAGCGCGGATCTCGCCGCCGAGAGCTGGAAGGAGTTCGACGGCCGCGTCTACCTGCGTCCTCTCGAACCGATCGCGGACCACGCGGCCGGAAGGCTCTTCGTCGGTGTGTCCGGGACGTTCGGCTACGTCAACGGAACGCTCGCCAACCCGCTTCTTCCTACATATAAGACGCAGGGTCAGGCGAGCGACTTCACGTACATCGCTGCGGCGACAGGCGCGAACTTCGCAAACACCACCGTCGCGAACGGCGCGCACAACCGGTACGGGGCCTATCTTTACTATGCTCTCGGCCCGCTGAGCGTCCTCGGCGAGTTCTACGAGTCCGACCAGCTCGTCGGCAACGCGACGAAGGGCAACGTCTGGGTGCACAACACGGCGTATCAGGGCCAGGCGACGTTCGCTTTCTTCGGCGCGGACGCTTCGTACGACTACGTCCACGTGCAAACGCCGTTCGACCCGTCCGCGGGTCACTTCGGCGCGCTGGAGCTCGCGCTTCGCGCCGGGCACCTCAACATCGGCTCCAACGCCATCCCGACGTACGCCACGATCGGCCAGATCCATGGCGCAACCGAGTACGCGGCGGGTCTGAACTGGTACTGGAGCGACAACGCGAAACTCGTCGCCAACCTGGATCACACCGAGTTTCAGGGCGGAACGGCGACGGCGCCCGAGATCGCCATCGGCCACCGCGAGGCCGAGAACATCGTCCTGCTCCGCGCCCAGGTCGTCTACTAAGACGGCGGGATCGCGTGTCCTTTCCAATGCCGAATTTCTTCGAAGGGTCTTTCATGAACTGCCGTCCGATCGTCATCTCGGTTGTCTTTGGCCTGGTCGCCGGAATCGCCGTCTCGGCGTGCCAGGGGGGCGAGGTCGTCCTGCCCCTTCCGCCCTCCGACGCGGGGGCGGATGGATCGAAGGGCGACGCCGCCTCCACGGGAGACGCCGCTTCCACGGACGGAGCGCCCGGCGACGCCGCGGAGGGCGACGCCGCCGCGACAAAGGACGCGGAGGGCGCGGAGACGGGGGCGGAAGCGGGTGCGGAGAACGAGGCAGGCTCGGTCGGCGAGGCCGGTCCGAGCGACGCCGCGTCCGACGCGCCGCCGCCGGACGCGAACGAGGAGTGACGCGGTTTCAGATCGGCTGGGCTTTGCCCAGCCGGTCGAGGGCCCGCGACGCGGCCTTGCGCACCTCGACGTCCCCGTCCGCGGTGAGGTGCGAAAGGTCGCTTCGCGCCGCCTCCGACCCGAGGTGACCGAGAGCTTCGGCGGCCGCCCGCCGTACGTCGGGAGCGGGGTTCGCGAGCAGCGGCAGCAAGTGCGTGGCGGACGCGCGAGCGCCGAGCGTGTCGAGCGCGACGACGGCGGCCTTGACGACTTGCCAGTGGTCGTCGCCCAGGGCGCGGACGAGGGGGCTCACCACCTCCGGCGCGCGAGAGTCGCCGAGGGCCTGGGCGGCTTCGACCCGCACCTGCCAGCTTTCGTCGGAGAGGCGCGGCGCGACCCGCGGGGTCCACGTCTCCGCGTTCGCGGTGCGGGCAAGCGCGGCGATCGCGAGTCGGCGTACGCCCGCGTCGTCGTCGTCGAGCCGGGCGAGGAGCGCCGGCGCGCTGCCGCTGCTGCGCAGGTATGCGACGCTGACGACCGCCGCCCGGCGCACGGCGGGCACGGGGTCCGTCAGGGCGGCGAGGAGCGCGCTCATCGCCCCCTCGTCGCGCAATTCCCGGAGGCCGATCACGGCCCACTCGCGGACCTCCGGATGCTCGTGCCGGGTCGCCGCGACGAGCGGGGCGAGGGCGCCCTGGCCGCGGAATTCGCGCACGGCCGACTGCGCGGCCTCCCGGACGCCCGCATCCGAGTCGGCGAGCGCCGAGACGATGGCCGGCAACGCGCGCGCGTCGCCCAGCTCTTCGAGCAGGCCCACGGCGAGCCTCCGAACGGTCGGGTCCCCGTCGCTCACGGCCGCGACCAGCGCGCCGAGGTCCCCGATGCCGATATCGTCGGCGCGGTCGATCAGCGCTAGCTGTCGCCGGGTCGCGTCGGGATCCGAGAGGGCCGTCTGCAGTTCGCGCGTCGTCTCCGTCGCCATCGCTCAGCGCACCAGAAACGGGATCTTGACGGTGATGGCGTCCTTCGGACAGTCGATCTCGCACGCCAGGCAGTACCAGCACTCGTCGTGCCGCATGTGCGCCTTCTTCGTCTCGGGGTTCACCGCGAGGCAATCGACGGGGCAGGAGTCGATGCAGATGCGGCACCCCGTGATGCACTTGGCGAGATCCACGACGACGGGCACGTCGTAGACGCGCACGGTCTGGGCGTTGCCGACGCGCAGCGCATCTGCCGCTTTGGCGACCTCGCGATCCTCGAGATTGCTCATGGCACTGTTCCTTCCAACGCGCCGTTCTCCGCAGCACCACGAACGCGAAGCCCCTGGTACCCGGAGAGCTCGTCGCGTGTCATGGGGACGACGTACTCCTCGATGGGACGCTTGGAGAGCAGCATCTCCCCGTCGGGGCCCTTCTTGAGGTTGACGTGCACGAACCACTCGGCGTCGTTGGGCTCCGGGTAGTCGAGCCTGTGGTGATAAAGGCCCCAGCGGCTCTCGGTGCGAAAGAGCGATGCGCGAGCGGCCATCTCGGCGCAGTCGCGGATGAAGCCACACTCGGCGACGCGCATCAGCTCGTGCGGATCCGTCGCGCCCACCTCCTCGAGCTCGCCCCGCAACCTCTCGAAGTACTCGAGCCCCACGGTCATCCGGTTCGCCGTCTTCGGCGGCTGGAGGTAGTCGTTCACGAGCCGGCGTACCTTGTACTCGTACTGGTGGTGCGGCACGCCTCGGGGCCGGGACAGCGGCGCGAGGATCCTCGCGCGTTCGGTCGCCACCTGGTCGTCGAGGTCCGACTCGTTGACCGGCGGCTCGGCCTGGGCGGCGTACACGAGCGCGTTCTCGGCGCAGATCTGACCGTACGTCAGCGCCCCCAGCAGGTAGTTGTGCGGAACGCACGCCATGTCGCCCGCAGCGTACAGACCCGGCACGCTCGTCTCGCCGCGTTCGTTCACCCAGACGCCGGACGCGCTGTGACCGCTGCACAGGCCGATCTCGGAGATGTGCATCTCGACGCTGTCCGCGCAGTACTCGTGGCCGCGGCCGAGATGAAAGCGGCCACGGCTCGGCCGCTCGGTGCGGTGCAGGACCCTCTCGATCTCGGCGAGCGTCTCGGGCGCCAGGTGCGTGAGCTTCAGGTAGACGGGCCCATTCGACGAGTGAAGCTCGCGGTAGAACTCGAGCATCATCTGCCCGCTCCAGTAGTCGCTCTGGATGAAGCGGTCGCCGCGGGCGTTGACGGTGTGTCCGCCGAGAGGACCGGTCACGTAGGCGCAGGCGGGCCCGTTGTAGTCCTTGATGAGCGGGTTGATCTGGAAGCACTCGATGCCCGTGAGCTCGGCGCCCGCGTGGTACGCCATCGAGTAGCCGTCGCCCGCGTTCGAGGGATTCTCGTACGTGCCGTACAGGTAACCGGAAGCGGGGAGGCCGAGCCGGCCCGACGCCCCACAGCACAAGATCACGGCCTTCGCCCGGATGACGCTGACCTCGCCCGTGCGCACGTCGACGCCGATGACACCGGCGACGCGCCCGCGATCGAGCAGCACGCGGGTGGCCGCGAAGCGGTTGTGCACCTGCACGCCGGCCCTCTTGATGAGCCGCGTCAGGATCTTCTTGAGATCGTACCCCTCGGGCATCGGAAGGACGTAGCGGCCCTGGTGGTGGACTTTCTTGACGTCGAAGTCGCCACTCTCGGTCTTCTGGAATTTGACGCCCCAGCGATCGAGCTGCTGCAGCATCTCGAAACTCCGCGTCGCGTAGGCCAGCACGGCGCGCTGGTCGACGATCCCGTCGTTGGCCGTCGTGATCTCTTTGACGTACTGCTCCGGGGTGGCGTGGCCCGGGACGATGGCGTTGTTCAGGCCGTCCATCCCGATCGCGATGGCGCCACTCCGCTTCAGGTGGGCCTTCTCGAGCAGGACCACCCGGCCGGGTGGAAGGTCCTGCTGCGCGCGGATGGCGGCGGTCGCCCCCGCGCTCCCGCCTCCGACGACGAGTACTTCGGCCTGGGTGACCGCGACATTCACGGAGCGTCCACTATCATGAAACAGGCCGGGTGCACCACCGCAGCAGACCGGCTTGACAGTCCATCCGCGACGCTGTCATAGAGTTGGTGTCCTCTAAAGAAGACGACGGCCACAACCGCGGCCTCGCCTATGACGAGGAGACGTCGATGCTCAGGCTCGTGCGAATCCTGTTCCTTGCGAGCCTTTCACTGGCTCTTGGTTGCGGTCGGGGCAAGCGGGACGAGGCGACGACGGGCTCGTCATCGGCGAGCACCCCATCCCGTGCGGTCGCGGCGTACGGCAAGCCCGGCGACCCTATCCACCTGTCGGTGGGCTACCAGCCCTACTACGCGGAGGCCTGGTCTGGCGTCGTGATGAATGGCCTGGAGCTCTGGAAGAAGTACCTACCCGCGGGCTCCACCGTCGAGTTTAGCGTGGGGCTCCAGGGGGCCATCATCATCAACGCGATGATCGGCGGCAAGGAGCAGATCGGCTACGTGGGCGACATGCCCGGCATCGTCGGGGCGACGAAGCGTGCGGTGTCGGACCTGCGGATCGTCGCGAACATCGGCCTCAGTCACGATCAGTGCAACGTGTTTCTCGCACGACCCGACGCGCCGTCGTTCACGAGCCCCGAGGCCGCCGTCCGCTGGCTCGACGGCAAGACGGTCGCCGTCCCGAAGGGCAGCTGCACGGACCGTTTCGGCGTGGCGGTCTTCAAGAAGCTCGGCATCGCGCCGAAGGAATACTTGAACCAGAGCATCGAGCTCATCACGAGCGACCTTCGCGTCCACAAGCTCGATGGCGCCATCGTGTGGGAGCCCACGGCCTCCAGGCTCGTCGCCGAGGGCCTCGCGCGGCGGGTCGCCACGGGCAACGACTTCGCCGAGAACGACGCGGCGCTCATCGACATGCGCGAGGACCTCATCGAGCAACGGCCGGACGTCGTGAAAGGCTGGCTCGAGGCGGAGCTCGACGCGGAGCTCTATCTCGCGGATCCGAAGAACGCGAAGGACGTCGTACGCATGGTCAAGGAGCAGACGACCGGGTTCGAGGAACCGGTCCTCTGGCAAGCGCTCTTCGGTGCCTATCCGGCGAACGAAGGGGGGAGCCCGATCCGCATGATCGTCCCGTTCGGGTTCACGAGCGCGTCGCTCGAGCTCATCAAGCGGTCGACCGCCTTCCTCTACGAGGCGAAGAGCGTTGCCGTGCCGGAGCTTCCTCCGGACGCCATCGTCACGGAGTTCGTCGACGCGGTCCTCAAGGGGCGCGGGAAGACGGCGCCGGTCGGCGAGGTACGGGCTTCGTCGCCGACGGCTTCGAAGTAGCAGGGGAGGCGCGATGCCGGAACCGTCCGCACGCACGCAATTGCTCCGCGCGACGCTCGGGAACGTTCCGGGGCTGGGCGACCTCTCGTCCGATGCCGTCGATTCGATCGTTCTCGCCGCCGAGGAGGGCGAGACCGAGGACGGGCAGCTCGTCTACGGCGGGACGGAGATCGTCACCCATCTCTATGTCGTCCGTGCGGGCAGGGTCCGGCTAGAACGAGCTGGATCGGCGGCCGAGCGGACGCGATGGGCGGGTTCCGGCGAGACGTTTGGCTGGCACACGCTGACCGGCATCCGTGGGGAGCGCGCCACGTCCGACGGCGCGACCACGCTGCTGCGAATTCCCGAGAGGGCCCTCCTCCAGGCCCTCGCGAGCGCCCCCCTGCGGCGCGAACAGCTTCGAGCGTCCGTCGGCGGGCGCGCCGGGGCGATCGGTGCACGCGCGAAGACGTCTTCGGAGGCCCAGGCGAGCCGGATATTTCGAGCCATGGTTGACAGAGCCTTCCAGTGGTTCCGCTCCCCGGCGCCGTACCGGAGGCTGCTCGGCTACGCGCTCTTTTTCGGTGGCTGGTACCTCACCGTCGAGGCGTGGGCGCTTCCCCACTTCGACCGGCTGCCCGGCATCACCGAGGTGGTCCACGAGTGGCTGAGCAAGGACCCGACGTTCGGTCTCTCCGTCTATACGCCGGAGTACTACGCGCACATCGGGTCGAGCCTCCGCCGCGTCGGGATCGCGTTCTCTCTCGCGACGGCCCTGGGCGTTCCAGTCGGGCTCGCCCTGGGGTCGTCGACGACCTTCCGGGAATATGTCTTTCCAGTCTTCGAGCTGCTCCGCCCCGTGCCGATCCCTGCCTGGATCCCGCTCGCCATCCTCGTGTTCTCGGGTGCGGAGGCTCCGATCGTGTTTCTCACCTTCCTCGCTTCGTTCTTCGCCACGGCGTTGAACACCTTCCTCGGCGTTCGCTCCATCGATCCCAAGTACGTCCTCGCCGCTCGCTGCCTCGGCGCCTCCCCGTGGCAAGTCTTCCGGCACATCGTCGTGCCGGGCGCGCTCCCGTTCGTGCTGACGGGCCTTCAGATCTCCGTGGGCGTGGCGTGGTTTTCCATCGCCGCTGCCGAGATGTGCTCCGGCCAGCTTGGCCTCGGATACGTGATCAACACCTCCTATACGGAGGTGAAGTTCCCGACGATCGTCATCGGGATGCTCACGCTCGGCATCCTGGGTTTTGCCACGAGCGCGCTCGTCCGGCTGGTGGGTGAGCGGCTCGTCGTCTGGCGCGCCCGCGAGCTCTCGATGGAGAGGCCATGACGAGCGGCGCCATCGCCTGGAGACCGGCCGGCACCCAGCGAGCCGCGGCTCCGGTGCTACCGCGGTCGGCCAGGGCCGACGCTCTCCCGCGTCGGCGAGGCGCGATCCGGATCGCCGACGCCGTGAAGTATTACGGAACCGGCGAGTCCAGGGTCCTCGCCGTGGACCATTGCTCGCTCGACATTGCCGCGGGCGAGGTCTTCGTGGTCATTGGCCCGTCAGGATGCGGCAAGACCACGCTGCTCAACGCGCTCGCGGGCTTCCACTCGCTCGACGCGGGCTCGATCCACCTCGACGGCGAGCTGCTCTGCGGGCCCGGGCGCGAGAAGGCGCCCATCGGGGCCGATCGGATCGTCGTGTTCCAGAACGGCGCCTTGTTCCCGTGGAAGACGGTGCTCGAGAACGTCGCGTTCGGCCCCGCCATGCGGGGCACGATCCCGCGGACGGAGCTGCTCGAGCGGGCGCGCCGGCGGCTCGCAGAGGCGGGACTGCAGGGATACGAGGAGTCGTATCCCGGGGAGACGTCCTCGGGCGTGAAACGCCGCGTGGAGATCGTCCGCGCGCTGATGAACGATCCGGCGGTGCTGCTGCTCGACGAGCCGTTTCGCGCCCTCGACGCGCTGACCAAGGCGATGATGCACGAGGCGCTCATCGCGAGCTATTTGCGCACCGGCTCCACCGTCTTTTTTATTACCCACGACATCGAGGAGGCGGTGTTTCTCGGGAGCCGCGTGGCCATCATGACGTCCCGGCCGTGCCGGCCGAAGAAGATCTTGAGCATCGACATCCCCTATCCGCGCGGACGAGAGACGGTGACCTCCAGGCGGTTCCGCGAGCTCGTGGCCGAGGCGATGGCGGCGGTCCACGAAGAGGCTCTCAAGGCGTACGCGCTTGGCGAGAAGGAGGGCTAGGGACGTGGTCAACTCCGCCGTGGCGGGTGTGGCGGAGTCGGGCGCCCGGCCCCGGTCGACCATCGGCATTCTCCGCCTGCCGCGCGCCCAGCGGCGCGCGCTCGTCTCCTACCTGGCGGCGCTCCTCGTCTGGCAGCTGGGTTCGACGAGCGGACGATGGCTCGGCGTGGAGCTGCCGCTGCTGGGCCGGATCCCCGCACCGTCCGACGTGCTCGGGGCGTGGTCGCACCTGATCGTCGACCCGGGGTACTGGCAAAGCTGGCTCGCGAGTTCGAAGCGCGTGGCCGCGGGATTCACCGCCGCCGTCCTCACCGGCGTGCCACTGGGGCTGATCATGGCACTGAGCCCGCCGGTCTGGGACGTGGTCTTTCCGGTCTTCGAGCTGCTCCGCCCCATCCCCCCGCTCGCGTGGGTCCCGGCCGCGATCATCTTCTGGCCGACCCAGGAGCTCTCGATCGACGCGGTCATCTTCATCGGCGCGTTCTTCACGCTGGTCTTGAACGCGGTGAGCGGCGCGAGGAGCATCGACCCGCGGCTCATCCAGGTGGCCCGTTCGATGGGGGCGTCGAGGGCGAACATCCTGACGCGGCTCGTGTTGCCTGCGGTCCTTCCGTCCGTCGTCGTCGGTATGGAGGTCAGCATCGGCATCACCTGGGAGGTCGTCGTGGCGGCGGAGATGATCTCCGGCGGCGGTTCGTCGCGAGGCGCCTCCTCCGGCGGGGGCCTGGGCTTCTTCATCTGGAACTCGTACGTGGGCGGGTCCTACCCGCAGATCATCGTGGGCATGATCTCGATCGGCATCGCCGGCTACCTGTCGAGCGCGGCGCTGCGCGTCGTCGCGGCGCGTCTCTCGCGCTGGAACGCGCCGTACGGGGGCCGCGCGTGAGTTTGCCGGAGTCGCGCCTCGACGCGGTCAAGACGCCCGAGACGGCCTTCCAGGGGATCGAGCTCGTGGACGTGGAGAAGACGTACGGGCAGGGCGCGCGTACGCGAACGGTCGTGAGGCAGTGCTCCTTCCGGATCGATCCCGGTCGCTTCACCGTCATGATTGGGCCGTCCGGAGCCGGCAAGAGCACGCTCATTCGGCTGATCGCTGGATTCGAGCCGCCGACCTCCGGCGAGATACGCGTGGGCGGCAGGCCCGTCCGCGGGCCTGGCAAGGACCGCCAGGTGATGTTCCAGGAGACCGCGCTCTTCCCGTGGATGACCACGGCGGCCAACGTCAGCTATGGCCCGAAGGCGCGCGGCGAGTTCGGTCCCGAGGCCCTGCGGCTCGCGGACGCCCTGACCGCGCGCATGGGCCTCGAGCGGTTTCGCGGCATGTACCCCGCGCAGCTCTCGGGCGGCATGCAGCGCCGGGCCGAGCTCGCGCGCGCCATGATGAACGACCCGTCGGTCATGATCCTCGACGAGCCGTTCCGCGGGCTCGATTCGATGACCAAGCGGCTCATGCTCGAGTACTACGCGACCTACGGCGAGGCATCGCAGCGCACGAACTTCTTCGTGACGACCGACGTGGACGAGGCGATTTTCCTCGCCGACCGCGTCCTCGTGATGACCCATATCCCCACGCGCGTCCGCGCCGTCGTGGAGATCGACTTGCCGCGCCCGCGCCGCCTCGCGGCGCTCGTGGACGACGAGCGCGCCAACGCGCTGAAGGCCGAGCTCCTGGCGATGCTCCACGAGGAGGCCGCGAGGGCCTTTGCCGCCGGCGGCAAAGAGACGGCCGACTTCGTCGAGGCGTACCGCCGCCATCACTCGTCGCCGCCGTCGGCGACGCGCGACGGATCATGACCTCCTCAGCTCCGCGCTCTTGCCGATAGGAGAACCCCCGTGCCCCGAAACGCCGCCGAGTGGACCGAACGCCCGCGCTTTCCTCGAACGCACTACGTCGACGCACGCATCTACACCGACGAGAACATCTTCCGCGAGGAGCAGGAGAAGATCTTCGCCCGCACGTGGATCCTCGCGTGCCACGAGAGCGAGCTCGCGAAGGCCTACGACTACCGGACGTTCCGGCACCCCTCCGGCCAGAACCTGGTGCTCGTCCGGGGCGACGACGACCGCGTCCGGGCCTTTTACAACATCTGCCCGCACCGCGGGAACACGCTCGTCAACGCGCCCGCGGGCAGCGCCCGAACCTTGACGTGCGTCTTTCATGCGTGGACCTTCGACTGTCGCGGCGACTGTACCGGCATCTCGCGTCGCAAGGAGGGCTTCCAGGATCGCCTGGAGAGCGCGAGGGTCGGGCTACGGGCCGTGAGGACCGAGCGAGGCGCCGGGGGCTTTTACTGGGTGAACCTCTCGGACGACAGCGTGCCGCTTCAAGACTCTTTGGCGGGGTCGCTCGGGGTGATCGAGCCGTACCTGAGCGAACCGCTCGAGGTGTTTCACTACCAGAAGGTCCGCATCCGAGCGAATTACAAATTATGGCATGATACCAATAGCGAATTTTATCACGATTTCGTTCATTACTTCAATCGAATCACCGGAATGCAGCAACCCGGGTACTTCGGGCGCAAATACGAGACATTTCCGAACGGGCACGCGTCCGTCGGCTCGATGCGAGTCCGGTACGATCAATACGAGGGGGGCGCGGACCGCATCGGCTGGCCGGGCCTTGAGGCCGGGGGTTGGTTTCTCGTCGACCTCTTCCCGGGGATGACGTTCAACCTGCGCACGTCGGTGCTGCGGATCGACACGGCGATCCCCATCGCCCCCAACGAGGTCGTCGTCGAGCTCCGGGGGCTGGGCCTCCGGAAGGACACACCGGAGCAGCGCGCGCTTCGAGTCCGGGACCACAACGCCATATGGGGGCCGTTCGGGAGAAACCTTCACGAAGATTTTCTCGCCGTGACCGGGCAGGGCGTGAGCCTGCGCGATGACCGGACGGACGCGCGCTGGCTCCTTCATGGTCGCGAGGAGGCCAGCACGATTCATGATGAAGTCGGAATGCGCCACTTCTACGCGGAGTGGAGTCGCCGCATGGGCCGCCCGGCTTCGGACCCGTTTGCCGAAGGGGACGGCGAGTGAGAACGGCCGTCGAAGAGCTCGTGTATCGCTCGTGCCTTCTGCTCGACGCACACGACTTCCCGGCGTTCCTCGACCTGTGCACGGACGATTTCCGGTACACCGTCGAGGCGCACGCCCCGGAGATCCGACGCGCGATGGTCTGGCTCGATCACGACAAGGCGGGCATGAAGGCGCTGTTCGAGAACCTCCCTCGCCACTTCAGCGATCCGTCGCCCCTTACCCGGCACGCCACGGTCTACACGGTCACGTTCGAAGCCGGCGGTGGCCGGGCCAGCGTGGTGACTGCCCTCCAGGTTTTCCGCACGGTGCTCGACGGGGGCACGAGCAGCCTCTTTGCCGTGGGCAAGCTCTACGACACCGTGGTCGTCACCGATGGGCGCGTCGCCCTCGCGAGGCGCGTGGTCAAGCTGGACACGCGCGATCTGGGGATCGGGAGCCACGTCCCGTTCTGAGCACGCCGCGCGCTGACCTTCGTGTCGCATGGTTCCGGAGGTCGCTGGAAGCGAGGCGCGGAGGCGATCGAGGGGCCATGTGGGACGGCTGCGGCCATCGTCGCAGGGGCACCCAGCGTCCCATTTGGTAGACGCACGTCTACAAATCGGTAAGCTCGGAAGCGAGGTCAACGTCATGGGTACGCTTGCCTCGGGGGCTGCCGAAGGGACGTTGTCAGGATCGAAACGCTTCGCCATCACCCCGAAGGCGCCAGCGCACCCGGACCGTCTTGTGGAGGGGGCCGCCTCGACGGTGGAGTTCGTGATCGGCGACCTCGTGACGCAGGACACGGGAGCCATCGTGAACCCGACCACCCCGAGTCTATCGGGCGGCGGCATGGTCGATCTGGCGATCCAGCGCGCCGCAGGCCCAGCCCTCGGCGACGCGTGCCGGGTCGCAATCCGTAAGTTACCCGCATTGCTCTCTCCGGGCGAAGCCGTGATTACCGCCGGGTTTGCGCTGCGCGCCGGGTACGTCGTCCACTGCGTTCCCCCGAGATACGGGGACAACCCTGCGGTCGCGGCCGCGCAGCTCGCCTCTTGCTTCCGCAACGCGATCGTACTGGCCCGCAATCGCGGCGTGTCGTCGATCGCCTTTCCGTCGATCGCGACGGGCATCCTCGGCTACCCGCTCAACGAAGCCGCGCCCATCGCCCTGTCTGCCGTCGTGGAGGAGGTCACGCAATACATCGCGCCCTTCGAGGTCCGCTTCGTACTCTTCGGTCCATCCACGCTCGACGCCTACGTGGCCGCCGCCGAGGCTTACTTCGCCGGACCGCGCCCTTCGCGAAGGGCGCGGTCGGAGTGACGCTCGCCGCGCCTCCATATGTTCTGAACGTTCGCCGACTCGTCGACGAGGAGCACGTCGTCCCGCACTTCCAGCCTCTCGTGTCGGTCAAGCGTCACGGTCTGGTCGGCGTCGAGGGGTTGAGCCGCGGGTGGGCGCCCGAGACTCGGACGCTCATCTCCGCGCACGAATTGTTCACGGCCGCGCATGCTCAGGGGATGAGCCGCGAGCTCGAACTGCTCTGCCGGCGCAAGCTGCTTCAGGAATTCCGCGGTCTGCTGGCTCGACACCCGCATCTCGTTCTTTCTCTCAACATGGACCCCTCGTCCATCGATCGGCGTCTGTGGTCTGGATACCTGCGGACGCAGGTGGCGGAGGCCGGCCTCGCTCCGCGCGACGTCATTCTGGAGATCGTCGAATCGGCCGTCACGGACGAAGTCGAGCTATCCCATTGGGTGCAGTCGTACCGCAAGGCCGGCTACCTCATCGCGGTCGACGACGTCGGCGCTGGGCACTCCAACTTGAACCGAATCTCGCGGATCCAGCCCGACATCATCAAGGTCGATCGCTACCTCGTGAGCGGCGTCGACTCGGATCGATACAAGCAAGCGGTCGTTCGGTCACTCGTCGACATGTCCCGACACGCTGGGGCCATGGTCATCGTCGAGGGCGTCGAGACCGAGAGTGAGGCCCTCACGCTGCTCGACATGGGGGCAGACGTGATGCAAGGGTTCCTTTTCGCCCGACCGCGGACGGTGGACGAGCTGGAAGACTTGTCATTGCCTCGGCAGCTCGCGGCGCTCGGCGCACGCAGCCGGGACCGCCGAGTAGAGTGCCTCCGCCGCGAACGCCTCAACCTGAAGTCGATCTTCCTGGTCGCGGACGAGGTGCGCAACGCATTCGCGCGGCTCCGTCCGGAGGGCTTCGAGGCTGTGCTGAGCCGCGTCACGAAACCACTCCACGCGATCGAATGCGCGTACGTCCTCGACGACGTGGGTGTCCAGTGGACGTCGATGGTCGTCGGCGAGGTTCCCCTCGAAATGGCCCGCCCATCGACTTTGTTTCGACCCCTTCCGCCGGGTTCGGATCATGGGGCCAACGACTACTTCTACCGGCTGATGGATCCCGACCTCGCCGGGACCACGTACGTGACTGCGCCGCACATCTCTCTCGTCACCGGCAATCCCTGTGTGACCATCAGTGCCCTCGTGCACGACAGCGAGCAACGCGAATACGTCCTGTGCATGGACGTGAACGCGCCATGAAGTCCGGCCCGTCAGGGCCGTCGCGGTCGTGCTCGGGTTCCCGTCGGGAGCTCCTCCGTCGCCGTCGCGGAGGCCGCGTCCAGAGTCGTGGCCAATCCGCCGAGCGACGTGTGCTCCCGCACGTCGCCGGGATCTTCGCGGGGGCCGTAGGTCATGACCAGGAACATGTGGAGGCGCTCGTCGCCGTCGTTGCGGTACTCGTGCGGGACGTCGGCCTGGAAGAGGATGGCGTCGCCTGGGCCCAGCCGGTGCTGCTCGGGGCCGATGCTCAGCTGGAGCGTCCCGCTGGCAACGACGAGGTTTTCGGTGGTCCCGGGGGGGTGAGGACCGGCCTTCTCGACGGACCGTGACGCCAGGCGCAGCTCGTAGAACTCCGCGAGCCTGAGCCGGTCCACGGGGAAGAGGGCCCGCGAGACGAACGTCCCGTCGTGGGAGGTAAGCACGCGCGCGGTGGAGGCTCGCATGACCGCGGAGCGGGGCGCACGGCCGTCGCCGATGAGCGCGGCGAATGGCACGTCGAGGGCCGTGGCGATCCGCCAGATGACGTTGATGGTCGGAGTGCTCTTGGCAAGCTCGATCTGGCTCAGCATGCCCCGGCTCACCCCCGACGCGCGCGAGAGACGCTCCAGCGAGAGCCCGCGCTTGGTCCGGAGGCGGCGCAAGTTGGCCCCCACGACCGGGGACAGGTCGACCGAGGGAGCGCGTCGCGAGGTGGGACCGTTCGGATCCGGTGCACGGTTGCCCGCCCTCTGCGGACTCTTTGGCCCGGAGGGCGACGCGACGGACACGGCTCTCTTGTCCAATAAAAGAGACAGCACGTCAAGCGGTAGCTCCCCGCACGAGCCCCCGAGCAACTGCTCCAATTTAGCGGAGGAAACGGAGCGCCAGGGGTGCCCCCGCGTTGACCGCGTCGCCCCCCGCCCACTACTCGTTGGGGTGCCTGCGAACCCCGGAGTGCATCGACCATGACCATCCATCAGACGCTCGGCGCGCCGGCCGCCCGCCAGCTCGCCAACACCACGAAGACGCCGCCCCAGTGGGTCGGCGTGACCCCGCGCTGGCTCGTGAGCCTGCTCCCTTGGACGCCCATCGAGGCGGGCACGTACCGCGTCAACAAGGTGAAAGAAGGCGGCGAGAAGGACATCGGCATCGAGTGCAGTCCCAGCGACGCTGCCGACCTGCCCTGTACGCTCATCGACTACGAGGACCAGCCGCGCGAGTACACCCTGAGTACCGTGACGACGACGATCGAGGTCCAGACGCGCATCTCCGACCTCTATCGCAGCCCCATGGACCAGGTTCGCGAGCAGCTCGGCGTGCTCGTCGAGATGGTCAAGGAGCGCCAGGAATCGGAGCTTATCAACAATTCGAGCTACGGCCTGCTCGCGAGCGTTCACCCCTCGATGCAAGTCGCGACGCGCACGGGAGCGCCGACCCCGGACGACCTCGATGAGCTCATCGCGAAGGTGTGGAAGGAGCCCGCGTTCTTTCTCGCTCACCCCAGCGCCATCGCGGCCTTCGGGCGGGAGTGCACCCGCCGCGGCGTCCCGCCGCCCACCATCAGCATGTTCGGCTCGCCGTTTCTGACGTGGCGGGGCATCCCGCTCGTCCCGACCGACAAGCTGAAGGTCGACGGCAACAAGACCAACATCCTGCTGCTGCGCACCGGCGAGAAGAAGCGCGGCGTGGTCGGGCTCTTCCAGCCCGGCATCCCGGGCGAGACGAGCCCGAGCCTCTCGGTCCGGCTGATGGGGATCAACCAGCGCGGCGCCGCCGCATACCTCATCTCCCTCTACTGCTCGGCGGCCGTCCTGACCGACGACGCCATCGGCGTGCTGCAGAACGTCGACGTCGGCAAGTACCACGAACACAAATGAACCCCACCGATCCGGGCGACGCCACAGGCCTCGCGAAGGAGATCGAGCGGCTCGCCAATGTCTACTTCGCCGGGGCGCCGGGTCCTGCGCTCGAAGCCGCGCCGGCGGCTCCGGGCGCGATGACGGCGATCTCGCCCGGACCGGTCGCGCCGCCCAACCCCGGACCGAGCGCGCTCGCGGTCGGGGGTGGAGGCGCTTCTCCCGCCGCCATGACGTCGCCGCCGGTGCCGGGCTATGCACACCGGCTCCCGCTTGCGGCCTCGCCGCCGCCGAAGGAGGCCGACTTCCGCGCCCTGCCGACGATTCTCTCGGAGAACGTCGGCACGCCGTCCGCCATCGCCCTCGCCAGCGCAGGGTCGGGCGACGTTGCCACGCCCTATTTCCTCGAGCTCGCGGGGCGTCCGTCGCCCTCGACTCCGGCGGGGGGCCCAGTCCCACCGTCCGTCCCCTCGACGTCTGGCCCCGTCGGGGCCCCGGCCGCGTTGTCGCAGTGGCACGACGTCGCGGTGCCGACGTTCGGGGTACCGGTGACGCCGTCGCCCGAGACCACCGCGCCCGCCGTCCCGGCGGCATCGGTACCGCAGTACGAGTTCCGTCCGGAGGTCGTGCCGAGCCTCTCCAGCACGCCCCGGCCCCTCGATCCGAACGCGATCAAGGCCGACTTTCCCATCCTCCGCGAGCGCGTGCACGGCCGAGAGCTCGTGTGGCTCGACAACGCCGCGACGACGCAGAAGCCCCAGGCGGTGATCGACCGGCTCTCTTACTTCTACGCGCACGAGAACTCGAACGTGCACCGCGCCGCCCACGCCCTCGCTGCCCGGGCGACCGACGCGTACGAGGCCGCGCGCGACAAGGTGAGCCGGTTCCTCAAGTCGCCGTCGCCGTCACAGATCATCTGGGTCCGTGGGACGACGGAGGCGATCAACCTGGTGGCCCAGAGCTGGGGGCGCCGCAGCGTCGGTGAAGGCGACGAGATCGTGATCACGTGGCTCGAGCACCACGCGAACATCGTCCCGTGGCAACAGCTGGCGGCCGAGAAGCGTGCGCGGTTGCGTGTGGCGCCCGTGAACGATCGGGGCGAGGTCATCCTCGAGGAGTACGAGAAGCTCCTCGGCCCGCGCACGCGCATCGTCTCGTTCACGCAGGTCTCGAACGCTTTGGGCACGATCACCCCGGCCCGCGAAATGGTGGCGATGGCGCATCGCCACGGGGCGCGCGTGCTCGTCGACGGAGCGCAGGCCGTCTCGCACATGCCCGTCGACGTCCAGGCGCTCGACTGCGACTTCTACTGCTTCTCGGGGCACAAGGTGTTCGGGCCCACCGGGATCGGGGCGCTCTTCGGCAAGGCCGACGTGCTCGAGGCCATGCCGCCGTGGCAGGGCGGCGGCAACATGATCCAGGACGTGACGTTCGAGAAGACCGCGTACCAGGGTCCTCCGGCGCGGTTCGAGGCCGGCACGGGGAACATCGCCGATGCCGTCGGCCTCGGCGCCGCCCTCGACTACCTGAACGGCATCGGACTCGAGAGCGTGCAAGCGTACGAACACGAGCTTCTTGGCTACGCGACCGAGAAGCTCCTGCAGGTGCCGGGGCTGACGCTCGTCGGCACGGCGCCCGAGAAGGCCGGGGTCCTCTCGTTCGTGCTGGATGGTGTGCGCACCGAGGACGTTGGCGGAGCCCTCGATCAAGAAGGGATTGCGGTCCGTTCCGGCCACCACTGCGCGCAGCCGATCCTCCGGCGCTTCGGCCTCGAGAGCACCGTCCGGGCTTCGCTCGCCCCGTACAACACGTGCGAGGACATCGACGCCCTCGTCGCGGCGGTTCGCCGACTGCAGGCCGGCCGGAGCCGCTGATCGCCGGCACGACGCGCGGGAAGGGGAGGGCGCTCCTCGTAGGCAGGGCTTGCGTCCTGGTCCTCGTCTCGTATAGTGGACACATGGTCCAGGCGATCGGTCCCCGGGAGGCGCATCAACTCATCGAGGCAGGGGACGTCGACGTCATCGACGTCCGGGAACCGCACGAGTGGTCGGGTGGGCATCTCTGCGGGGCGCGGCTCGTTCCGCTCGCCCAGCTGCGGGGCAACCCGCGAGCAGCCATCCAGCGCGACGGCGTCATCTTCGTCTGCGCAGCGGGGGTGCGAAGCGATACCGCCGCACGGCTCGCAGCGTCGCTGGGCTTCGCGCGCGTGTACAACCTGACCGGTGGGACGCGGGCTTGGGTACGCGCTGGCTTGCCCCTGGTCAACGAACTGAGCGT
>Ga0302326_10008317_pt1 | contig 22911 bp, 15 predicted proteins | sample Palsa_T0_3_FD_202264 | JGI IMG/M metagenome (GOLD analysis project Ga0302326, IMG submission 202264) | Peat permafrost microbial communities from Stordalen Mire near Abisko, Sweden - Palsa_T0_3 | ecosystem: Environmental > Terrestrial > Soil > Palsa > Peat permafrost | place: Sweden: Abisko... | reverse complement strand
ATGTCGGCCTTGGACTTGTATTGGTCGCGCTTGGGATCTTCTGCTGCCTGAGGCTCCTTCCCCATGACGGGATTGGTGAAGAAGTAGTTCGATCCTGCCGCGTGCAGCAACTGCTCTGCGAAGCTGCGTTGCGCCGGCGTAGGCTTGAAGTCGTATTTGTCCTCAGGAAAATCTTCGGCCACGGCGATGAGTTTGCGGCCAACCTCGTTCCAGGAATCCAGCACGACCTTCAGTTCGGGGTCGGCAGGTTTGACGGCTGCATCTTTCTTCATCGCGTCCTGGGTATGGGCGGGAAATGCGAACGCCAGCAAGACGCTAGCGAGAAACGGTATTCTTTTCATTTCTTTCTCCACGATTGAGTTTCGCGAATCAAAATTTCAACTTCTTATTTCGCCTGCGCTAGCCCCGCAACAACTGCGGCAACTTTATCGAGCTGCTCATTCCAGCCCTCTACTTGCCCGCTGTTTTTTGCGTTCTCCATGGTTTCATTTCCAATTAAGGTGAGTTTCGTCTGGCCGTTTCCAAAATCCTCAAAAATAACCACGTTGTGCGCATCGTCTATGGCCTCATGTTCAATTCCATATTCTGCAGGCTCAACCTTGTTTCCCTGCGGGTCGGAAAAGTACATGGAGAAAACGATCTTCTCGTGCAGAACAATCTCGTGGTATTCACCAGCATTCCAGCCCTCCTGTCCATCCGGTGTTCTCATGCAGTAGAGAAATTTTCCTCCCACGCGAAAATCCGTCTTGCAAACAGGCGCAGTAAAACCCTTCGGCCCCCACCACTGCATCACATACTTCGGGTCTGTCCACGCCTTCCAAACCAACTCGCGTGGGGCATCAAAAACTCGTGTCACAACCATCCGCTCGATCTCATTCACCGTGCTTTTTGTCATGTCGAACCTCCGCTTTTTTCATTTGAGTCACAACCGCATCCAGCTTCTCGAAACTTTCTTCCCAGAATTGGCGATAACTAATCGCCCAGTCGCTGACCGTCTTTATCGCCTCGGGCCTAAGCCTGCAAACACTCTCTCGTCCACGCTTGGTCTTGATCACAATCTGTGCCCGCACCAGGTAGGCAATATGTTTTGAAATCATCTGCTGCGAGAGTGCAAACGGTTCCGTCAATCCATGCACAGAGGCAGGCCCATGGGAGAGTCGTTCGATCATCGCCCGACGGGTTGGATCAGACAAAGCCGCAAATGTTGTACCGAGACTATCCACAACCATATGGTAGTGGATTTTCCTGTCGATGTCAAATGTGAATTTCGCGATTCCTGAACCCTGACTCATTCACCTGACGATGAAAGTGCGTACCGCAACCTGCGCAGGAGCGCGAGCCGCCACGGTTGCGGCGCCGGCGTCAGCGGCCGGAGGAATGCAGATTGCCTCTGGAACCTGTTCTCGATGCGCCACCGGCTTGTCGGGCAATTGATCTTTGCAGTTGACTCTCTAGCGACTTTCGTGACGAGTGGTAAATCGCCACTCGCTCAGCGGCACCGGTTTGTACCAAAAAGTCGACCTATGTGGATCGATGCGAACGCACTCAGGATACCGAGCAACCCGGAACTTTGTTGTGAAGCCGGCCATTACATGTTAGGCGTACGTAATAGCAGTTCGCGTGATGGCGCGTGAACTGAAACCCCGCTCGCTTGGCGTGGGAGTGGCGCGTTGTCAGCCGCTGCCCCGAGCCCTGCAAGCCATGAGCCGCAATCGGCACGACGTTCGGTTATGGATTTTTGTTCGGCGCTGCAGAAGCGGACGCACCGATCTGGGTCTGCAAAATTCCTCCTCCGTCGATCGAAAAACTGATTCCCAATCAGTCGGTTTTAGCCTTAACGGCACGCCCTTGCGCATTGCAACACTACATGTCACTCATTCCAAAGACGAAAGAAGGTCCTGAGAGTGGGTTTAGATTCTAAGCAACTTGTTTATTTTGAATAATATGGCGGAGAGAGTGGGATTCGTACCCACGCCTGGTCAATGGCTTCCATAACTTGTAGAAACTACATTGCCACGGATGCCAAATTTGCCACGCTCGCCGCGTACCATTGCACGCTATCGCACGCCAGACGGGATGAGGTCCTGAAATTGTTTTCGAGTCCGCGCGACAAATCCCATTGCGCCATTGTCAATGATTTTTGTGGTGGACGTGTGCATTGGGTGTTTCCCGAGGTATTTTTCTGGCCCAACGGCCTTAACTATGGTCTGAAATGTCCCAAACGCTATCCTGAATATCTCTTGCGCGGTTTCTGTGCCAAAGAAGCGCGCCCAAAATGGCGCCCAGCCCCCCGTTGGTTGGTGCAAATGAGCCAGCAGAACCCTTTTTTACACTAGGCAGACTCCTCAAAACCCATTTGGTCCGGCCTTGATCGGAACGAAGGCGCTGAGATTCGGTAGGATAGAAACCTGATGGAGCTTTACATCATTGCGGCCCGAATGGTGCTGGCAAGACAACCTTCGCTCGGGAGTTTCTTCCCAACTACGCGGATTGCAAGAACTTCGTCAATGCTGACTTGATCGCGCAAGGAATGGCGCCGTTTTCGCCTGAGACTGCCGCCCTACGAGCAGGCAGAACGATGCTTGGGGAGATCCGATCATTTGCCGCACGGCGCGTCTCCTTCGCTTTCGAAACTACGCTGTCCGGCCGAAGCCATCTAACTTTGCTCGGAAAACTCAAGGCCGAAGGCTACGACATTCATTTCTTCTTTTTGTGGCTTAAGAGCGTGGATCTTGCGCTGTCAAGAGTCAAAGAACGAGTTTCAAGAGGCGGACACGATGTGCCCGAACCAGTCATCCGACGGCGTTTCGATCGGTCCATGCAAAATTTCCTGCTGCACTATCGGCCCTTGGCAAGGTTTGGACGCTGTTTGACAACTCGGGCGAAATCCCCAACGTGATTGCGTTCGAGAGGGATGAAACGATCCGTATAATAGACAGAAGCACCTACACTGCGCTGGTCAAGCGCTACGGTCGAACATGAGCAAGCCTTCAAGAGAAGTATTACAGTTACCGATCGAGAAGCGGGCCGAAATTGCCTTTAAGGTCGCAGTGGCTAAGGCCATCGACGAGCACACCCGCTTAGGCCTCCCCGTCTACATATGGCGCAACAGCAGGGTCGTGAAATTGTCTCCGAACAAGACGAGTAATTCTTCCAGACGACGAAAGTAGAAGGCGTATCCACTAGTTGATTGAGTTTTGTCGGCGGGTACTCTTTGGCGACCGGAGTTCTTCTAGTTTCACGGGCGCGGGAGCCTTCACATTCCTTGCGGTGGCGTCATAGAGGTTGAGGGCCAGTGCAACATTGTACTCACGTTGCACCCCATTGCACGTTATAGGTGGCGTTGCTCGTAACTCGTTGAAAGAAAACTGGCGGAGAGAGTGGGATTCTATATCGCCGTCAGCTGCAAGTCACAGTGAAACCCTACAGTTCCGCGATAATACCTTGTGTTTGTGCGGCTTACAAGCGAATTCGGTCTCAGGCTGAAGTTTCGATAGTTTCTCCTGTGAACCTCATTTCCGTCGAAAGTGGTATCACTGGTATCAGTGGGGAAAAGAGCCATAACTAAAAGCCACCACGTTTGCCCGCACTCGTTGTCCGCTCCAACCTCTCCGGGACACCAGAATGCGGCGGTCCAACAGAATTGCGCTTCTTCAATTCAGTCGGGAGAAGGACCTTTTTCGCCGCAAACCGCATCCCGTCGACCCTCTGCAGCAGAAGACGGGCGGCGGTGGCACCCAGTTGATATCCCGGCTGGTAAACAGATGTCAGGGAAGGATCGGTAAACTTGGTGAATTCAAGACTGTCAAAACCGGCAATCGACAAGTCTTCTGGACATCGAAGGCCAAGTTCACGAGCCGCCTGTAGTACGCCAAAAGCCATGAGGTCGTTGCACGCAAAAATAGCAGTTGGGCGCGGGAGCATCTGAAGAAGGCGAAGAGCTGCCTGGTAACCACTCGCGGTATCGAAACGCGCTTCCTGTATATACTCCGGCTCAATTTCGATGCGGGCTTCGTTTAACGCGCGCGTAAAACCTTTCAAGCGCTCTGCCGCATTGGTCAACTTGAGCGGCCCGGCGATCACTGCCAAACGTTTATGCCCCATCTGAATCAAATGGCGCGTTGCCAGATAGGCACCCTTCGCGTTGGCCACCAGAACGGCGTCGCCTTTCCACCCCTTAGGCACCCGGTCAATACAAATCACTGGGACCGAAGCCGAGGCGTAGGCGCGGAGGTGACCCGAGATGTCCGCACCCGCAGCCGGAATGATCAATAGTCCTGCAATGTGATAGGCGCGCAATTCGCGAACGTACGACTCCTCCTTCGAAGGATCGTTGTCCGCGTTGCACAGAATCACGCGGAAGGAGCGTTTGTAGGCCACGTCCTCCACACCCCGAACCACGCCCGGGAAAAATGGATTCGTAATGTCCGGAATTACCATTCCGAGCATGTTAGTTCGGTTTTTACGGAGTCCCTGCGCCAAGGCACTCGGCTGATAGCCCATGCTGCGAATTGCTTCGATCACACGCTCTCGCAGCTTCGGCCGAACTGTTGCGGTTTCATTGATTACATGCGACACCGTGCCGATCGAGACGCCGGCACGCTCGGCGATTTGCCGCATTGTCACAGGTGCTGTCATGGCTTGCCGTGCCGAAACACAGGAGGAGTGTAGTACCCGGCATTCTGGAGAGCAGCCGGCCAGTTCACTGCGAGTCTACTACACAACGGAATCCGACTCCTCCGGAGCGATCCATACTCGGGGACATCATCAGCAGCTTCCCGTGCTCGTTCAGTTTGTACGCCTGAGGAAAGTACCAGATCGAACCCTGCGGCTTATAGTAACTGCCGCCGCGGAGAATACCGCCCCGCGTGTGCTCGTCAACAAACTCCTCCGACCACTGCCAGACGGTTCCTACCATGTCCATCACGCCGAATGGGCTGGCTCCTTTCGGATGTGCGCCGACCGGATCCGGACCTCGCATAGTACGTGACTTGTCAGGCACCGGCACAGCACCGTCATCCCACTCGTTACCCCAAGGATAGAGGCGACCGTCCGCGCCTTGGGCGGCGTACTGCCACTCCCATTCATGGGGCAGGCGTTTTCCCGCCCAACTTGCGTACGCCCGCGCGTCTTCCTGGGAGACCCATGTCACCGGTTTGTTTTCCCATCCCTTCAGATAGGTGTCATCCCTCCAGTCCCGGAGAAAATTCAGGTCATCCCTGGGATGATATTGGGTGGCGTCAACGAACTTCTTGAATTCAGCGTTGGTAACCGGGTACTTGTCGATGTAGAAAGAAGCCACATGCATCGGGTGCTCATGAAAGCGACGTGGTGAGTCCTCCCACGGATACTGCACATCTACTCCAACGTCATTGAGCCCTTCAATTTCGATCCCGGAGACTTTAAAAAGGAAATCGGCCTCGGGGATCTTTACCATCCCTGCCGGGGCAATCGTAGCGGCCTTCGTCGGTTGGATAGGGACAATCTGCTGGGGCACAACCTTCCATTCGTGCGAATAACTGGCCAGCGGCGTTGCGGTCAGCTCTTTCATTCTGGACATCAAGACCTGCACCTTCTGGTCTGGTGCGTCGTTGGTCGCCAGGATGGCTCCATAACCCTCTGCTTCGATCGAGAAGGTAAGAACAGTCCTGCCACTCGGCCTGGTCTCAGCCTTCAGCTCCACTCCGTGATAGAGATCGAAGTAACGAACGTTGTCTTTCGCTGCAACCTCCATCTGGTCGCCCGCGACATCATATTCGTTTCGGTTCACAATCGTCCAAACTGCTTCCTCTCCTTCCGGCCAGCGGCTGGCAAACACTCCATACCGAAGCATGGGGGACATCGGTTCCCAGTCTTTGCTGACCAAGAACGGTGCAACCGCACGTTCGATGGTGGCCACGCGTCTGGTGGCTTCTGCGTCGCGCGGCGTGATTCCATTCCAGATGCCCCAGATGTTCTCCCAACTCTCCCAGCCAACTCCGTTGAAAAAAGCGAACTGCAGATCGTCGGTTTTGTCACGATTCCACCGGTGCGAGATGTTCACCATGTGCCGCGTTTCAAGCCACTTGTACTTGTCTACGAGAGGAGTGAAAGGAAATTTGTATTGGCCCCACGTCATGACATTCCACGCCAAGCCCTCGTCAGACGGTTCGTGTTCAGGTTCGAATGCCAGTGAGTGGCCGATCTTGTCAGCGGCTGACGAGAACGCTAAGGGAACACCGTCCTGCGTGTCGCCGTTGATGCCGTCGGCGCCGACTTCCGCCATCAGACTAGCGATCGCATCTGGCCAAGGCATGCCGGGATCCCGCGTTCCTTGGTCCCACATCATCATGGGAAACAAGACTCGTACGCCGCGGCGATGAAAGTCGGCAATCATTTGCTTCACGCCGGCAACGCCTCGGGGCATGCTGCGGATCATGTCGTGCTGATTGCGATTATCGATTCCCATGTTTGGATAGGTCGGCCAGATCAGGACTGCGTCAATGCCGCCGTAGCGCTTTTCAAGGTCGTCGAGATAGCGGTCTACGGTGTACTTGCCGGCGATCGGATCATAAAAGTACCGATCCTGAACCATCATCTGCGGCTGCATGAAACTCGACTGTGTCCATTTCAACGCAGGCAGATCGTATCTGGCGCCATCATAGCCGACACGGATGCGGCGTTCCATCCTCCAGTGTGTGATATCGGCAAGCCATGCGTCATGTTCTGTCGGGCTGCATGGTTTCCAGCCGCCCTCATAAAGTCCCTTCATCGTCAGGCATTCTGGTGCGGCAATCTGCTGGCCCGTCGGTTTGAAGCGCGAGTCTTGGGCAGAACAGACAAAGCTGCCTACGAGTAAAATACCTGCGATTCGTGGGAGTAGCGATCTCACGTTCGATCTCCTGGAGGCTTCACATGTTCGGTAGCAATATAAAACGCTTCAAAGAACCTGTCCACGACTCTGGCTCAACAACAAATTGATGTTGATCGATCGGGCCATTACTTCCAGTTTGCCGACCCATCTGCGATTTATCACCTAACTTCAGGAACACAACGCCGCAGCCATGGCTCGACACGCAATCTCAACAAATAGCCAAGTCATTCGCGTCGTACGAGTGCTAATTGAGCTCCCTGACCCAAATATTCCGGAAGCTGATCGGCTCGCTGCGGTCGCCGTGTGCCTGCAGCTTGATCGGTGCGGAGTCGTACTTCCTGTAGGACGGTTGGCCGATGTACTGTGTCTCGCCCTTCAACTCGAAGTGATTCTGCACCAGCAAGCCATTAAAGAAAACCGTCACATAAGCCGGAGTTTTCGACGAACCCTCAGCGCTGAACGTTGGCGCGATCCATACCACATCGTAGGTCTGCCACTCTCCGGGCTTGCGATTCGGGTTCACTAACGGGATGGCTTGTTTGTAGATGCTCCCGGCCTGGCCGTTCACGTACGTCGGGTTGTTGTACGAATCGAGAATCTGCAGCTCATATCCGGCGTCGCCGGGGCCGGTGGAGGCCAGAAACACGCCGCTGTTGCCGCGGGCCTGACCATTTCCGGTAATGTTCTCAGGAATCTTCCACTCGATGTGTAGCTGGTAGTTCCTAAAGGCTCTCTTGGTTTCAATGTTTCCGCCCGTCTTGTTCACTGTAAGTACGCCATCGGCTACGATCCATCGGGCCGGTGACTTGTCCCGACTCGACACCCACTCGTCGAGGTTCTTACCGTCGAAAAGCACAATTGCATCCGAGGGAGGCGCTGCGTCGGTGGCGCCCGGAGCCACTACTTTGGGCACCGGTTCCCATACTTCCGTATCTTCAGGTCTCGGTTTGGCAGCCGCTGCCGCTTGCATATGGGGTCCCGTGCCCGGGGGCAAGAAGAGGTGTTGCGCAGGAAGGGGAGTGGACAGGGCGGTCAGAGTCGCGAATACAAGGAATTTCGAAAGTTGAACGCCGATGTCGGAGGAACATGGTTGAACTGGAATTTTCATTTTGGGTCTCCCTTGCCTTCTAAAATGTTTGCAAATGTCAGAAAGGTAAGCGTAACATTTGCCCTCGAAGTATTGAACGTTTCAAACCAGGACCATCCAAGTGTGACTTTGTTTCTCAATCTTAATTATGAAACATTCCACTTGTCAGTCGGGAGCTCGGTCGGTGACGCACCGTTCGATCGAGGAGATAGAAACTCATTATGCGCATTGGAGTCTTTACGCCCCTGCTGTCGCACCTCCCGCTTTTACGCCTCGATCTCCGCTGATTCCATTGGCGAGCGGGCGGAGCATCCGGGTACCCCCAGATCGTCGATGGACTGCGGCAACTGACTATCGTCAACGCCGCGCTCCGGAGCCACCGGATGCGAAGTTGGGTCGATGTTCCCGCACTTGAAACGGATAATTAAGAAGGAGTGGCTGCCGCGTATTGATTCTCGCCGCCATTGTCGCCATCTTCATCTACGGGATGATCGCCGCCATGTTGGGCACCATCCTGCCTGACCTGTCGGATCGCTTCCACCTGTCGCCGATGCAGAACGGCGCCATTGCCTTGGGCCAAGCGCTGGGGCTCATGATCGCCTCGCTCGGCGTCGGCCCGCTGCTCGATAACGAGGGCAAGAAGTTCGGCCTCATCCTTGGCTTGGCTTTCATTTCCATCGCGCTCTTCGCCCTGCCGCGCTCGCCGGGCTTCCGCAGCATAATTGTTCTGCTGTTTCTGCTCGGAGTGGGCGGCGGCATCGTCGTGACCGGCGCGAATGCTCTGATCAGCGACGTAGGCCAGGCCCGTCGCGCCACCGCACTGAACCTTGTCAACCTCTTCTTCGGACTCGGCGGGCTGGCCACACCGTTCATCGCCGCTAATCTTTTTGGGCGGAATTGGGTCCGTCTTTGTTATACGATTGCGTCGCTCACCGTAGTCACGCTTGTGATTCAGGCTCTCACCAAAATGCCTGCTCCCACCGGTGCCGGAAGGTTCGAGTTCGCGGATGTGGCCCCCGTGCTCGGGCGCCCGCTCCTTTTTTTGCTCGGGCTCTTTCTCTTTCTTTACGTCGGCTGCGAGGTGGGCATCTGGAACTGGCTGCCGCGCCACCTCATTGCGCAGGGCATTTCCGAATCGCGCGCTCTCAACATTCTTTCGCTGGGATTCGCTCTCGGCCTGTTGATCGGCCGCGTCGGCGTCTCTCCGATCCTCATCCGTGTGCCGGCGGTCACGGTCACCCTGTTCGCATCGGTCGCCATGGCGGTCACAACCTTCCTGATGTTTCGGACCAAGCAACCTACGACCGCTTTCGCACTGGTTTTTCTCGCTGGGATATCCATGGCGCCGGTCTTTCCTACCACGCTGGCCATCGTGGGCGACGCCTTCCCACGCATGACCGGTACCGCCATTGGCGTCGTCATAACGTGCGGATGGGCCGGACTCGCTGTTAGTTCCCGCATCATCGGCACCATCGCCGGCGGCGATCCGCTCAGACTTAAGAAGGCCCTCTGGTGATCCCTGTGTCGGCCGTTCTGATGGTGGGTTTGAATTTGGCGATCCGGAGCGCGCTGCATTATCGATGAAGACCGGTGGTCTGGATTTAAAAGTCTCGACAATCTGGATTCAACGGTGTTGACAGGCGCAAACCAGTGGGGTAAATTGAACCGTCTTGCACCTTTGAAACGTTTCAACTCGTCCGTTAACTGATTCCAAAACGGAGTGCCTAGTTCATGGCATCACGAACTTTCCGATTCGAGTCCTATGTGGTGGTGTTGTGGTTGACGCTCTCATTGAGTTTGTGGGCGCAGTTTGCACAACGCGGCGGCCTGGCGGGGACCGTTTTCGATGCGTCCGGCGCGTTTGTTCCGGGCGCGGAAATCACCCTGCTCGACCTCGCCCAGAACCAGAGCCGCAAACTGACGGCAGACAAGGGAGGCCATTTTGCGTTCACTGATCTAACAGCGGGACAATATCGGTTGACGGCGTCCCACGACGGATTTCAAACCGAGACCTCCGAACCGATCGCGGTTAATCTAGGTGCAGTCGCCAATTACGATTTCAGGTTACACCCAGGCTCCACGCGCCAAACTGTGACCGTGACGGCCGAGGCGGCCGAGGTTCTTGAGACGCAGAACGCCAGTGTAGAAACGAACGTTACCGCGCGGCAGTTCGAGGATCTGCCCTTGGACGGGCGCAATTTCACCGCCATCGCGGCTCTCTCGCCGGGAGTGGCTACATATCCGCAGCCGAACATCAATCCACAGGGAACTTTTTCCATTGGCGCGCAGTTCGCGATGGGTGGAACCGTTTATACAGTTGGCGGCTCGTTTGTGGGTTCGCGCGACAACGGCTTCTACATCAATGGAGTCAACGCCAACGACAACTATATCGGCAGCATCAGCTTTGCGCCGTCTGCGGAAGCGATTGGTACGGGAACAGTCCAGATAGCAAATTTCTCTGCCGCTATCGGCCACGACATTTCCGCGATAAACATACAGACCAAGGGTGGTGGGAACAAATTCCACGGCGAGGGCTATGATTTCCTCGAGAACACCGACTTGAATGCCTTCAACCCCTGGTCCAACGCGCTGCAGATCATTACCGCCGCGCCAACCTCCAAGCCAATCTTGATCCGCAACCAATTTGGTGGCAACCTGGGCGGTCCGATACCAATACCGAGATTCAAGAACAGGCTTTTTTTCTTCGTGAACTACGAAGACTTCATCGAGCACGATGGCAATCAAGAGCTAGCTGCTTCGGTTCCTTCCGCCGCTGAACGCACGGGAGACTTTAGCGAGTTGCTGTGCGGAACGCCTGCATGTGATGGGACAGGCACCAACCCCAACCCGATTCAACTGTATAACCCATTCTTAACCACCTATAACCCGACCACCGGAATCAGTACGCGGCCGCAGGTTCCCGGCAATCGTCTCGACCTGGCTGGCCTGATCAACCCTGCCTCGACGGCGATACTGAATGACCTTTATCCCTTGCCAAATGTTCCGAATACACCCAGCAATCAGGTAAACTTTATCGGCTTCCAGACTCCGGGAATTTCCAACTATCACATCGACACCCGTTTCGACGCGCGAGTCACAACCAATGACAACGTCTTCGTGACCTGGTCGAAATCGAACGGCCACGGAACTCTTACCGGTGGACTTTCGCCTTCCGAACTTTATGACTTTCCGGTTCAAGACCAGTCGTACCTGGTGACGGTGAATTACGCCCATGTATTCACTCCGCACCTGACCAATGAATTTATTTTTGGAGCCGGTTCCGGCGGGCTGGGCTACACATCAAGTCAATTGAGCTGGCTTAACAGCAAGAGCAATCCTCTAAACCAGTTATTTCAAAACACCGGTTCCGGCATAACCCGCGGATTCTTGGGTGTGATCGCCAGCAACTCCGGCGCTGCGTCGCAAGTCATCTACCCAGGCACCTACGCCATTCCGGGCTCCGGTGAGGTATCCCACGGCGAAAATAAGTCCTTCCAGTATTCCGACAATATCACCTTAGTGCGGGGCCGGCATATGGTGACCGCCGGCTTCAACTACCTCCGGAAGAGCGAGATTGACTGGGACTACCAGACCTTCGTAAATTTTGGAGCCACCGGGGGCAATGGATTTGGGAGCAATTCGGAACAGGCATTCAGCGCGAGCGGCGGCGATCTTGGCTACGAGGGCGGCGACGGAATGGCGGATCTAGTGATGGGTACTCCGTCCCTTCTGTGGGAACGCTACGTAATCAATGGGGCACCCACCACCACGGCGCCGGATTACAACATCTTGTTTCCGTATTGGGGCTTCTATGTCAACGACAAGTTTCGCATCAGCCCAAAACTGACGATTTCAGCGGGCCTGCGCTATGACTTAAGCATCCCGGACTATACGCCCAAGCCTTCCATCGCTCCCTGCTGTGCCATCTATACTCCCACCTCCGATGGCGGTGTTCTTGAGTATCCGGGCATCGCCACCGGATTGCCGGAACACTATCTGTCGGCTCCCAAGCTGGATTTTGCTCCCCGCCTCAGCATCGCCTATAGTCCTAACCTCAGGACTGTAATCCGAGCGGGATACGGCATCTTCTATGACACCGGGGCCAATGTGATATCCAACAATCTCGGCAATGCGGCCTATGGAACTTCAGCCGCAGTTAACTACAATGTAGACAATACGACTCTGGGCAAGCCTGTCGACACGCCGTTCCTCAATCTCTCGAATATCTTCATGGCTCCGGCGACTACGACTTTAGGACAATTCGCCGTTTCCACCGGCCCGGGTCAAGGCTACCCCGGAGCTGGGCAATTGACTTCGATCACGTACTACGATCAGAAATCGACGCCGCTGCCCTACATTCAGCGCATGCTCTTCGACGTGCAGCGGCAGGTGGCGACCCATGATGTCTTCACCTTGTCCTACGCGGGTGCGCAAGGCCGCAAAGGACAGAATGAAGAGAACATAAACCTTCCGCCGTATCAAACGGGATGGCCCTACGGCGGCGGCGTCGGGGACCCTACGTATAACGCGGCTCGTCCCAACAATGTCGGCAGGTTTGGCGACATTTACGTGATGAGACCAATGATAAACTCCTTTTACAACGCATTGATCGCTCAGTACCGGCACGATTTCAGCCGGGGCTTCCAGTTCCTGAGTAGTTATACATGGGGCAAGACAGTAGGAGATTATCCAGTCGTCAACAATTTGGCGGCGAATGGAGTTGTTTCGGGAGGTGCCATTGGTGGATTTCAATACCCGAATCTCAACGACCGCGGCGAAAGCAACCAATCCCACCGCCAGCGCTTTGTCTTAAGCGGAATATGGACCCCGCAGTATGGCAAGACGTGGCCGGTTTGGGCCAGGTTGCCGCTGACGGGGTGGCGCCTAGCGGGAATTTTTACCCTGGAGTCCGGCGAAGCGCTCACCGTGACTAATGGCGGCCCCGGCACACCCTGCCCCGCCAGCGACGCTGGCACTAGCATCTGTCCCACTGGCTTTGGTTCGAGCGCGCAGGACGGCGCAGGTTTTGATGAGCTGTTCGTTTCCGGCAACCCGAACTCGAGTCACGGTGACAAGAGCTTCTCGCATCAATTCAATACCGCGGCGTTCTCGGTACCTTCGCAGAATGTCCGCGGAGACTCCGGGTTTGGAACAGTAAGAGGTCCAGGACAGAACAGAGCGGACATTTCGCTGGCAAAGACATTTCCTCTGTATGAAGGTGTCCATTTAGAGTTCCGGGCAGACGCTTTTAACGCCTTTAACCACGCAAATTGGAACGGCGTGAATACGACCTATCCCAGCGGCAGCACGCAATTCCCCTTTGGGCAGGTCAATGGAGCAAACGAGGCCCGCATCGTCCAGGTTGCGGGGAAAGTGGTCTTCTAACTAATTAAGGTCCTTCGACAAATGCTGGTCTTGGCTAAGTTTCAAAGACGTCTTTACGATCGACCGCGTTTTAGTCGTAAAGACAGGACTCCACAACGCTCAATCCACAAGACTGTAACAGTGTTCGATCAACCCAGAAGTGATGGTGCAATAGCATGGCGTTTGTTTTCCGGGCTGTCTCGGTTCTGTTGCTTAGCTGTCTTTCGCTCGTTGCCCAGGATTGGCCGTATGTGGGCCACGATCCCGGCGGGAATCGTCACTCCTCGCTGACCCAGATCAACCGCGGCAATGTGACCAGGCTTCAACTTGCCTGGACTTTTGACACCGGTGACTGGAGCGACGGTTCGACTCTGTCGCGATCTTCGTTCGAAGCTACACCGCTCGTCATCAATAATATTCTCTACGTCCCTTCAGCTACGAGCCGTCTCTACGCGCTAGATGCCGAGACCGGCGAGCAACTCTGGATGTTCGATCCGGAGATCGACAAGAGCGTCCCACGAAATCTGTTCGTTAATCGCGGTGTTTCCTCCTGGACCGATGGCAAGAGACGACTGATTTTTCTCGGTGATATTCAGGGCCGGCTGTGGGCACTCGACGCGAAGACAGGCAAGCTCGACCCACAGTTCGGTGATGGCGGCAAGGTGGACCTCCGCGTAGGAATGGCCGACAAATTTCCCAACGCGCGGTATGGCCCCACGTCGCCCACGTCAGTATGCGGCAACGTGGTTATCGCTGGCAGCCTGGTGAGCGACGGCGAGCCACAAGGACCGAGCGGCGACGTTCGCGGTTTCGACACGCAAACGGGAAAGGAGCTGTGGCGATTCCATGCCGTTCCCCATCCCGGTGAACCCGGAAACGAGACTTGGCAGGCTCCTGATTCCTGGAAGGACCGCGGTGGCACCAACGCGTGGTCTTTGCTCAGCGTGGACGAATCGCGCGGACTGGTGTTTCTTCCTTTAACTTCGCCCTCATACGACTTCTATGGCGGAGACCGCAAGGGAGCCGGTCTCTTCGGGGACAGCGTGGTGGCCCTCGAATGCAAGACCGGAAAACTGCGCTGGTACTACCAAACAGTGCACCACGATCTGTGGGACTACGATCTTCCTGCGGCGCCAGTGCTGGTCGATGTCAAGAAAGATGGCAAGACGATCGCGGCGGTCGCTCAGGTCACCAAGACAGGTTTTCTGTTTCTGTTAAATCGCGACACTGGCGAGCCAGTATTACCGGTTGAAGAGCGTCCAGTGCCAAAGAGCACCATGCCTGGAGAGGAGAGTTTTCCGACCCAGCCCTATTCTGTGAAGCCGCCTCCTCTGGCGCGTCAGTCCATGACTGCTGCGGATTTAACTGACGTCACTCCGGAGTCGCACGCCGAGTGTGTCGCCAACACGCAAGGGGCAAAACTCGACGTTAAAATGTACGATCCGCTCGGCGAGCAGGATCAGGTAGTTTTCCCCGGGCTGAACGGCGGCGCGAACTGGGGCGGAGCCTCCTACGATTCCGGAACGGGCTTGCTCTTCGTGAATACCATGGATGTGGGCGGCCTCTTCCACCTGCAGAAGCGTCGCGAAGGTTCTGCGATTCCCTACGCTCTACGCGCTAAGAAATATGAATTCTTCACCGACGCCAACGGCTACCCATGTCAGCGGCCGCCGTGGGGTTCGCTCTTTGCAATAGATCTTGCGACCGGCGATATCCGTTGGCGAGCGACGCTGGGTGAATTTGATGAGCTTAAGAAAAAAGGTGTGCCAAAAACCGGCACGCCGAACATCGGCGGCTCCATCGTCACCGACGGCGGACTGGTTTTCATCGCCGCCACCAGCGATCGCAAGTTTCGCGCTTTTGACCGCGATAGCGGCGCGGAGCTTTGGGTAACCCAACTGCCAGCGAGTGGGTTCGCCACTCCGGCGACTTATCTTGGGAAAAAATCCGGACGCCAGTTTGTCGTAGTCGCTGCAGGAGGAGGCAACAAGTACGATAAGGTATTCACTGGCAAGATCGTTGCTTTTGCGCTTCCTAAGGGCGAGGAGTCGAAGTGAGATTGAGACCGAATGCTGCACTCAACCGTAGCTATCGAATATCTTTTCTGGCGCTGTTATTGGCTTTCTGCTTCGTGGATGCTGCTTTGCCTCAGAAGCAAGCTGAGCCCGAAGAACACAGAGAGGTGCTGCCTAAGTCCGTTGCGCCGCAGCCCATTGCCTTCAGCCACAAGATTCACGCCGGCAAGATGGACTTGCCTTGCGAATACTGCCACACCGGCGTAACCACGGGCGACGAAGCCGAAATCCCGTCTGCCGCTTTCTGCATGACCTGCCACCAGGTCATTAAGAAGGATAGCCACGAGATCGCGAAGCTGCGCTCTGCGGCCGAAAAACGCGAACGCATTGCTTGGGTGCCGGTTTACCGCGTCCCAGATTTTGTTTTTTTCGGGCATGCTCCCCATGTCAACGCCGGGCTACACTGCTCCGAGTGTCATGGCCCGGTCGAGACACGCGATGTACTGCAGAAGGAGGTTTCAACCAGCATGAACACGTGCCGGGATTGTCACCGAACGCACAATGCGCCGACCGGCTGCTCAACGTGCCATCAGCTCGGGTACTAGACGGCAATGAGAGCGAGTTGCGTTGCCGAAATCAGAAGAGGAAGAACACAAGAATGCGAATGCCCACTCGGCGCGAATTTCTGGCAATGGGAGCCTGCGCGTCCCTGTCTTTCGCGCTCCCGCGAATGTACGCCTTCACCACCAAACCCGGGGTTAAATTCAAGATTGGCGTCACCGATTGGAACCTCAAGCTCGAAGGCAAACTGGAAGCCGTCGCTCTCGCCAAGAGCCTGGGTTTTGATGGTGTTCAGGTGAGCATCGGCAAAGGCACAGACTCGCTGCCGCTGGCGGACCCTGCTCTGCAGAAAGCGTATCTCGACGAATCGAAGCATGTGGGCCTACCTGTCGAGTCACTCTGCCTTGAAGTGCTGCACCGGAACTTCCTGAAGTCTGATCCGCTCGGTGCGCGCTGGGTGGCTGATTCGATTGGCATCGCCAAGGCCATGAACACTCGCGTCGTGCTCCTGCCGTTTTTCAACAAGGGTGCCCTCACTAATACGGACGAAATGGATAAGGTGGGCGACATTTTGAAAGAGCTTGCGTCTTCTGCGGAAAAAGCAGGCGTCATCCTCGGATTGGAAGACACCATCTCCGCGCGGGACAATGTGCGGATCATGGAGCGGACCAGGTCTTCTGCCGTGCTCACCTACTACGACGTTGGGAACTCCACCGAGAACGGCTTCAACGTGGTGGAGGAAATCCGCTGGCTAGGTCGCGATCGGATATGCGAGGTCCACTTGAAAGATAATCCCCATTACTTAGGCGAAGGTCAGATCGATTTCAAAGCAGTAATCGACGCGCTGGCCGACATTGGCTTCGATCATTGGGCCCAGCTGGAAACCGCGTCACCGATTTCGGTGGATCGGGACATGCGTAAGAACCTGGCTTACATCCGAGGACTAATCGCAGCTCGCAACGCTGCCTAAAAACGCTAACCCTTTAGTGTTAGCGTAGGGGAACTTCTCCCCGTCGCAGGGCCTCAATAATGCTGCGTAGTTCCTCTCGCTTGTTGGGCGTATTCAGTAGGTCGAAACGATCGGATAGACCCTGCCGCAAGATTTCTAGACGTTCGTCCGCCACTGTCACGGACACAGTGTCATCTCGTTCGTCCGGTGAAGCAGCGCGCAAACACAGCCTAAATCAAAAAGACTCTAAATCAGCCACCACCCAGGCAGCCCCTGTAACATGGAAAGTCAGGACGCATTCGGACCAGTTGAAATGCGCCTTCGGCTGAACGATCAGGTGCGGAACCCAAATCATTACGCCAAAGAGTGCCCGCATGAGCGTCATCAGGCGCATCGCAAGCCGCGCCTTGCGATTCATGAGAATGGCAATTGCTGCGAGTCCAAACCCGACCGTCGGAAGGATCGCCCAAAACCTCTGGTTGGACGGTGTCCACTTTTGAACCAGGTGAGCTGTTTCGCGAGGTAAGAGTATCTGACCCAGCGTGAAGGAATCGCACAGACGCCGAGGCCAAGGCGTGCCAGTCGGCCGAACACTACGAACCAGAACTTAATGTCAACTGACGCTATCAGACGATTTCACTCATCGTTCACTTCACCCCTCCGAAAATCTCGTTAACTTTGTCACGCACCTGTTGACTCCGAGAAGGCTTCAGGTAGCGCATCGTGCTCTCCAGGTCCGAGTGTCCAAGCCACTGTTGCACGGTACGAAGATCAACGCCCGCCCAGAGGCACCGAGTCGCGAACGTAGCCCTGAATTTGTGGAGCCAAAACTCTTCCGGGTCCTGTTCCGCACGCTGGGCGACGGCCTTCAGATCATCGAGGAAGTTCATCTTTACCTTGCATCCCGAAGTGGGAAACACTAAATCGCACCTCTTCTCTGCCTTCGCCTTCCACGCCTTCAGACTGGTTGCTAACTTTGCCGGGATCGGAATTTCTCGTTCCTTGTACGCCTTTGGCGTCCAGCCTCGCTCTGGTTTGTGACTGACGCGAACCATCGAAGCTTCGAAATTTATGTCCGTCCAGTCGGTGTACATCACCTCCTGTTCGCGTTCGCCAGTCATCAGAAAAAACTCATACCAGAGCCGCTCTTCCGCATCACAAGCGGCGAAAAGTGTGCCCAGCTGTTCGTCCTCGTAGATCTCCGGTTCCTCTTCCACGTAGCGCGGCCAGTCGTTCTTCTGAGCCATTCCACGGATACCCTGTGCTTTCAGGAAGGACATGACGTTTGAGAACCTGTTCCAACAGGTGCGCGGCGCCTGTTGCTTCTCATCGCGTAGGAACGCGCAAAACTTCAAAAGGTCGCGTCGCTCGATGTCCTCCAGGTGGAGCTTGTGGCAGGACTCCAGGAAGTAGCTCAAGGCCGTGCGGTATGCGGCCATCGTCTTCGGCTTCTTCGTCAGCTTGGTTTCGTCAAGGAACTCGGCCACGGCTGCGACTACTGACCTGTGCCCGTTCTGACCATTTTCAGGCACGACCGCGACGCCATGGTTCACAGCGTTCAACTCGGCTGCCTTGCGCTGTCGTCGGGCACTGGCGTCGGCTGGGTCTTTACCCACCGAAAGGCGCACGCGCTTCGCGCCCTCGCGCCATTCCAGGTAGTACGCGCCTTTCTTGTGGCATTCCTGCTTGCCGTTGACGACAGCTAGGTCCGGCTTGATGCGGCCATTCGCGGAAAAGACAAGGCGGCAATACCGCCATCCATACGGTGTTTGGACCCTTTTGGTGAGATTGACTTCGCGATTCATCGGTGTCTCCTTCACTGATCATCGGTATCAGTACGGGTATCACCGGCTTGCAACTACCAGATAACAAAAGAACTGGCGGAGAGAGTGGGATTCGAATTTACTCGAAAACGTAGTTTCAACAACATAGAGCGCACGGCGGGCACCGTAAAGCAGTAGAAGGCGGTAGTAAGCAGTGCTAACGGATCACAAACGGATCACGGCTCAGTGATTGCTTGAAAAGCGCCAAGGAAGGGGCCCCCGAACATTGATGTTCTAGCGCGTCATTCCCTGTCAAGGAATTCCGAACGGTATGGCCTGCGTCGGAATCAGAGTTTCTACTTCCAACTGGCGACAATTCGGGAGTTGATGGCGATAAGCCCGTTTCCCGTTACCTATCAATGACGAGTCAAAGAGCTCTGCGACGGTTTGCAACGTCACAACGATTGGCCCAGGCGCTTCTCAAGTTGCCTGCGATAGGTTCTGCTGAGGCGTGAGCGGTGGCCGTCTTTCAGAACAATCTCGAACTCGCCGTGAGAGATGGGCTGAAGCTGCAGGATGCTGTCTATGTTCACGATGGCAGATCGATGAACGCGGATGAATCGCAGAGGATCAAGATGGCCGGCCAGTTCGTTCAATGCTGAGCGATAGAGGAACTCTTTGCCGGCGACGTGCAGATTCACATAGACTCCTGCGCCCTCGATCCAGTCGATGTCGGTCACCCGAATGAATCGAGTGGTTCCGCTGCCCTTCACCACCAGGCGATCGATATAACGGCCGGGCGCGGATCGCGTGGCTAGCATGTGCAAAACGCTGCGGCCAAACTCGCGCAGGTTGCACTCGTCAAGGCGAGTCTTGGCGCGGGCGAGCGCCGCCTCCCAGCGTTCATCGCTGAACGGCTTCAGCAAATAATCGAGCGCGTTCGCTTCGAAGGCTCGGATGGCGTGCTGATCGTAGGCAGTGACAAATACAGTGAGGGGCATCGCGGCGGCGCCGACGGTCTCGATCACCTGCAAGCCGTCCAGCTCGGGCATCTGCACATCAAGAAAAACCAGATCGGGTGCCTCGCGTCCGATGGTCTCCACGGCAGCTCTTCCGTTGGCCGCTTCGGATACACCATCAACCTGCGGATCCTTCCTGAGCAGATCGACCAGGCGTTGGCGCGCGGGCGCTTCGTCATCCACCACCAGTGCGCGCAAACGTTCAGCGGGCGCCATTAGCTCGCTCCTGCAAATCGCAACGGCAACGAGATCTTCACCTCGGTTCCTCCTCCGTTACGTGGCCCGACCAAGAAGCGACTATTTCCGTCCGGATGAAGGCCGAAGATGCGTTCGCGCGTGACCGACAGCCCGGTGCCCAAGGATGATTGGAGCGTCCAGCCAGGCGGCAATCCAACACCGTCATCCGCAACGCGGATCTCTACGTGGTTGGTGGCGCGCTCGGCTGTCACCGTCACGGTGCCGCCTGAGCCACGCCGGGAGATGCCGTGGCGAATGGCATTCTCAACCAGTGGCTGCACGATCAGGCAAGGTACGAGCGCGTACTTCACTTCGGAGTCGACTTGGATTTCGATGCGGAAATTTTCCCCGAATCGAATCTTCTGGATCGCCACGTAGTGGTCGAGAAAAGCCAGTTCTTCGGCAAGCGGAATCTCCTGCCTGTCCCGCGCATCGAGCGACAAGCGCAGCAGATCGCCCAAGTGTTCGATCATGGTGCGCGCCAGCCGCGGATCGCGCTCCACCTGCGCCGAGATGGTGTTGAGTGCATTGAAGAGGAAATGGGGATCCAGTTGCATGCGCAAGGCATGGAGGCGCGCTTCAGAAAAATTGCGCTCCATTCGGGCCACCCGCAATTCGCTGGCGAGATAGTGCTGATAGTAGCGGAAAGTTTGCTGCACGCCAAAGATGACCCAGTAGACCAGCCAGCTCCAGAGAAGGCCCTGGAGGAGCATCGCAAGAAAGCGCGAACTGGCCATCCGACTCCATGGTTGCAAGCCGAAAAGGGCGCCCATCGACATTGCAACGTATCCATAGAGAATGGTAACGACCACGCTCACGGGCAAATGTGCGAGAACACGCCTGAGGAGTTGGTTCTCTTTAAAAGGGAGCTGCGCGTCTATCCAAAAAATAAGGGGTGTGAGCAAGCCCCAGGACCACCACTGGGCGAGAGAGGCCAGAAGAACACGCCTCCAGTTGCCGGACGAGAGACTCGGCAGCGCGAACAATACGCCGAGGGCACTCCACAGGAGGATCGCGGCGATCGTCGCTGCTGTCCTGGCGGCCCAGCGGTTCTTCATTGCAAGATTCTAGAACAGAGAAGGAATGCCGCCGGGAAAACAGCAGGTACCCACAAAAAGGCGTGTTCCTCCGTGTCTACAAATTGCTTATTCCCGGTCAAACACCAGAATGGTTTGCGCCTTTTCACCGACGCCGGTTCTTACGGTCAAGGTTCTTAGATCCGTAGAAACCTCGAATTTGGTTTCTCTAGTCTGGCCTTGCGATTTGTCTGAGAGCTCCAGGCTGCGCTGGTTCACGCGGCGGATATCCTTCCCATCGAACTTGATGTTCTGAGTCCCTCCCACAACGGGACCGATCAGTGTAAAGCCGTCGCCCTCGTACGGCTTGATCTCGAGCTCGAAGTCCAGCCCCCCTGAACTCTCGCTATCCCATGTGCCGGGAAGACCGGAGTGGCCCGCGGTTCGCCGATACGTAAGGTGCACGGTTGTTGGCGAACCGTCGGCCTGGTACTGTGTGAAGTCGTCATTGAGCGTCTTGCCGTCCGCGGAAAGCGTCCAAATCGCCGAGATTATTTTCCGCCCCTCCTTCTTACGGACGAACGTCCACTTGTTCGGTGCCACCACCGTGACGGAAGATGTCGTTCCATCCGGGCTGGGCTGGTCAGTCCCGTCCGCTACGATGGTGTTGGGGACTGAACCGGGAACAAAGGTGATGGCATATTTGTTTTCACCCACGCCCTCAAACTTCATTTCGTCGATGATTTTGCTCTTAGACGGGTTCGCCTTCCATTTCCCTACGAAGGGATCGTCAGCGGCGCGTAACACGCCGATAGCCAGCCCAACAATCGTCAGTGCCAGAAGGCTACGCAGTAGAATTCGCATCCGCGCATCCTACCCACTGGCCCGGCTCCTGTCGTTCGAAATGTTGCGAAACGGATTAGCTTGTTGCCAAGCGGCCTTCCAATCCATCGTCCGGCAACAAAAGCCCTGTCGAATGCTGCCCTGGCAATGCCTGCTGGTTGACCATGACTTTGGCTGCATCGGTTGGGATTTCCCGCTGATTATGCTTGAGACCAGCACCGGAGCGTGATCGCCATAGGTATCGGGAAGTCCTAGTGTTGTATCAGAAGCGACCGCAGAGGAAAAATTGGTAGCGTCATTAGAATCTGTGGCGGTCGCTTTTGATACAACGACTTGAAGGAAGCCGCTTCGCGGCAGACGCTTTCGCGTGCCAGGTGCCGGCAGCAGTGGTGGGATGCGGTGGCTATGTATTTTCAATAGGGTCGATGGGTGGCATGCGGTAGGCGGTGGAGGGGTGTGCTTGGTGGGAGAAGAGCGGTATGGCTTGGAAACGGTGATGGAAGTAGAAGATGATCGCGGTTGGAATAGATTTTGGGGCCACGGACAAGAAGTTTTTTCTGCGGCAAGGCACACGAGGGCGGATCGAGCCGAAAGATGGATCGAGATTTGCGGATTTTGAAAATTGGTTTCATGGGGTACGGAGGAACGAAGGCGGAGAACGGAACAGGATCTGAGCGGCGGTGAGGGTCTCGATGATGACCATTGTCCCGCCGCATTTTGGACAGCGGCTAAGAGGGCTGGATTGCCGGGCGGGGGATGCTGTTGGTTCGATCTGGGGTTGTGGTATGGCGCCGAGTAATTGAAAGCAGAGGGGAAGGAGTAGCTCGTCGCCGGTTAGCGAGGAAGCCAAAGTAGCGAATGCGGACAAAGCCTTTGGGAAGCAGGTGCAACAGGAATCGACGCAGGAACTCATCGAGGGAGAGGGTCAGCAGTTTCTGTTGATTGTTATGAGCGGAGTCGCGCCAGCGAAAGGTAACTTGGTCGTCGAGCGAGGAGACGAGTCGATGGTTGGAGATGGCGACGCGGTGGGTATAACGGCCTAAATAGCGCACCGCCTGCTCCGCATCTCCGAAGGGGCGTTTGGAGTAGACGTGCCAGTGATGTCGGTATAGGGTTCGCAACCAGGCGGAGAAGGCTTTGGGGTGAGCCAGTGGCTTCAGGGTGCCGTGGAAGCCAAGTTTGTCCTGATGGAAGTTGCGTTTCA
>Ga0302326_10008316_pt1 | contig 22914 bp, 18 predicted proteins | sample Palsa_T0_3_FD_202264 | JGI IMG/M metagenome (GOLD analysis project Ga0302326, IMG submission 202264) | Peat permafrost microbial communities from Stordalen Mire near Abisko, Sweden - Palsa_T0_3 | ecosystem: Environmental > Terrestrial > Soil > Palsa > Peat permafrost | place: Sweden: Abisko... | reverse complement strand
GATCAAACCAAGAATTCAATTTGGCTTGTAAATGGGGATGGCGTAACACGGACTGTGGAGTTGAATCCCGCCCAAGGGCGAGCACCTTCCTGGTCGCCCGACGGCAAACGACTCGCCTTCGAATCGAACCGTGTAAGTGCCAACGGAGTGTACGCAATATTCCTCATCAATCGAGACGGAACCGGACTCGTCCAAGTCACCGCTCCCGTCCTGAATGCAGACCATCCTGTCTGGTCGCCGGCCGGAAACGAGCTTGCCTTCTCAGCCCGGGAGTCAGTTTGGACGAAGGACAGGGGAATTGCGGTCGTCGCGATTCGCAACTAGCGCTGAGAAGGTTCAGATCCCTGCATCATGCTGGGAATCGTCAGCCGGTTGCTTTTTTGACTGAAAGAATGTGCCGTCGAGGCCCTGCCGCGAGTGATCAGTCTTTTGCCATGGCCGACCCCGGACGCGAGCCTTGGCCACTCCTCCCTCGCTGAAACCGACACGTTTTTATTGCAAACTCTTCCGCAGTTGCCAAGCGGGAGGGAGTCCACGAACATAGTCTAAAGGTCAGGGGACACAGCAATGGCCGAAAGCTTGCTCGGCGGGATCCTCGGGGAAGAGGATGAAACACCGGAACTGGAGGCCCCAGAGACCCTGGTGGGCGCCGAGGCGTTCGCCGCGGCAGTAGTAGCCATCGCCTCGCGTCAGGATCCGCAAGTCGCGCGGGATACTTCGGCGTTTCTGACCAAGCAGTCGCGGCTCCTCGACATTCAAGCGCAGCATCTGGAGGACGAACACGCACTGCGCCTGGCGCACCTGCGCGATCAGCGTCTGGGCATGCGCCTCCGGATAGGCTTTCAGGTGTTCATTGCGCTTGTCGCAACTGTCATCGGCTTTGGCGTCGCAGTCATGCTGCACGACGCATTCAGTTCGCGCAGTGTTGTCGTTGAGCCCTTCGATGCGCCACCTGGACTTGCGGCTCGCGGCCTTACGGGCAAGGTCGTCGCGGGCCGTATCCTCGACGAACTCAACAAACTGCAGAACGCCACCCGTACGAGCGCGACGAAGCGCGACCTGTCGAACGCCTGGGCAGGCGAGGTGAAGCTCGCCGTGGCGGAAACGGGTATTTCCCTGAGCGACATGTCGCGCCTGCTCAAGGCACGATTTGGCCACGACCTTCACATCGACGGCGATCTGGTGGAGACGGACGCCGGCGGTCTTGCCCTTACGGTGCGCGGAGACGGCGTGCCACCGAAGACTTTTAGCGGAGCGTCCGGCGAGCTTACCAAGCTCACAACCGCGGCGGCCGAGTACCTGTACTCGCAGTCGGAGCCCACGCCGTGGGCCTACTATCTTCAGAACACACAACGCAACGACGAGGCGATTGCATTTTGCCGGGCGACGTTCGCGAGCGCCGGCAAAGCTGATCGTCCCTATCTTCTCAATGTCTGGGGAAACGCATTGCAGGCCACCGGCGGCAGCATAGAAGAATCGCTCGGCCTTTATCGGGCCGCTCTGAAACTGAAACCGGATTATTGGGTCGCCTACAACAACATCATGAACTCGCTCTGGATCCTGGGTAATGAGGAAGACGCGTGGCGTGCGGGCGAGGACCTGCGCAGCGCCGCCGGCGGGCGTCCCGGGCGAGCGCCGGAATTGCTGTACCAGAACTGGGACACGCTCACCTGGAACCTCTTGCCGTGGATGGACGCACTGGTGTCGGACGTCGACTCAACTACCGGGGCAGGTTCCGCAACAACCTCATCGGGAATTTCGATCGCCGACGTCGAAGCTCGGCTACACGATCCGGCGGCCGCCGAGCTCGCCCTGGCGACCGCACGTGGCGATGCCAATGACCCGGCCTTCAGCGCGGTACCGCACTTCGTGCGCGGGCTATTGGCGCTCGACGCGGGCGATGCGACGCGGGCCGCGAGCGAAATGGAGCTATTCCAAACCGCGTATGCCGATCCGAATGTCTCCACCGGCTATCCGGGCTACGCCTGTTGGGTCGCCCCAGCCGAAGAGATGGCCGGCCATTCCGACAAGGCCGACGCCGCTCTCAAGGCGATGGGCAATTTTGTGGATTGCTATCGGTTCCGTGGCAACATCCTGGATATGCGCGGCGACTGGGCCGGCGCGCAAAAAGCTTATGCAAGCGCCGTCGCCTTGGCCCCGGATCTGCCGGCCGGCTACTACTCGTGGGGCGTCGCACTCGCCAAACACGGGGATCTCGAGGAAGCCGTGGCCAAACTCCAGGATGCCAATCAGAAAGGGGTGCATTGGGCCGACCCGCTCAAAGCCTGGGGCGACGTGCTCGTGAAGCAGGGCAAGCCGCAAGATGCGCTCGTCAAATACGACGTAGCCCTCAAATACGCACCGAACTGGAAACAGCTGCAGGACGCGCGCGATGCGGCAGCGAAGCAGAAAAGTTGATAGCGACAGCGCGCCCCCGACGCGCTCAGCCACCGACGGCGCTCGAGCCGCCTACAAAACCGCCCCGATGCGGATCAGAATCGCCGCCGGTCGGTCACTGTTCGGAACTTAGGCCACGCCATAGGCCTCGCGGACTAGCCTGATCGTCAGCTAGCGTCCTGGCGGCCTATAGACAGTCTGGACTTTTTTCGCGATCTTAAGCGCCTTCGTCATGTCCGCCCAGGTGTAGAGCGGAATGCTCTTCCATGATTCTAAAGTGCCACTAGCGATTGCCGGGATGAGTCCGCCAATATATTCCGCATGACCGGGCGCTTCGATAATCATCGCAAGGCCATACTCCTGGCCAAGCATCCCGTAGAATCCGTGCAGCTTACCGCCCGCCGCCTCGACAGCCGCACGCGCCGCCGCCTCGCGATCGCTGCCCCCTTCGACAATCCCTTTCAACGCGGCTGGTGAATACTTCGCCATCAGCATGTACATAGCCATGATTGATCTCCTCCCAAGTGCTTGTAATTCTTTGCAACGTCCAATACCGGCCCGTGCGCTATTCGAGCCGAATGCCTTGCACCTTGCCCGCAGCGTGCGCCGACAGCGGCGAAAAAGCGAGATTTGCGGTACACAACCTGCTCGGAGGACCGTGGCGGAATCGCTCATCACTAGCCGCGCGCGGCCGACCGCGCACCGTGGTTGATCACGGATCATTGCTCGCGAGCAGTACTCACCCGGCGTACGCACAGGATCCCATTAATGCTTCAGTTCCACCAAAATTGCTTCCACATCGTCGAGCGCCTCATCCGAATGCGTGACGGGCTTCCTTAAGATGACCTCACCAGTCTTGAATTCCGTAACTTTGGTGCTGCCGTCAGGCATCGTGAATTTGACCCTGCCCCCCTTGACTATGTACACCACCATTGACGGGTGGGAATGGATCGGAGTCTTATCGCCTTTCCTTGGCGAAAATCTCACCACCCGCACATCCTGGTCCTCGGCGAGAACTTTCAAATGCTTCAGCCCGTATTGCATGGCATCCTGCCCAAATACGGCTGGGCAATAGAACACGACGAACGTCAAAGTTAACGCGGCTAATTTTTTCATTGAACGAATCCTCCAAGCGGATTCTCTCACAAGCGTCGATTTAGCGGGCGCGGCGCTTAGTTGTCAGCGATACGCCGCCAGCTGCCCGTCCCAAATTTGCCAGTTGCACCGCTCTCCTGGGCGAGCGCGCTGGTCGAACCTATTGGCATGGCCGCCATGGCACCGCAAATGGTGATTCTAGTTCGCCGCACCCGCCGTGAATCTGAAGATGCATAACGGCCCGCGGGGGCCGGCATGCAAGGGCATTACGATCGTCTAGTAAGTGAGTTGCGATACTTTAAAATCAGGGTCCTTCCTAACCACCCCTTTTTGGCTGGGCAATAAAGAAAGGCCGGACCCTTATTCCCGTCACCTGCCGAGGTTTTCCGCGAAACTACCCATGCCGCAAAGATGACTTGCTCTGCCGTTAAACCCACCTAGATGGCATGGATCCGCTCCCAGCATGACCGTATTGCGTTCGCTGCTGCTGCCCTTTTATCCGACAAGTCTGATTTTTGTCGGGACATCCGCAGCGCTGCTGGCTGTGACAGCAATCGTTCCTAGTGAGGCGCAGATTCTCAGGATTATTCCGGCCGTAATCCTCATCTCATGGCTTTTGAAATTCGCCTACTCGATTCTCGATGATGCAGCGAATGGAGCTGCTAGACCTCCGGTGCCGTCCGTTGACGTTCTCGGACCGTTTGGGCTGCGTCCACTCCTTCAGTCGCTGCTGTGCGCGGTCGCTTACACGGTCGCGACCTTCATCGGCGGAAACCTTGAGACCTTGATTCTCGGCATTTACCTGGCACTGCTGCCGGCATCGGTGGGCGTGCTTGGCGTTACGCAAAGATCGATCGACGCGGTCAATCCACTCACGCTTGGTCGCACGGCATGGGCGCTTGGACGCTATTACCTCCTGATCCTGACGTTCATCGGCTGCTGTGCGTACGCGTATTCGATATTCGTTCGTTTCGCGATCTGGAGGATCGTGTGGTACGCCTTGCTCGAACTTGCTGTGCTTTCGATTTTCAGCCTGATCGGCGGCGCGATTTTTATCCGCCGCGCACAGCTGGGATTTGAACCTCGCTCAAGTCCTGAGAGGTCCACCGCCGCTGCCGAAATCGAGCGCCTAAAGCGGCGAAGTCGCGCGCTCGATGATGCGTATGGCCTCGTTCGCGCGCGCCACTATCGCCAGGCGGCCGATCCAATCGGGCAGTGGCTTTCAAACCTGAATGCGGACGAGCTGCCTGGGGATGTGCGGACAATCATGACCCAGGCGGTCCAATGGAACAGTGATCGGGGGCTTGCGGAGGTAACGCGACGTGTGATCGCGCACCTCCTCGAGATCGCAGAGCCGGATCTCGCACTCGAAGCAATGAACATCACGCTCAGGCAGCTACCCGCCTTTGCCCCCGAGTCCGAGAATGACGCCGTGGCGATGTCGAGCCGCGCCAAGGCGCTTGGCAATCTGCAACTCGCAGGCAAAATACTCGGAAACTTCGTGAGCCGCGACCCGGCGCATCCGTTAAGCGCCGCTGCCAGGACGTTGCTTCGCGACCTGCAGGCGTAGGCGAACTGCGTTCGTTGCAGGGCCCCTACTTCGTGTCCGCGGGCGCGTGCAGATGCAATATGCAGCTCAACGTGACGGTGACCTGGCGGCGCGAGGCAAGATCTAGGTAATCCCCGGTCAGCGTGAAATCGGCGCGTCGCAACGACTTTGACGCACCGAGAAACGCCTCCCTGAGGGTTCCGGGCGTTTGAATCACATCCGTGTCCACACCAAGAGCGACCGGTGCCGCCTTGCCGAGCGCGCCACCGGCAAAGAGACTAATCGATGTCAGATACCGGTCGATGCGCACGGACCCCAGATCCGTGCCGAGGTTGCCGCTGACCGAATGCGCGTAGGCTACGGTTGTCAGCCATTGCGGGTTCCAGCGCGCGGCCGCCTGGATCTGCGGCAGATTGCCGTGAGTCATAAAGATATCGATTTGACGGTCTTCCAGCTGCAGCGAGAATTTCTGATTGAACGTGCGGATCGCGCCGACATCGGCGACCGAATAATCGAACCGTTGCGCGCCTGCATCGCCCGAGCCCTTGTCAAGCTCTCCGTAAAAGCTGAGCTTGCCATTCGATACAGCGCGCGTCGTCGAGGCACTCAGCGAACCGAAGGTCCAATGGGTATCCGCAATCGCCTCGTATTCGACCCCCAGGCCCACAACGGTGTTGGGATTGAAATTGTGCAGCCATCCCAGTGAGCCGCCCCCACCGTTGCCGGTGTCGCTGAGAGTCGAGCCGTCGACGCTGAAGCTCAGCCGGTCATCCGTTCCCGATTCAGCGGCCGAAGCACGCGTCATGCAGACAACGCCAGGCAGAATGATGCATAGCAGGCCGAGAACCTTTCTCATGGGTTCTGTCCCATCCGCCCGATCATCATCACTGCCCTTTCATCGATTAGTCACTTTCGCCTGCAAATTGTCGCGGCAGGGCCGCCGAGGCGGACTCCACGCGTTCTGACATGCTGTTCCGATCGTCATTGTTTACCATGGCCGGCATGAGCATCACGTGTCTGCACCTCGCATCGCTAAAACCTTTCGTATCATGCTCTGACCGTTCGCGCTCATCATACAGGCGGGTCACCACAGATCGGGGGGTCGACATGCGTCGAATTACAGTGATGCTCACGACGGCCTTGTGCTGCGCGCGCCTGGGATTTGCTCAAGAGACCGGCGCCACGCCCACAGGTACTGCAACTGCTCGGACCGTGGTGGTTCAAGCCCAGTCGCTTATCGATGGCGTAAGTACCGAGCCGCGCCACAACCAGGCCATTGAAATACGCGGCAACCGCATCGTCGACGTGTATCCACTCGGCTCCCGTTCACCACCCGACGGAGCCCAGGTAATTGACCTCGGAAGTTACACGGTACTGCCCGGCCTCATTGATTCACACACGCATATCTTCCTGCAGGGAGAGGATCCCGCCGCCGGCGGCTACGATGTGCAGCTGCTGAAGTTCCCTCTCGCCTTCCGGACTGCGCGCGCCACCGTGTCGGCGCGCAGAGCACTCGAGCAGGGATTTACGACCATTCGCGACGTCGAAACGGAGGGCGCGGGATTTGGCGATGTGGGGATAAAGCAGGCCATCAATGGCGGCTATATTCCAGGCCCAAGAATGTTCGTGGTGACTCTGTCGATCTCTTCGACCGGGGGCTATTCGCTGGTGGGATACGCCCCGGAGATTACGGTGCCCAAGGGGTCTCAATTAATTGACGGCCCCGTCGAAGCGCGCAAGGCGGCGCGCGAACAGCTCGACAAGGGCGCCGATTGGATCAAGGTCTACATGACGTACCGCTCGTGGCTCGATGAGCAAGGTGCGCTTGTGTCCCAGCCCACGCTGACCGTGGAGGAATTGAAGGCGATCGTGGACGAGGCGCACGGCTGGCGCAGAAAAGTCGCCTGTCACGCCTACAACGGGATCGGGCTGCAGCGCGCCCTGGATGGTGGCTGCGATTCGATCGAGCATGGTCTTGAGATCAGCGACGCGCAGATCGCCCAGATGATCAGGCAAGGCACATGGTACGTCCCCACCCTGACCGTCTATTACTACGACTGGGACGCGCCGGACACCGACTCCGGAAAGAAGGATCGCAAGCGCGTCGCCCTGCACGAGATTTCCTTTAAGAAGGCCTTACGCGCGGGCGTTAAAATCGCCTTCGGCACCGATGTCGGCGGCTTCGCGTGGTCCGAGCCCATCGCGCAGGAGTTCTCCCGGGAGGTGGAGTTTGGAATGACGCCGATGCAGGCCATCCAGTCCGCGACCGTACGCGCCGCGGAATTGTTGGGCAAGCGCGGTGAACTGGGAGTGGTCGCGCCGGGCGCGTACGCGGACCTGATCGCAGTCGCCGGCGATCCGCTAAAAGATGTCGGCATCCTCAAGGACGTTCAGTTCGTCATGAAAGACGGCGCGGTATTCAAATCGGCGCAGGGTGCGCCGCACACGCCATGAGCGCGAGCGCAGTTGAAAGATCAGGCGTTCGCGTGTGAGCGCAAGCTTCAGGTCGACACTTCCTCGAGCCCACAACGCACGGCACGGCCGAAGATCTGGGTGATCTCCTCAAGCTCGCCCGCTGTCGCGTTGTACGGCGGCGCCAGAATCACGGTGTCGCCGCGAATGCCGTCGACATTTCCCATCGACGCATAACAAAGGAGTCCGTCGCGTGCCGCGGCCCGGCCAATACGGTTTGCGAGCTGCATGGCTGAGTCGAACGGCTCTTTGGTTTCGCGGTCCGAGACGAACTCGATGCCGGCAAAGAATCCCCGCCCGCGTATGTCGCCGACTGCTGCCACTGCTCGCAACTCATTGCGCAGCATCGCCATGAATTTTGGCCCATCGGCTCTAACGCGCTCGATAAGTCCGTCGCGTTTTACGATTCTCTGCACCGCAACTCCCGCGGCGCAGGCGGCAGTGTGCCCGGTAAAGGTATGGCCGGTGAGCGGGCCGCCGTAGCGAGCGACGATCACGTCCGATACCGAGCGGTGATAGATGGCGGCCCCCAATGGCAGGTAGCCGCCGGCAAGACCCTTGGCGACCGCCATGATGTCGGGCGCCACCCCGTCGTGCTCGAGCGCGCGCCACGTGCCGCATCGCCCCGAGCCGCACATCACTTCATCCGCGATCATGAGAATGCCGTATTGATCGCAGACCTTGCGAATCCCCTGGGCGTAGCCGGGGGGTGCGGGAACCGCGCCGCCTGCGGCGCCGACAACCGGTTCGAATATGAATGCCGCCACTTTATCGGCACCGATCTTGAGAATTTCCGCCTCCAGCTCGGCGATGCAATGCCGGCTCAAATCGCCGGCGGATACTCCCGCCGGCGGCCGGTAGGCATTGACCGCCGATAAGAACGACGCCTCGGTAAGCGCGCCTTCAAACGGCGCGCGCCGCTCGAGAAAATCGGACACGGCAAGAGCGCCCAGTGTGTTTCCATGCCACGAACGCCGCCGGGAAATGAAGCGCCGCTTACCCTGCTGACCGCGCGCGGAATGATATTGAAGGGCGAGCTTCAGGGCGGATTCGACGGCCTCCGATCCGCCGGACACGAGAACCATGCGCTCAAAGCCCGGACCGCAGGCCGTGGCGACGAGCTCGATAAACTCCTCCATTGGATCGCTGGTAAATGAGTAACGATAGCCGTGCGCGATGCGCCCGAGCTGTGCGGCGATGGCCGCATTGACTTCCTCGTTGCCGTGTCCCAGGCAATACACGGCAGGACCCCCGGATGCATCTATATAACGCTTGCCGGTCGTGTCATAAACGTGAATTCCCTTTCCCCAGGCGACTTTCGGTCTGGCATCTGCGGCCTGCGTATCCGATGCGCTGCCGATTGGCGCATTCGTCATTGAAATCTTGCTCCCCGTGTTAGCGGTTTCCGGACGGTCTCGAGCCTCACTCCCCGCAGGATTGTGCTGGTTTTTACACGCTCTTTGGAAGCGTCGGGATGCCGGATCATAGAGCCTCTTGAGACACCTGCGTGCGTGAGTTGGATCGCACCGACCGCTACGGGGGTATCGCTGCCTGCCGCGCTTGGCGCCTGTCTTGTAAACTCCAAATCGCTCGCCCACGATGCGATCAATCGCCTACACCGAACTCTTGCATGTCAGGACACCTACAAAGCGCCATCGGTCTGGTCGCATTGCGCCTCATCGCCTGGTTGCTGAGTGACAATCGCAAGATCGTGCCATGGCGGTTCGTGGCGATCGGCACGGCAGCGCAGATTGTGCTCGCCGTGATATTTCTCGAACTGCCCTTCGCCACGACAGTATTTGATCAGCTCAATCACGCCGTATTCGCAGTCCAGAAGGCGACCGAAGCGGGCAGCTCCTTCGTGTTCGGCTTCCTCGGCGGCGGCCCGCTGCCGTACGAAGAGACCAGGGCTGGCGCGAGCATCGTCTTTGCTTTCAGGTTTTTGCCTTTGGTCATCGTTGTGAGCGCTTTGGCTGCACTGCTGACCTACTGGCGTGTCTTACCCGCCATCGTACGCGGGTTCGCCTGGCTGTTCGAGAGACTGATGGGAATCGGCGGTGCGGTCGCGGTCTCTTCGGCCGCAAACATTTTTTTGGGCATGATCGAGTCGCCCATTCTGGTACGGCCGTACATCAAGGACCTCACGCGCAGCGAGCTATTCACCGTGATGTGTGTCGGTCTCGGCGGAGTTGCCGGAACGGTGCTGATACTTTATGCGACCATGCTTGCGCACACGATCCCAAACGCCGCAGGCCATCTGCTGATTGCGTCCATCATTACCGTTCCGGGTTCGATCGTGATCGCGCGCATCATGATTCCCGAGGTCTCCGCGCCGACGCCGGGGAAGGTCGTGCTGGACCAGGATGTGCACGGAACCATCGAAGCGATCATGCAGGGGACCAAACAGGGGCTCGAGCTTTTCCTCAACATTGTCGCGACGCTGCTGGTGTTCGTTGCGCTTGTCTATGTTCTCGACGCGCTGCTCGGCTTGCTGCCCACGGTTTTTGGCAGCGAAATGACACTTGAGAGAATGGTGGGCTGGATCTTCGCGCCGATCGCGTGGCTGGTTGGTGTGCCGTGGAGCGATGCCCATACGGTGGGCTCGCTCCTCGGTACGAAAACGGTCTTCAACGAACTTCTTGCCTATCGCGAGCTCGCCGGCTTCCCAGCGGGCATGCTCGGCGAGCGCAGCCGCCTGCTGGCTACTTACGCGCTGTGCGGATTCGCAAACTTCGGCAGCGTCGGCATTCTGGTCGCAGCTCTTGCAACCATGGCGCCCTCGCGCCGCGCCGAGATCGCAAAGCTTGGCATGCGCGCGCTCGTCGGCGGAACACTTGCGACCTGCGGAACGGCCGCGATCGTGGGAATGCTCACCTAGCCGCTGGTCATAGGCCGGTCATGGTCGTGCGCATCGGTCGATTCCCGAGCGATCCTGCATAAGCATGCGCGCGGCGCGATCTGTGGACGGCTCCATTTACCGCCACAGGTGCGCGCGCAGCTCTGCAAAATGACTTGCCCGGATGTCGCGTTTTGATTATAAATCGGTGATCAAAAATCAAGGAATCATCATGTCTGACCGTCCGCAGCTCGGATTGCTGCGCATCGAGCGTGAGACGGTTCAGGAACGCGTTTACACGGCTTTGCGGGACCGGCTGATGCGCGGGGGTTTCGCGCCTGGTCAGAAACTCAAAATCGCAGAGCTCGCGAATGCGTTTGGAACGAGTGCCATGCCGGTTCGCGAAGCGCTCAATCGACTCGCGGCAGAGCGGGCCATTGAATGCATGCCCAACCGCAGCGTCCGCGTTCCATCGTTGATGAAGAGCTCCCTTCAGGACCTGATGGAGACGCGCTTTGCGGTCGAAGGGCTCGCCGTCGCGCGCGCTGCCGCCAATACGACCCCAGCGACGCTGGCTGCGCTTCGGCAACTCATCGATGCGCAAAGTCAAACCGACGCGGAGCACGTCTCCGAGGCTAGCGCCGAGCAGAATCGCGCCTTCCATTTCGCGATTTACCGCCAATCCGGCTCGAGCGTCCTATTGCCGATCATCGAAAGCCTGTGGCTACAGTTTGGGCCCTACATGCGCGTCGCATCGGACCGGTTTGACGGCCGGGAAGGCCGCGGCACCAACTTCCATGTCGAAATCGTCGACGCGCTCGCCCGCCGCGACGGCAAGGCCGCCCGCGCAGCATTGGAATCCGACATCGGCCGGGCATTCGAGCTCGTGACGACTGGCCAGACTTTCTGGCAGCAGTGCAGCGGCACCGCGTCGTGAGCGAACGAGTGCCACCAAGGGCCGCTGCCGGCTATGAACTCTACGATTTGCGCGTTGAGGTCGTCGGCCCGCCGGGCCAGCCGATTTATTGCGGTGCCCAACTCGGGGACTACTTCGAGCTGCATGGCGAGATGCTGAAGCTTCCCGACGGTCAGGGCTTTTCCATCTATTCATTGGCTGCGCTGCTGCCGCTGCTGCCAGCCAAGCAACGGGTCACCGATGCTAACGACTGGATGTCGACGGACGCGGAGGTCGCCTGCCCGGATCCGAACTGTCCGACGCGGTTCCGGATCACCCGGACCGGGCGACGCTACTTCCGGCGCGCCGAAACGACTGCGGTCCCTCTTCCAGGGCAAGACTTGCCGTGATACCGCGTTACACGCTTGCCGACCGCTATGAGATTTCGACGATCATCAAGGGCGGCTGGCATCTCGCCGGCGGTCACGGCGCCGTCGACCCGGAGCAGGCGCGCAAGGATATGGCCCGCTTTGTGGAGGCGGGCATCACGACATTTGATTGCGCTGACATCTACACCGGCGTCGAACTTCTGATCGGCGGGTTTCGTCAGGCCTATCCGTCGCTCGCCAAGCAGGTGCAGGTGCACACGAAGTTCGTTCCCAATTTGTCGCACCTGCGCACGCTCGACCGGCCGTCGATCGAGGCCATCATCGATCGATCGCTGCGGCGGCTCGGGATGGAGCGCCTCGACCTCGTGCAATTCCACTGGTGGGACCTCTCGATCCCGCGCTATGTTGAAACAGCGCTTGAACTTGATCGTCTGCGCCGCGCCGGCAAGATTGCGAATCTGGGTCTTACCAATTTCGATACGCGGCGCGTAAGCGAAATTGTCGCCGCGGGCGTTCCGGTCGTCGCGCACCAGCTGCAGTACTCGCTCATCGACGACCGGGCTGACTTATCAATGGCGGAGTACTGCCGCGCCCAAGGAATTGCCCTCCTCTGTTACGGCGCGGTGGCCGGTGGCTTTCTCTCCGAGCGCTGGCTCGGCGGGCAGGAGCCTCAGCCGGAGTTCTCGAATCGATCTTTAACAAAGTACAAGCTGATCATTGACGATTTCGGGGGTTGGGATCTTTTTCAGGAGCTGCTGGCGGTGCTGGCCCGAATCGCCGCCAAGCACAGCACTTCCATCGCTTCGATTGCAGCGCGCGCGGTGCTCGATCGCCCGTCGGTTGCCGCGGCGATCGTGGGCGCAACCAACACGGCGCATCTGGATGCCCTGACAAAAGTCGAAGCGCTGCATCTTGATGCGCAGGATCTGTCGTCAATCGCGACGGTGACGCAACGCCGCCGCGGCCCCCTGGGCGACGTTTATGACCTCGAGCGCGACCGACTAGGCCGTCATGGCCGGATCATGAAGTACGAATCAAATCCCCTGCCCGAGCGCAGTCCGACGACGAGCGCAATTGGATAGGTGACAAGCGGCCCACCCTTTTTGGGCAACCGCTGCGTGCCTGCGCACGCGGCTAACCGTAACGACCGATAACCGCAGCATGCAACAGCCCGCAAACGAAGGCGACTATCCGCGACCGGCGTACGCCTGGACCGTCGTTGCAATTCTGACAGCCACGGCGATCCTGTCGTATACGGATCGCCAAGTCTTGAGTCTCCTGGTGGATCCTATTCGCGGTGACCTGGGCATCAGCGATACCCAGGTCAGCTTTCTGCTCGGCACGGCGTTCGCCGTTGTGTACGGCGTCGCGGGCATCCCGCTTGGGTTTCTCGCCGATCGCACCTCGCGCCGCAATCTCATCTTTGCCGGCGTCGTGATCTGGAGTCTCGGCACGCTTGCCTGCGGACTGTGCCGAAGCTTTGGCGAGCTATTTGCCGCCCGTCTCGTCGTCGGCTTCGGCGAAGCGGTCCTGTCGCCCGCCGCGATCTCGCTGATCAGCGACTATTTCCCGCCCTCGCGCCGCGGCACGGCGGTGGGCCTGTATTTGAGTGGTATCGCTATAGGCATAGGAATATCAATCTTTATAGGCGGCGGTGTACTGCATCTCATCGATGGCGGAGCGCTTGCGAGCACATCACTGGCGACGCTAGCGCCGTGGCGATTGGTCTTGCTCGTAATTGGAGCGCCCGGATTGGTCTGGGCGCTCGTGATATTGCTGATTCGCGAGCCGCAGCGGCGCGCGGCGGAAAGCTCACCTGGCGCCATCAGCCCCGACGCACCCGCACGGCGATCGACTTCCTGGACGCGCGCGGTGCCGATCTACATTGTGGTCGCGGCCGCCTCGCTCGTAGACAACGCCGTCGGCGCCTGGGCGCCTACGCTCCTGATTCGCGAGTTCGGCCAGGCTCCTGCCGAAGTGGGTATGCGACTGGGCCTATTGCTGGCGATAAGCTTCGGTGGCGGCGTATTGCTGGGCGGGTGGCTTGCCGACCGAGCCGGGGCCCGCGCAGGATGGTCCGGCAAGCTTGCGGTTTGCCTCTGCGGCGGTCTCTTGATTCTCCCGGTTTCGCTCGCGCTCGACGCACAGCATCTCACGGCGGTGCTGTTTGCGGTGCCCCTGTATTTCGCTTTGTCAGGGATCGTCACGGCCTGCGGCTTTTCCGCCATCCTCGACGCGGTTCCGAATCGTTCCCGCGGACTAGCCATGTCGGTCAGCTTTTTCTTGAATGTCGCGCTGGGCGCAAGCCTCGGTCCGACCGCGGTCGCCGTCGCGAGCGATCATTTGTTTGGGGGTTCGGGCGCAGCGTTGGGGCCCGCCCTCGCGTTGACCGTTGCGGGAGGAGATTTCCTCGGCGTAATTGCGCTCGTGGCGGCGCTATTGATGTTTCGGAGCCGTAAGCTCGCGGCGGCGTGAGCGACGCCACCGGTGGAGAATAAAGGCGTGACTGCACTAGAGGTCCGTCAGCTCCTCGCGAGCCTGCGCAAGCAAGCGCGCCAGCAGATCCGCCCACTGCCTCTGTCCCGGCTCCCGGGTGACAAGGTCCTGCCGAATTTCAAGCGCCACATGCGCAATTCCGCGCCGCTCGCCGTGGATCGGAACCGTATAGTCTGACGCGTCGCTTACGCGGTACGGCTCGTTGTCGCCGACGCTCAAGCCACTCTCAAGCCGCAGCATTCTCAGCAGGATGTCGGCGAGCCGCGCGTCGCGATTATAGAGCACCCCGACATCCCACGCGCGCGCGACCTTCTTGAAAACCGGCGTGAAGCTGTGGACCGAAATCAAAATGGTGGCTTGCCCGGCTTCCTTGCGTCGATCGAGCTCCCTCGTGATCCGGTCGTGATACGGATGGAACACTTCTTGAATGCGCGCGCGCTTGTCATGGTCGGTGAGATCCACATTTCCAGGCACCAGCGTCGTTTCACTGACATCGAGGATCGAAGACTCCGACCAGGGCATCCGATTGCAGTCGATGACGAGCCGAGAGTAGTTCTGCCGGATGCCGACGCCATCGAGTGCGCTTGCGAGCAGGTCAGCCACCGCACCGGCGCCGATGTCCCAGGCGATGTGCCGATCGCATTCGGCATTCGCAAGTCCGAGTTGCCCGAGCCGTCGCGGCATCTGCTTGCCGGCATGATCCGAGACAATGACAAACGGCGAGCGGCCACCTTCGTTTGTCAGCGCGAAAACCGGCGGGTCCTCGGGCGAGAGCAGGCGCTCAAATGGCTCATTCATTTGTGCTCACCATCCCTCGCTCTCGTTACCATCTTTTATTCTGTCATAAAAAATGCATACTACGCGCGGCGAATTATGGAGTTGCAATGCGGATATTGTCCGTCAGGCATATCACTACCTATCGTTACAAGCAGCCTGTTGGCTTCGGCGAACACCGGATGATGCTGTGTCCGCGAGACGATCATGATCAGCGGCTGTTGGAATTGAATCTCGCAATCTGCCCTAAGCCCGCCGAACTTCGATGGAGCCGGGACGACTTCGGCAACCCAATAGCCATCGCGCGCTTTTCCGGCCGCGCCGCGTCACTCCGCTTCGACTGCAGCTTTCGTCTCGAGCATTCCTCCGCTCCGGGTCCCGATATCGACCAGGCGGATTTCGGCCAGAGCTATCCGTTTATCTACGGGGCGAAGGACATGCTGCATCTGCTGCCGTTCATCGAACGCGGCTACGCGGATCCGGAACACCGCCTGGGCGAATGGGCGGACCGGTTTCTGCGGCTTGGCGAATCGACGAGCGCATATGGGCTTCTCAAAAGCTTTACGCGTGGCATTCATGAATCCTTCAAATATAAATCCCGTCCCGAAAAGGGCATCCAGGACCCGCTGTTCACCCTGGAAGCCGGCAGCGGCAGCTGTCGGGATCTTGCAGTATTGATGATTGAAGCGGTGCGCTCGCTCGGCATGGCGGCGCGTTTCGTCTCAGGGTATCTGCACGTGCGCAACAGCGTGGACGCCTGCGAGCGCGGCGGAAACACCCATGCCTGGGCGCAGGTCTTTTTGCCGGGCAGCGGCTGGGTCGATTTTGATCCGTCGTGCGGAGTCACCGGCAACCGCGACCTCATCCGCGCTGCGGTCGCTTGCGATCCCTCGCAGGCAATACCGCTGCAGGGTGTCTGGATTGGCCGGCCGACGGACAATATGGACATGGCAGTCGAGGTGCAGGTGAGCGCGACCGACGCGCAGGAGACCGAGCGCGTCGCGGCACAGGCCTGAATTTGACCGCCAAGGTTGCCATGTCCTGTCAATTCCGGGCGGGACGGGCAAACCCGACTGCGTTAGCGCCGCTTTAGTTAGGGGGAACTTGGGCGGGCGTGCTACGTTACAAAGGAGCAGATCCGAGCGGCCCAAATAAGGAGACCCATTGTGAAAATCAAAGTGGGCTACGAGTTGATCTATCAGTGCCCGCAGCCGACGCCAATGATGCTCGTGCTGAACGTGCACCATACGCGTGCAGCCGACCTGCTCGTTCCGGATCGCATCACCACCCAACCATCAATTCCCATTGCCCATTATCACGATAGCTTTGGCAACTGGTGCACGCGTCTCGTCGCCCCCGCGGGCCAGCTGAAGATCACTAGCACCGGAGTAGTCAAGGACTCAGGCGACCCGGATATCATTGCGCCCTCCGCGGGCCAGCATCCGATCCAGGAGTTGCCCGAGGAGGCCCTCGTGTTTCTGCTGGCGAGCCGCTACTGCGACTGCGATAAGTTTCTGCAGATTGCCTGGAACATGTTCGGTGAGATTGAGCCCGGCTGGGCCCGGGTACAGGCGATCTGCGATTTCGTGCACGATCACATCTCATTCGGCTATGAACACGCGAGCCCCACCCGTACGGCGTGGGATACATATCAGGAGCGTCGCGGAGTCTGCCGGGATTTCGCGCACCTTGCGATCACTCTGTGCCGCTGCATGAATATTCCGGCGCGCTACTGCACGGGTTATCTTGGCGACATCGGCCTTCCGCCGCCCTATAGCGTAATGGATTTCGCCGCTTGGTTTGAAGCCTACCTTGGCGGACGCTGGTATACGTTCGATCCGCGCAACCACGTTCCCCGCATCGGTCGCGTGCTGATGGCGAGGGGACGCGATGCGATCGACGTCGCGATCAGCACGACATTCGGGCCCAACATGCTCGTGAGCTTCAGTGTCTGGTGCGATGAGGTGCCGTGAATCTGCCGTCCCGGACGGCGCACGAACTCACACTGCCCGGTTTTAAGCACCCGTTAATTTAAGCTGTGAAGCCGCGGCCAGCGCAGGCGTCCCTGCGTGTCGGCGTCCGGTCCGCATCACTTCTGCGCCTGGCTCTGGGCCGTCACTGCCGCAGGAGGTGGGAAATAAGCCTGCGCGATACCCTCATGCACCACCATGATGTGCAACTGCAGCTGATCGATGAGCGCATGCAAGCCAGGCTGGTCGACGGTGGCAAGCTTCGCGGTGTCGAGAAAGCGGCAGGCTCCCGCAACTCCTTCCAGCACGCCGGCGCTGCGTGGCAGCGCGCTCAAGAAATGCTCGACCTGTTTCAGGCAGAAAAGACACGCACGCGGAAACTGGCTGTCACGCAGCACAAATTCAAGAACCGCCGAGCGGCTGACGCGGGTGCGCCGACTCAAACGGTACATCTGATAGCCGGACAGCGATTTTAGGAGATTCAGCCACTGGATGGTGTCAAACGGCTGGAAACCGGGTGCGTCGGCGGGGAAAAGCTGCGCCGAACGCACATCAATGATCCGGCTTGTCATGTCGGCGCGCTCCAGATGGCGGCCGAGCATCAGCAATGTGAAGGCATCATTGCGGCTCATCGTACCTTCGAGCTCGCCGGTCAGGGTCTGCATGCCGCGAATGATGCGCTGCAGGAAATGAAAGCGTGTGCGCTTGCTCAAGGCCGCCGGCAACGCGTCTTTCGTTTCCATGAAGAGCTCATTCATGTGCTCCCAAACTTCGTTGGGAAGGACGTCACGCAGCGTGCGGGCATTTTCGCGCGCGGAACGGACCGACGAGAGAATCGATCCTGGATTATCCAGGTCCGCGATCAAGAAATGAACGATATCGCGCTCTTCGGTGCGCATCTTGCGGGCATCGAAGAGCTCGCGGCTGCCGGTAATGTCGATGAGCGCCAGCCACCCCGGCCGGTGGCCGGGCGGCAGATCAAGCAGCAGATTCGAATTGATATTGACGAGGCGCGCCGTATTCTCCGCGCGATCAAGATAGCGTGCCAGCCAGTAGATATTCTCCGCGACACGGGAGAGCACCGCTCATGCCTCCATATCGACAATCCAGGTGTCCTTGCTGCCGCCGCCCTGCGAGGAATTCACTACGAGCGAGCCTTCACGCAGCGCGACGCGGGTGAGTCCTCCGGTCGTGACGTAGGTCTTTGGACCACTCAGGATAAATGGGCGCAGATCCACGTGCCGCGCCTCGATGCGATCATTGACGAATGTCGGCACGGTAGACAAGGTGATCACCGGCTGCGCGATGAAGTCGCGCGGCGCCGTCTTCAACTGTGCGGCAAAGTGATTGCGTTCGCGCTGGCTTGCGGTCGGGCCCATCAGCATTCCATAGCCACCCGAACCGTCGACGGGTTTGACCACCAGCGAATCCAGGTGATGCAGGACATGCTCGAGCTGATCCGGCTCTGCGCAGCGCCATGACGGCACGTTCGGAAGAATTGGATCTTCGTCCAAATAGTAGCGAATCATGTCGGGCACGTAGGTGTAGACGAGCTTGTCGTCCGCGACTCCTGCGCCGGGGGCGTTAGCGAGGGCAACATTGCCCTTCGCCCACGCGCGCATGAGCCCTGGCACACCGAGCGTGGAGTCGGCGCGAAACGATTCCGGATCGAGAAAGTCATCGTCGATGCGCCGGTAGATCACATCGATGCGCGTCCAGCCGTGGATCGTCTGCATATACACGCAGTCATCCTCGTGCACCGCAAGATCCCGGCCCTCGACGAGTTCGCAGCCCATCTGCCTCGCAAGATACGAATGCTCGAAGTACGCCGAGTTGTAGATGCCAGGCGTAAGCACGACGACCTCCGGCAAATGCTCGCGCCGCGGCGACAGCGCCACCAGCATCTCGTGTAGCTGGGAGGGGTAATCATCGACCGGCAGGATCGCCGTATTCTCAAACAGCTCGGGCAGCACGCGCTTCACGACCTGGCGGTTCTCAATCATGTATGAGACGCCCGACGGTACGCGCAGGTTGTCCTCGAGCACATAGAACGTGCCATCTTTGTCGCGCACCAGATCCGTGCCGCAGATGTGCGCCCAGCAGCCTTGCGGAGGATTGATGCCGACGCAATTGGCGCGGAAGTTTTTCGACGACGCGATGATGTAGTGCGGGAACACCCCATCCTTGACGATGCGCTGCGCATGATAAACATCGTCGATGAAGTGATTGAGCGCGGCGACACGCTGTTTGAGGCCCGACGCGATGCGATTCCATTCCTTCGCGGCGATGATGCGCGGGATGATGTCGAGTGGCCACGCGCGATCGATCGACCCGCCCTGCTGGTGATAGACGGTGAAGGTCACGCCCATTACCTTGATCGCGAGTTCCGCGGCGTGCTGGCGCACGCCTATCTCTTCGCTACCGAGCTCCGATAGATGACGCACGAGTGCCCGACCGGCGACGCGCGCACCGCCGCCCGGGCCGATCAGCTCGTCATGCAGTCCGGCTGCGCAGTAGCGGGTCCAATCGATGCTCATCAGCGCTCTTACGGGGCTTGGACGGGAACATCTGGCACTTTCAAGAACATACTAGCCCCAGTTCGGTGGGAATCAAATGTGACCACCGTGACCCACGACGGTGCGCCGCGGCCCGGAATTGGTGCAGGAGATGCCGCGGACCGTCCCCATCCCCGGCGGCATCCGTATAATGCCCGCCAGTGTCGATCCATGTTGCGCTGAATCACGTTACGCATTACCGGTATGACCGGAGCGTGACCTTAAGCCCGCACGTCGTGCGGCTGCGGCCGGCTCCGCATTCGCGCACGCGCATTCTGTCGTATTCGCTGCGCATTGAACCCGCCCGCCACTTCATCAACTGGCAGCAGGATCCGGAATCAAACTATCTCGCACGCGTCGTGTTTCCGGATAAAACCGACGACTTGCGGATCGATGTCGATCTTATCGCCGAAATGGCGGTGCTGAATCCGTTCGACTTCTTTCTTGAGCCGCACGCGGAGAGTTTTCCATTTAGCTACTCGGCGGAGGAAGCCCGCGATCTCGCCCCGTATCTTACGAGGGCGCCCGTAAGCGCGCGGTTCGCGCAGTACCTGGCCACGATTTCCCGCCTTCCGGTCGGCACGGCTAATTTCCTCGTCGACCTGAATAGCCGCCTGGCGCGGGATGTGCGCTATCTGATCCGGCTCGAGCCCGGCGTGCAGACGCCCGAAGAGACGCTCATCAATGCCTCGGGATCATGCCGCGATTCGGCCTGGCTTCTGGTGCAGCTCTTGCGAAACCTGGGACTCGCCGCCCGCTTCGCTTCGGGCTATCTCGTCCAGCTCGCCGCTGATGTGAAGTCCCTCGACGGCCCGGCAGGTCCGAGCGCCGATTTCGCCGACCTGCATGCCTGGTGCGAGGTGTACCTGCCGGGGGCGGGATGGATCGGCCTCGATCCGACCTCGGGCCTCCTCACCGGCGAGGGGCACATCCCGCTGGCGTGCACGCCGCAGCCCTCGGCCGCAGCGCCGCTTTCGGGCGGTGTGGATGCGTGCGAGACGACGTTCGAGTACGCGATGAGCGTCGCGCGCATCTGGCAGGCGCCGCGGGTCACGAAGCCCTATGCGGAGGCGGAGTGGGCGGCGATCGATGCCGTGGGCAAAGGCATCGATGCGGAGCTCGAGGCCGGCGATGTGCGGCTCACCATGGGCGGGGAGCCGACGTTCGTGTCGAGCGAGGATTCCAGTACGCCTGAGTGGAACACCGAGGCGCTGGGCGAGAACAAGCGGCGCCTGGCCGCGCAGCTCTTCTGGAAGCTGCAGGCGCGCTATGCCCCGGCCGGGCTGGTGCACTTCGGTCAGGGCAAATGGTACCCGGGCGAGCAGCTGCCGCGCTGGTCGCTGAATTGCTTCTGGCGCAAGGACGGCGAGCCGCTCTGGACCGAGCGCGCACTCATTGCGGACGAGGAGCGCCGCTATCCGGAGGCGCACGCCAATGCACCGCGGCTGCTCGCCGCGATCGCGGCGGTGCTCGGAGTGGGCGCGGAGCACGTGTTCCCGGTCTATGAGGATGTCTTCTATTACGCGTGGCGCGAGCGCAAGCTCCCCGCCAACGTCGATGCGGCCCACTCCAAGGTCGCGGATCCGCTCGAGCGCGCGCGCCTGATGCGCGTCTTTGAGAGCGAACTCGATGCGCCGGTCGGGTATGTGCTACCGATCACCCGGGGGGACGAGGGGGGAGCGTTTCGCAGCGGACGGTGGTTCCTGCGCCGCGAGCGCTGCTACTTGATACCCGGCGACTCGCCTATCGGCTATCGCCTGCCGCTCGACTCGCTGCCCTGGGTGGAGCCCTCCGACTTTCCACACCTCTATCCGCCGGACCCGAATCAAAGCTTCGCGCCGCTTGCGGCTTACCGGGACTTGCGCGCGCAGGCGGGCAGCACAGGGCCGGACGATGCGATTCCGGTCGATGCGGGTGCCGCCGCCCTGAGCCCCGCCGCGGCGAAGCCGGCCGACATCGTTCGCACCTCGATGTGCACCGAGGAGCGGGACGGGGTGCTGCACGTGTTCATGCCGCCGACTCGCTCGCTGGACGATTATCTCGAGATCGTCGCGGCGGTGGAGTCCTGCGCGAAGTCGTTGCGGCAGCCGGTGGTGATCGAGGGCTACGAGCCGCCCGCGGATCCGCGCCTCGCCAATTTCAAGGTGACGCCGGATCCGGGCGTGATCGAGGTGAACGTGCAGCCGAGTGCGAGCTGGGACGAGCTCGTGGATCTCACGACGCATCTTCACGAGGCCGCGCACGGCCTCCGACTGCGCTCGGAAAAATTCATGATCGACGGACGGCACGTCGGCACGGGCGGGGGGAACCACATCGTACTCGGCGGTGCGACGCCGGGCGATTCGCCCTTCTTGCGGCGTCCGGACCTCTTGCGCAGCTTGATCTCGTACTGGCACAACCATCCTTCGCTCTCGTACCTCTTCTCGGGACTCTTCATCGGTCCCACTTCGCAGGCGCCGCGGGTCGATGAGGCGCGCAACGATTCGCTGCATGAGCTCGAGCTCGCGTTCAAGCAATTCCCGGCGCCGGCCGAGGAGGTGCCGCCGTGGCTCGTGGACCGCTTGCTGCGCAATCTCCTCATCGACGTGACCGGCAACACGCATCGCGCCGAATTCTGCATCGACAAGCTGTACTCGCCCGATTCCTCCAGCGGACGCCTGGGTCTTCTGGAGCTGCGGGCCTTCGAGATGCCGCCGCATCCGCGCATGAGCCTCGTGCAGCTCCTGCTCCTGCGCTCGTTCGTTGCGCGCTTCTGGCGCGAGCCGTATGCGCCGGCGCGGCTCGCGCGCTGGGGAACGCAGCTGCACGACCGCTTCATGCTGCCGCACTTCATCTGGCAGGATTTCTCCGCCGTGATCGGGGAGCAGGAGCGCGCGGGCTTTGCCCTGCGTCTCGAGTGGTTCGCGCCGCATTTCGAGTTCCGCTTTCCGAAGCTCGGCGATCAAGCGCTCGATGTCGCGCAGCTCGAGCTGCGTCAGGCGCTCGAGCCCTGGCACGTGCTCGGCGAGGAAAGCACCGCGGGCGGCACGGTGCGTTATGTCGACTCCTCGCTCGAGCGAGTCGAGCTCAAGGTGAGCGGGCTCGCGCCCGATCGCTATGTGGCGACCTGCAACGGACGCGCGCTGCCGTTGCGCCCCACCGGGCGCGAAGGAGAATACGTCGCGGGTGTGCGCTTTCGCGCCTGGCAGCCGTGGTCGGCGCTGCATCCTAAAATCGGCATTCATTCGCCGCTGACATTCGATATAGTGGACACCTGGATGCATCGATCGGAAGGCGGTTGTCGATATCATGTGGTTCATCCGGGCGGGCGCAGCCATGAGACCTTTCCCGTGAACGCGTTCGAGGCCGAGAGCCGGCGCCTGGCGCGCTTCTTTCGCATCGGCCACACGCCGGGTACGGTGCACTTAGGGCCCGCCGAGTCGAGCGACGAATTCCCCTTCACCCTGGACTTGCGCGATCCGCCGAGCCGGTGAGCGACCCTAGACT
>Ga0302326_10008314_pt1 | contig 22914 bp, 21 predicted proteins | sample Palsa_T0_3_FD_202264 | JGI IMG/M metagenome (GOLD analysis project Ga0302326, IMG submission 202264) | Peat permafrost microbial communities from Stordalen Mire near Abisko, Sweden - Palsa_T0_3 | ecosystem: Environmental > Terrestrial > Soil > Palsa > Peat permafrost | place: Sweden: Abisko... | reverse complement strand
AGCGCGGCCAGTCCACGGCGTCCTGCACGTTCATGTGAAAATCGACGACATTCAGCAGCACTTGTAACACGCCGTTCGTGATACGCGATCCGCCGGGAGCGCCCAGCATCAGAAAGAGCTTACCATCACGCAGCACAATAGTCGGGCACATCGACGAAACCGGCCGCTTGCCGGGCTGAATCGCGTTCGATTCACCCTGGATCAAGTGAAACAGATTCTCCACGCCGGGCTTGGCGGCGAAATCGTCCATCTCATCGTTCAACAGAAATCCCAGGCCGGGCACGGTAACGCCGCTGCCATATCCGTTGTTTATGGTGTAAGTCACCGCGACCGCGTTTCCTTCACTGTCCACGATATTGAAGTGGGTGGTCTGCGAGCCTTCGCGAACGTTCAAGTTGCCCGGACGGATCTGATCGCTGGGCGTGGCGCGCAGCGGATCGATGCTGTTGCGGCGGCTCGCAATGTATTTCGGATCCAGCAGTTTGTTAATGGGGGTCTTGTAAAAATCGGGATCGCCAAAGTATTCACTGCGATCCGCATAGAACCGCCGCATCACCTCCGCGACATAGTGAACGGCCGCCGCCGAACCCGCGCCCGTTTTTTCGTACCCGGAGCCTTCCAGCATTCCGAGCATCTGCAGCAATCCCAGGCCGCCAGCGCTGGGTGGAGGCACGGTGACGATTTCGTCGCCATGATAACGGCCATGCAACGGCGTGCCTTCTTCCGCTTGATACTTCTTCAAATCCTCCAGCGTGATCAGCCCCCCATTGGCGGCCATGGCCGCAGCCAGTTTCTGCGCGGTTTCGCCATCGTAGAAATCGCTAGCGCCGCGATCCCGGATGCGCTTCAAGGTGGCCGCCAATTCCGGCTGGACGAATTTGTCGCCGTAATGAGCGTTCAAAAAGATCCGCTTCGACTCGGGAAATCGGGACAGCAGACTGCTCTCGGTCTGCAATGACGCATCGAAACTATACGAAACCGTGTACCCGACGCTCGCCAACTGAATCGCCGGGTCCAGCAAATCGGCCCACGGCTTGCGCCCGTATCTCTGGTGAGCCAACTCCAAGCCCCGCACTGTACCAGGCACGCCGGCTGCCCGCCATCCAATCAAGGTGTCTTCGCTCACGTTGCCCTTCGAATCCAGATACATGTTTCGCGTAGCCGCCAGCGGAGCTTTTTCGCGAAAGTCGATGAACGTGCTTCGGCCATCGGCGAAGCGCGCGAGCAAGAAACCTCCGCCGCCGATGTTGCCCGCGTACGGGTAGGTAACCGCTAACGCGAAGCCAATGGCCACCGCGGCGTCAATCGCATTGCCTCCGGATTGCAGAACGCGCAAACCGACGTCCGCGGCCAAAGGCTCCTGCGCCACCACCATCGCGTGCCGCGCGTGCTCGGGCTGCCGCGCGAAGAGGCTGACCGAAACGAGCAGCGCCCAGCCAATTTTGGTTTGCATGGATACCTCGATTCTACCGTGCTGCCAACGGGGACTACCTCGCCAATCTGTCCCCCACCTGTCCTACTATCTCCCAACCCATTGAATTTACTGTCCAAACCCGTGGCGCCCGCACTCCTGCGTGCCGCGTACCCACTCGTGTGTACGCGACATGTTTCACTGCTTCTTAGCACGATTTCCGCTTTAGAGCCGCGAAACAAAACGGTTAAGCACCTACGCCGTCGAAAGCTGCTGCTGCCGCCCGCGATGATGTTGCTCCAGCGCCAGATTCGCCGCCGCGATGGTTTCGAGCTCCTGCGCTACGCGTTCCAAAGCGTTCCCTGGAATCGCTGCGTACATCTCACCGTCTCCCAGACTCGTGTAGACGCGATTTCCGATGCACCCCGCGCTGGTCACCATGCCGTGCGCCAGCGCGGCCGGAAGCGCCATGCAAGTGGGCCGCGTGAGCAGCGGCTGTTGCGACAGGACCCCCGCTCGCAGCGCAGCCTCCTCCAGCAGCATTAGCTTGCCCGCCGTAGTCGCAAACAACACAACGTCCGGATCCACCGCCGTGTCGCCCAACGGCGCGTACAGAATCGTCCCCGGCGTCTCCTTCAAAACCGGAATCCCCGGAACCTCTTCCATCTTCAAGTACCCCAAGCTGGTCATGGTTCCCAGAATGGACGGCAACTCCTGCGCCCGGTTTTCCGGCAACGGGATGTTGTGGGTGTACGAACCTACCGGGCAGTTGTAATGATCCGACGGCGCCGTCGAGAAACTGCGCCCTTCCGCCGCCAATCGCCAGAAGCTGCAACCGGCAGGCTCCGAACCGGAAAACTTCTCCACCGCCGCGGGCGCTTCTGCGCGAAAAGCCACGGCTACGGGCCGGCGTTTTGAATCCAGGATTTGTTGAAATTGATTTTCGAGTGCTTTGTAGTCTGGCATGATTTGCGTCCTAACTATAGTGGCACGTGTAAGAATCAGAAGTGATGTCTTCGGCCGCAAAAGCGCTCACCGCCCGCCAGTTTTTCTCCCGGCGCGGCGTACTGTCGAAATGGCATCCGCGCTACGAGTTTCGTCCCGGCCAACTCGAAATGGCTGAAGCCATCGAAGCCGCGTTGGCCGAAAAAAAGCACCTGCTGGTGGACGCGGGCACCGGCACCGGCAAAACTCTCGCGTATCTGGTCCCGGCCCTGCTTTGCGGCAAACGCGTGGTGGTCTCCACCGGCACCAAGAACCTGCAGGAGCAGCTTTTCTACAAAGACATTCCCTTTCTGCAGCAGCATTTCGAGCGCCCGCTGCAAGTCTGCTACATGAAGGGCCGCTCCAACTTCGCTTGCCGCCAGAAGATCTACGACGCCGACCGCGAGCCGATGCTCAACGGCCTGGAAGAAATCGCCGACTTCAAGATCATCCGCGAATGGGAGAAGACCACCACCACCGGCGATCGCTCCGAAATCAAGACGCTGCCCGAATCCAGCGCCGCATGGCAAAAACTGGACGCGCGCCGCGATCTGTGCACCGGCCAGAAGTGCCAGCAGTTCGAGCGCTGTTTCCTGACCGAAATGCACCGGCGCGCGCACGAAAGCGACATCATCATCGTCAACCACCACCTCTTCTTCGCCGACCTGGCGGTGAAGGGCGACGATTTCGGCGGCATCATCCCCGAATACGCAGCAGTAGTTTTCGACGAAGCGCACGAAATCGAAGACGTCGCGGGCAAGTATTTCGGCGTCGGCGTGAGCAATTACCAGTTCCAGGAACTGGTCCGCGACATCGCGGCGGTCTCGCGCGCCAAGAAGTTCGGTTCCGGCGAGTTGGATCGCACTCTCGACACCCTGGACGACCGCGCTCAGCAATTCTTCTTTCTTTTCGGCGCAACCGAGGGCCGCGTCGCGTTCAAAGGGCACGAGGCATTCTTCGAGCAGCACGGCGACGCCCTGGAAGATCTGCTGCGCGCGCTGGAACTGATCGGCTCACACCTGCAACTCGTCAAAAACGCGCCCGACGAAGTGGTCCCGCTCTTCCGCCGCGTCCAGGAGCTGCGGAAAAGCCTGGAATTTTGGCGCAAGGGATCCGACCGTTCCTACGTTTATTGGGTGGAGCGCCGCGGCCGCGGCTGTTTCCTGCAAGCCACGCCCATCGATGTCTCGTCCATCCTGGAAGAAAAACTTTTCGACGCGCTCAACACCGTGATCCTCACTTCCGCCACGCTCGCCGTCGGCGAAACATTCGAATTTGCCGAGCGCCGCCTCGGTATCCGCCACACCCGCTCACTGGTGGTCCCCAGCCACTTCGAATACGCCAAGCAAGCACTGCTCTACGTACCCCAGCACCTGCCCGATCCCCGTTCTCCCGCCTTCCCCCGCTCGGCTGCCGAGGAAATCACCCGCATCCTTCGCCACAGCCGGGGCCGCGCGTTCGTCCTCTTTACCAGCTACCAGCAGATGCGCATGGTGTACGATCGCGTGTCGCTCGAGATCGACTATCCGACGCTGCTGCAAGGCACCGGCCCGCGCAACGCGCTGCTCGACGAGTTCCGCGCCACTCCGCATTGCGTCCTGTTCGCCACTTCATCCTTCTGGCAAGGCGTGGACGTGCAAGGGGATCAGTTGAGCTGCGTCATCATCGACAAGCTGCCGTTCGCCGTTCCGAGCGACCCTGTGGTGGAAGCCCGCATCGAACGCATCCGCGAAGAGGGCGGCAATCCGTTCTACGATTACCAGATCCCGCAGGCCGCGCTGGCTCTCAAGCAGGGCTTCGGTAGGCTGATCCGCAGCAAGACCGACCGCGGCGTCCTGGTGTTGCTGGATAATCGTATTACGAAGCAGCGGTACGGCCAAGTGTTCTTCGACAGCCTGCCGCCTTATGCCTTCAGCACCGAACTCAGCGCCGTGGAGAAATTTTTCGAGGTTTGAACTGAACAATGTTTGAGGCAACTCATGTTTGAAGTTACCGTGGAACAGACTTTCGCCGCCGGCCACGCCCTGCGCAACTACCATGGCAAGTCGGAAGATGTGCATGGGCACAACTATCGCGTGCGGGTAACCGTGGAGGGCGCCGAGCTGGACTCTACCGGCTTGCTGGTGGATTTTCTGGAAGTGAATCGCCTGATCTCGGGCGCCGTCGGATATCTGGATCATCGCTTCATGAACGATCTGCCGCCGTTCAACGAGATCAACCCGTCGGCCGAGAACATCGCGAAATATTTCTACGACAAGGTCAGCGGCGGACTCAAGAACGAAGTCCCGGTGCGCATCTCCGCAATCCAGGTATGGGAAACCGACACAAGTTCGGCCATCTACCGGCCGTAACATGATCGGCGAACCTCCTTTTGAAGGGATCGCTGTGCTCTTGCTATTACGTTTACCTTACGATTTTGGGAACATCGGCAATGCTACGCGATCACCCTGGGTCTTCTCGCCGCGCCGGTTTTGCTCGCCTGGTCTGCTAGCTAAGCTAGCAGCCGGTGTCTAAAGTCCGGAAAGACCGCTTGCTCACGCGCGCGGCTCAGTAAATCCCGCGAGTTACAGAGCCGCGACCGTAAAGGGAGGCGGTTTCGAAACAGCCTGCTAGCGTGTCCCGGTGGCCTTTAAAGACGGCTCTCTATTCCCGCTACCGTCGGGAACCTGGATCATGTAGCCCGCGAGATTGCGTCTCGGCGCGACAACAGTACATGATCGGACCCTTCAGCGCCCGAAATAATCAGCGTTGACCTTGGTGAAGTTCGACCACTTCTCCGGCAGGTCGTCCAGCGCGAAAATCGCCGAAACCGGGCAAACCGGCACGCAGGCTCCGCAATCGATGCACTCCACGGGATCGATATAGATCATGTTGTGATCGGCGAAGTTGGGTGCGTCTTTCTTCGGGTGGATGCAATCGACCGGGCACGCGTCGATACACGCGGTGTCCTTCGTGCCGATGCAAGGTTCTGCGATAACGTAAGCCATTGTCTCTCCAGGGCACAGATCCAAAATAGAGCCGCGCGAGGGGTAACGCCCATTATACCGTGCAGACGCTTCTTGCCGCGCGGATCGGGTCGAAAGGCCCGATTTCAGCGCCAGATGGGGGAAATCCGGGGGCGGCCCGCCATGCTACGCTTCCCATGGATGGCCACCAAAGCGCAGATCACGGCCGAGCAGTACCTGCATATGCCGTTCGACTACGACGCCGAGTACGTTCGCGGCGACATTGTCGAGCGAAGCTCGCCAGACCTGATCCACGGAAGAATCCAGTTCCTTATAGCTCAAGCGCTGGTACCAGTTACGCGGTCCCAGCCGCTGTACCCTTGCTTTGAGGTACGAATGCGAGTTGCTCCCGACGTTTATCGTCTCCCCGATGTGGCTGTGTTTGCCGGCGAACTGCCGAAGGAGAGTGTTCCTTCCACGCCTCCACTGCTCGTGATAGAAATTCTTGCCAGGGACGACCGCCCATCATGACCTCGTGGAAAAGCTAGAAGAGTACCGCGTCCGGGGCGTTGCTAACATTTGGGTGGTCGATCCTCTTTCCAGGCACCTCTCGCTCTACACCGAGGCCGGGCTTCACAACGCCTCCTCGCTCGCGCTCGCCGATTATCCATTCGAACTAACGCCGGCCGCTCTATTCTCCGATCTCTAGAACCCCTTCTCTGGTCGCGCCGCGGAATCTACGCCCGGCGCTTGCCGGTAGTGCGCTAAAAGTTTTAGCGCACTACCCGCTTGCCGGACCGCGACCATGGGCGTGGTAGCATCGGGAAATGCGGAGGCCCGTTTGCTCGATTTCCTGAAGCCGGCGGTGGCCGCCATCCAGGATTTTTACGTACTTTCCGGGCGTGCCGTCCGCAACCTCTTTCGAGGTCCGCATTACGTTGACGACATCGCGATCCAGATGGACGTCATCGGCGTGGGCAGCCTGCCCATCGTCATTCTGATCGGTTTCTTTAGCGGCTTCGTCATCACCATGCAGATGTCGCGAGCCCTGGCCCAATACGGCGCTACCGATCAGGTAGGCTCCATCGTGGCCATCACGCTGGTGCGGGAGCTGGGTCCGGTTCTGACGGCTCTGCTGGTAGCCGGCCGGAATGCGTCCGGCATCGCGAGCGAACTCGGATCGATGCAAGTCACCGAGCAGATCGACGCCATGCGCGCGCTTGGCACCGACCCGATTCAAAAACTGGTGACCCCGCGCATGATCGCTACCTGTGTCATGCTACCCATGCTCACCATCGTGGCCGACTTTGTCGGCTTGATAGGCGGCTACGCGATTGCCTACTTTTCGATCGGCCTTACCACCACCCAGTACTGGACGAGCGCGTATCAAGCGCTGGAATATAACGACATCGCTCAGGGCTTGCTGAAGCCCTTCGTTTTCGCCTTTATTATTTCCCTGGTGGGCTGCTTCTACGGCTTGCGGACCACCGGCGGCACGCAAGGCGTTGGCTTGGCCACCACCAAGGCCGTGGTTGCCGCCTCAGTTTGGGTCTTCGTGATAACATCTTTGATCACGCGCGTATTCGTGAATCTGCACTGATTTATGCTGCTGAAAAAGGCCCAAAACCGCTTGCTCGCGCGCGCGCCTCGGAATCGTGAGTTGGCATCTTCCGGTGCTTGCAGAGCCGCGGCCGTGAGGGAGCTGGTTCCGGTTTAACCGCGATGAGCGATCTGCCCAGCTCCCCAGGAAATGAATGTCTTCTGCGGTTCGAGAAAGTACACCTCAGCTTCGATGAAATCGTCGCTCTGGATTCCATCTCGTTCGAACTGCACGCCGGCGACACGTGCGTGGTGCTGGGAGCGGCCGGCAGCGGCAAAACGACTCTGCTCAAGGCCGCCATCGGGCTGATCCGGCCGGACGCCGGGAAGATTTACCTCTTTGGCGAGGAGATCACCGGTCTTAAAGAAGCGCAACTGTTCCACATTCGCAGTAAAGTCGGGGTGTTGTTTCAGGAAGGCGGATTGTTCGACTCGGTCACCGTTGAGGAGAACGTCGCCTATCCGCTGCTCAATCGGAGCGGCCAGGTGGAACCGCTTGCGGAAGTGGAAGCCAAGGTCAAGGAAGCGCTGCGGTTTGTGGAATTGGAACAGACGCTGGAGCAGTATCCGAGCGAGCTGTCGGGTGGAATGCGGCGGCGTGTCGGCATCGCTCGCGCGGTAGTGAGCGAACCGCCCCTGGTGCTCTACGATTCGCCCACCGCCGGCCTGGATCCCATCACGGCCAACACCATCATGGCGCTCATTGCCAAAGAGCGCGACGCGAAGAACACTGCCAACCTCATCGTCACGCAGCGCTACCAGGATGGGCAACTTATGGCCAATTTTCGATACAATCGCAGCAGCGGACATTTGGAGCCGGCATCCAATAACGGGGTGGAGGAAGGCGACGGTTCCAATCCGACGCGCACAATCTTTATGGTGATGCAAGATGGGCGGGTGGTTTTTGAGGGCACCCAGCACGAACTGGAAGCCTCCAAGGACGATTACGTCCAAAAGTTTGTGCCAAAACATTCATAACTTATGGCGATTCAGAATAGGACCACCTGGGCGCGACTCAAAGTGGGGATACTGGCGATCTTCGCCATGACCATCCTGGCGGTACTCGTTTTTCTCATCACTGGCCAGACCAACATTTTCGAACACCAGGTGATGATCTACACCTACATGGCCGACGCCGCCGCGCTCACCACGGGCGCTCCGGTAAATCTGGACGGCATTCCGATCGGAAAGGTTGAAACCATCCGCCTGTCCGGTTCCAAGGATCCCATGCGGCTGGTTCGAATCGACATGGAGTTGCCCGCGCATACACTCAAAGACATCCCTAGCGATTCGCTGGCTTCCATCAGCGCCGCCAACGTTCTGGGCACCAAGTACATCAACATCAAATCCGGAAAAGGCACCACCCCGGTGGGCCCCGACCAGGAACTTCCGAGCGTCAACACCGGTGAGATTCAGGACTTGGTGCAGCAGGGATTTGGCGTGCTGAACTCGCTGCAGGATACGGTTCAGCGCGTCGACAAGATTGTCGGCTTGGTGGAATCGGGAAAGGGCAGCATTGGAAAATTGCTGGTGGACGAAACGCTTTACAACAACCTGCTGGGTATCCTGGCTCAAGTTAAGGGCTTGGCCGACACCCTGAACAGCGACAAGGGGACGCTGGGCATCCTGCTGAATGATCGTGAATTGTACGACAATTTCCGCGCCACCTTGAATCGCGTCGACACCATGCTGCAGCAGTTGCAGGATGGGCAGGGAACGGCCGGCAAGTTTCTCAAGGATCCGGCCCTCTACAACGAGATTCAAGATACGGTCAAAGGGGTTCATCTGCTGGTGGATAACCTCAACGCCGGCAAAGGCACCGCCGGCCAGCTCCTGACCAGCGAGGACCTGAGCAACCAGCTGAAGGCCACCATCGGTAAGATCGACTCGATCATCGATAAAGTGAACTCCGGCCAGGGAACCATCGGCCAGTTGCTGGTAAATCAGCAGTTGTACGACAACCTGAATGGCGCCACGCGCGAAATGCACCTTCTGATGCAGGATTTCCGCGCCAACCCCAAGAAGTTCCTGCGCATCAAGCTGTCGATCTTTTAGAACATCGGCTTGAAATACCTGATCCCCAATGCCGACGACTTCGGCTTCACGCGCGACGTCAACGAGGGCATCGTCCACGCGCATCGGCAGGGTATCCTCACCGCCACCACGCTTATGGCCACGGGCGCGGCATTCGATCACGCGGTGGTGCTGGCGCGCGAGAACCGGTCGCTGGATGTCGGCGTTCATCTGGTTCTGGTGGGCAGCCAAGGTTTTCCCGACACCGTCTTTCAGTTGATTCAGCGCATCGCCCTGCGCCGCATCGATGTCTATGAGGAGTTGGCCGCGCAGGTGCGCAAAGTGCAGCGCGCCGGCATTCAGCCCACGCATCTGGATACGCACAAACATACCCATTTGTGGCCGCCGGTGCTGAATGCCGTGGCACGCATCGCATCCGAGTTTGGAATTCCTTGGGTGCGCCGTCCGTTCGACCTGCCGCTGCACGGCGGCGGCGTACCCTGGGGCCGTCGAGCGCTGAGTAAGACTCTACGGTTCGCGCGGGCCGGTTTTCATCGCGTTCTGGACCGCCATCAATGCCGCACCACGGATCACTTTGCCGGGTTTCAACTGACCGGCCGCTATGACGCGGCCGAGCTGGCGCGCCTGATTCGCCAGCTTCCCGAGGGCGTCACCGAATTCATGTGCCATCCCGGATTTTGCACCCAGGAATTGCAAGGGGCCCGAACGCGTCTCAAAGAAAGCCGCCGCCGCGAGCTGGACGCGCTCACCAGCCGCGAGGTCCGCAACGCACTCGAAGAATCGAGCGTAAAATTGGCCCGCTATCCGGAAATCCGCTAACTTGGGATCACCCATGCAAGCTCTTCCTCCTCTTATTGACCGCGAACTGCTGTTTGGCGATCCCGAGATTTCCGGCGCTCAACTTTCACCCGACGGCCAGTACATCGCATTCCTGAAACCCTGGAAGGGAACGCGCAACATCTGGGTCAAGAAGACCAACCAGCCCTTCAGCTCCGCCCGGCTGGTGACCACGGAGACCGCGCGGCCGGTGCCGGCTTTTTTGTGGACGCGCGACGCCAAGTTCATCGTTTACGTCAAAGACAACGGCGGCGACGAAAACTTCAACGTCTACGCCGTAGATCCAAGCGCCGCCGCCCCAACCGGCCCCTTATCGGATAACGACGCACCGCCCTCCCGCGATCTTACCAACCTCAAAGGCGTGCGCGTCATGCTTTTCAGCGCGCCGAAGACCCGTCCCGACCTGATCTACATCGGGCTGAACGATCGCGACAAATCCTGGCACGATCTTTACAAGCTCCAGATATCCACCGGCGAACGCACGTTGATCCGCCAGAACAGCGACCGGATTGCCGCCTGGATCTTCGATCTGCAGGGAAATCTGCGCCTGGCCCAGCGCGTCAAGGACTCCGGTGGCGACTCGGGCGATCAGGAAATCCTGCGCGTGGACCCCGGTGGATTCACGCCCATCTACACCTGCAACGTCTTTGAGACTTGCGACGTGATCCAGTTCCACCGGGATGCCCAACGGGCTTACATTCAAACCAATAAGGGCGACCTCGATCTGCTGACGCTCGCGCTGCTGGACCCTGCCACCGGCGAGATCGAGATCGTGGAATCCGATCCGTTGGGCCGCGTGGATCTCGATTCGGCGTGGTTTTCCGAAGCCACCGACGAACTGGTGGAAACTCAGTATTCCGACGATCGCGATCGCCGTTATTTCAGAGACCAGGCTTTCGAGGCGGATTATCGATGGCTGGAGGAGAAATTTCCAAGGGAGGAAATTTCGGTGAACTCCAACACCCGGGACGAAAGCCAGTGGCTGGTCGCCGTGCATGGCGATACGGAGCCGGGCGAAACGTATCTGTTCCACCGCCCAACGCGCACCCTCTCTTTTCAATACAAAATCCGGGAAAACTTGCCGCGCGAATCGCTCGCGCCGATGCAGGCGGTCCGCTACAAATCCTCCGACGGCCTGGAGATCCCCGCTTACCTGACGCTGCCAAAAGGAGTGGAACCAAAGGGGCTGGCGGCGCTGATGATGGTGCATGGCGGACCCTGGGCGCGCGATGAGTGGGGGTATAACGCACTCGCGCAATTCTTCGCCAACCGGGGCTACGCGGTTTGCATGCCCAATTTCCGAGGGTCCACAGGCTTCGGCAAAGAATTCCTGAATGCGGGCAACGCCGAGTGGGGCGCCAGGATGCAGGACGACATCACTTGGGGAGTGAAGTATCTGGTGGCGGAAGGCATCGCCGATCCGAAACGCATCGGTATCCTCGGCGGCTCTTACGGCGGGTACGCGACGCTGGCCGGCGTGGCCTTCACGCCCGACCTGTACAGCGCCGGGGTTGACATCGTGGGCCCGTCGAACCTGACCACTCTGCTGGGTTCGATTCCGCCCTATTGGGAGGCCGGCCGCAAGATCATGTACGCACGCATGGCCGATCCCGACACCCCCGCCGGCAAGAAATGGCTGGAGGAGCGCTCGCCGCTGTATTCGGCCGGGAAAATCAAAACGCCCCTGATGGTGGTGCAGGGCGCGAACGATCCGCGCGTGAACCGCCGGGAGGCCGAGCAGATTGTGATCGCGCTGCGCGATCGCGGATTCGCGGTGGAATACTTGCTGGCGCCCGATGAGGGGCACGGGTTTGCGCGGCCGGTGAACAATCTCGCGATGTTCATGGCCATCGAGAAATTTCTGGCGCTGCATCTGGGTGGCCGCTATCAGGAAGGCGGCTCGCCGCAGGCCGTGGAACGCCTGGGAGAGATCACGGTTGATCCGAAAACCGTGCTGCTTTCGCAAACCGTGGATCCATCCGCCGTCGGCGTGCCCCAGGCGATCGCAGACTTGCAACCGGGCACCTACAAGTACGACGGCATGCTCTCCATGGGCGATCAAGAGATAACGCTCAAGCTCTCGACCATCATTGAAGACGCGGGCGGCGTCTGGACCGCGCTGGAAAGCATGGACACACCTATGGGCGCGATGCTGGACACGGTGACGCTGGAAAAAGACAGCCTCACGCTCAAGAAGCGGATCGTGAAGCAGGACCCAGTGGCCATTTACCTCGAATTTGGGAATGACAAAGCCATCGGTACCATGGAGATGGATGGTGAGGATCGGCCTGTTTCTGTGGAATTGGCCGGCGCGTTGTTCGCCGATGGAGCCGGCTCTGCTTTCGCCATCGGATGTCTTCCGCTCGCCGACGGCTACAGCGCGGTCTTTCGCAATTTCGATGTTCAGAAGCAGAAGGTGAAGCTGATGCAGCTTCAAGTGGCAGGCTCTGAAAGCGTCACGGTACCAGCCGGCACGTTCGATGCGTTTCAAGTGGATCTCACCCCGGCCGACGGGGGGCCCGGCAAATCGACGATCTGGATCGCCAAAGAAACGCGCACACCGGTGAAAATAGTCAGCGTGCTGGCAGAAATGGGTGGCGCAACCCTCACCAGCCAACTGTTGGGCTGAATTCCCAGTACCTTCCTGACATCTTATACGTGTATAATGAAATTGTCGGAAGTGACCAGTGGGCGAAAGCCCACTTTTTTATTGCAGTAGATTATTGATGTCCGATGTCGCTCATCGCCAAAGAAGAAATTGTCGCGAAGATTGCGGAAATCGCCGAGCGGGTGGGCGATCCGGAAGGTATCGAGATTGTCGAGGTACAGCTTCTGGGAGCGGGCCGGGGCCGGCTCTTGCGCATTTTTATCGACCGGTTTGCTCAGTCGCCTAGGCCGGGCTCCGGCGAGGCTGCCGAGGATCGTCCGCTGGGCGTTTCGCATGCGGATTGCGAATTTATTTCGCACCAGGTAGGAACTATTTTGGATATCGAAGACGTCATACCTGGGGATAGTTACACGCTAGAGGTCAGTTCACCCGGCCTGGAGCGTAAGTTATCGAAAGCGAAGGACTTCGAGAGATTCGTGGGTCAGAAAGCCAAAGTCGTGCTGCGGGAGCCGGTGGAAAACCAGCGAAGCTGGGAAGGCAGGCTGGCCGGTATCTCGCAGGGCGTCGTTGCCCTGGAAATTGCCGCGCTGGAGCCAGCCGGAAGAGTCATCCACTTCCCGCTGGAGCAGGTCCAAAAAGCCAACCTGAAGTTCGACTGGTAATTCACTCCCAGACAGTTTGAGAAGAGGAAACAGTGGCTAGTATCTATCAGTCCATTGAGATTTTGAGCAAAGAGAAGGGCATCGACCCGCAGATCGTGATCGATGCGGTGAAGGACGCCATGCTGGTGGCGGCGCGCAAGCACTTTCGCACCACAGAGGATCTGGTGGCGGCTTTCAACGATGCTACCGGCGCGCTCGAAATCTACGGCGTGAAGAAAGTGGTGGAGTCTGTCCAGGATCCGGCGAAGGAGATTTCCCTCGGCGACGCGCAGCGGATGGATCCGGCAGCTCAATTGGAATCGGAAGTCCGGTTCCCCAAACCCACCGAAGCGCTGGGCCGCATCTCCGCTCAAACCGCCAAGCAGGTGATTCTACAAAAAGTTCGGGAAGCCGAGCGCGAGACCATTTATTCGGAATATTCGGGACGCGTGGGCGAACTGGTAAACTGCATGGTGAAGCGCATCGAAGGCCAGGACCTGATGGTCGACCTGGGGAAAACCGAAGCGCGTTTGCCCAAGAAGGAACAAAGCAAACTGGAAAATTTCAGCGTGGGGGATCGCGCCCGCTGCGTGATCCGCAGCGTGGAAAAGGCCGGGAAGAATGCGGGCGTAATCGTTTCCCGCGCCGCGCCGGAGCTGGTGATGCGGCTGTTCGAGCAGGAAGTGCCGGAGATTTACGACAATACCGTGGTCATCAAAGGCTGCGCGCGCGAAGCCGGCGAGCGCACCAAGATTGCGGTGGTGAGCCGGGACCGCGATGTGGACAGCGTAGGCGCTTGCGTGGGCATGAAGGGCATGCGCGTGCAGTCCATCATTCGCGAGCTGCGCGGCGAAAAGATCGACATTATCGAATTTTCGGAAGATCCGGTGGTCTTTGCCACCCACGCGCTCAGCCCCGCCAAGATCAGCCGCGTGTCCATCGTAGACGCGGCGGACAAGCACATGGAAGTGATCGTCGACGATACACAGCTTTCGCTCGCTATCGGCAAGAAGGGCCAGAACGTCCGGCTGGCCGCCAAACTGCTGAACTGGAAAATCGACATCAAGAGCGAAGAGGAGAAGCGGCAGGAAGTGGAGACCGCCATGGCGGCGCTGGTTCCGGCGGGCGCTCCGGTGTCCGTGCTGATCGATCATTCGCTGGCCGAAGATATCGTCGAAAGCCTGCTGGCGTCGGGCGTGACTACCGTGGAGAAGCTGGGTTCGATGACTCCCGAGGAACTGGAAGCCATCCCCAGCATCGGGCCGAACATTGTGGAGAAGATCCTGGTTGCAGTGAACTCCTATTACGCTCAGTTCGAGCCGGGCGTTGAAGCCGGGAGCGCCGACGCGGTGGCACAGGTAGCGGAGCCGCTAGACGGCGCGCCGGTGAGTAACCCGGCCTTGGAAATCGAATCCTCGGCGGCTGCGAATGGTTCCGAAGCGGCTGATACCGGCCAGGTTCCCGGCGCAAACGCGCCGGACGATAAAAGGGAATTTGATACTATGGAGAACTCGGAGGGGGTCCGTTAGGCGCAGCGCGATCCGGTGTTGCCGTTATTTATGAGTAAAATTCGAATCAATGAGCTGGCAAGGCAACTTGAGGTCCCCTCGCACGCTATCATCGACATGTTGCCCGAACTGGGCGTGAGCGAGAAGAAGACGCACTCCAGTTCCATTGATGAGCCAGTGGCTGAAATAATCCGGCAGAGGGTGCAGGGTGGAGCGGGCGCTGCGATGCGCCGCGAAGCTGACGCCTCTGTTGCTATCGCCGAGCCGGAGCCGGAGGAGCGTCATGATCCCTCCGCGCGGCAGCAACAAACCGCGCCCGCGCCATCCGAGAATCACACGCACACCGCAAGAAGCCCGGTACCCGAATTTGAAGCGCCCGCGCCAGTGTTCACGGCGGGGCCCGCCCAGGAGGCCCTCGTTACTACCCCCGTCAGTCCGTCCCCGAGCGCCCCGGCGAGTCCGGCTGCGAGTTCCCCGGCGAGTCCGGCTGTAAGTCCAATAGACGAACCGCCGCGCAGCAAGCCTGCGCCCCTGAGGCCGCCGATAGGGGCAGGTGGCGCCGCGCCGCTGCATCCTCCGTTACGCACCGGTCCGGTTCCGGCGCGCCCCGTTCCCACGCCTCGGCCGGGACAGATTTTGTCGGGACCGCGGCAGCCGCTGCCGCCGCCCACTCCCGCTGTCCCCATGCCGCCTGCGTCCATCACGCTTGCAGCGCCTCCAATCGTCCGCGTTGCGCAGCCTTCCCCGGCCAGCGAAACTTCTGCGCCTCTGGCCTCGCCCACTCCTGGGACGCCGTTGCGTCCGCAGCCGCGCCCCAATCTCGCCGGGCAGCCGGCGGCGCGTCCGATAGTACCCCCGCGTCCAGATATGGTGGCGCGATTGCAGCAACAGCAGACCCGTCCGGCTCCCGGCCAGGTTCAACAACAAGCGCCCCGGCCCGGGATGCCCACTCGCAGCGCGACGCCCGTACCAGGCCAGCCGATCTACCGCGGCCCTATTCGCCCCGGCCAACCCGTGATGCGTGGACCCGGTGTCGGCGGCGGCCCTCCCGGAGCGCCCGGAGGCCCCAGCGCCTTTCGCCGGCCGCGTACGTTGCATCCAACCTCGCCCCTGCGCGCGGAACCCGCCACGCCCATCCCCGCCGAGCAGCAGCGGCGTCATCAAGCCAAACCCGGCAGTCGCGACCGGCATCGCGACGTTGAACAGGAAGAGGGCCGGCTGCGAATGCCTTCGCGCCGCGGTGAGCAATCGGCCGCGCCGCCGCCCATCGATCGTGAGATCACCATTTCCGAGGGAGTCACCGTTAAAGAGCTTTCCGAGAAACTCGGCATCAAAGCCAACCTCGTTATCAAGAAGCTGGTGGAAAAGAAGATTTTCGCCACCATCAACCAGAATCTCGACGTAAAAATGGCGGAGGATCTGGCGCGCGAGTTTGGCGCCTCCACCAACAAGATCAGCTACGAAGAAGAGAGCACGCAGGAGATCACCGAAGCTGAAGTTACTACCGATAAAGTGCGGCGTGCTCCCGTAGTCACCATCATGGGCCACGTCGATCACGGCAAAACTTCGTTGCTGGACGCCATCCGTTCGGCTCACGTGGCCGATCGCGAGGCCGGCGGAATCACCCAGCACATCGGCGCTTACTACGTCGAGAAGAACAACCGCAAGATTGTATTTATCGACACGCCCGGCCATGAAGCGTTCACCCGCATGCGCGCGCGGGGTGCCAAAGTCACCGATATCGTCATCCTGGTGGTAGCCGCCGACGACGGCGTGATGCCGCAGACCATTGAGGCCATCGATCACGCCAGAGCGGCCGGCGCGCCCATTATTGTCGCCATCAACAAAACCGACAAGCCGGACGCGCAGCCCGAGCGCATCAAGCAGCAACTTTCCGATCGTGGTCTGGTTCCCGAGGATTGGGGCGGCGACACGGTGATGGTGGAGGTTTCGGCGAGAACGAAGAAAAATCTCGATCTCCTGCTGGAAATGATCCTGCTGGTGGCCGACTTGTTGGATCTGAAGGCCAATCCCGACCGTCCCGCGGTTGGCAACGTACTAGAAGCCAATCTTGATCGCGGCCGCGGCCCGGTAGCCACCGTGCTGGTGCGCAACGGCACGCTGCATGTCGGCGATTACTTTATTTGCGGCTCCGTGTTCGGCAAAGTCCGCGCGATGTTCGACGATCGCGGCGGGCCCATTCGCGACGCCGAACCCTCCATGCCCGTGGAAGTTCTCGGGCTGGACTCGCTGCCCGAAGTGGGCGACATGTTCCAGGTGGTGACGGACACCGCTAAGGCCAAGCAGATCGTGATTTACCGCGAAGCTAAGGCGCGCGACGTGGCCATGTCCAAGAGCGGCCGCATGACGCTGGAACAGTTCCATGAGCAGTTGAAGGAAGGCGAGGTTAAGGAGCTCAACATCATCCTCAAGACCGACGTCAGCGGAACGGCCGAAGTGCTGTCCGATATGATGCAGAAGCTCTCCAACGAAAAGGTCCGTATCCGGGTGTTGCGTAGCGCGGTGGGCGCCATCAATGAAAGCGACGTACTTCTGGCTTCCACGTCCAACGCGATTATAGTAGGCTTCAACGTTCGCCCCGAAAGGAACGCGAGCGCCCTGGCCGAGCAGGAGAAGGTGGACATCCGCCTCCACACCATCATCTACGAGCTCACCGACGAATTGAAGCGCGCCATGACCGGCATGCTGGAGCCGGTGTTCAAAGAGGTCTACCAGGGCCGCGCTTCGGTGCGCGAGGTGTTCCGTATCAGCAAGGTCGGCAACGTGGCGGGCTGCCTGGTGATCGACGGTCTGCTCAAACGCGACAGCGAAGTGCGCCTGCTGCGCGATAACGTGGTGGTTTTCACCGGCAAAATCGATTCGCTGAAGCGCTTCAAGAACGACGCCAGCGAAGTCAAAAATGGCTTCGAGTGCGGTATCACGCTCCGGAATTTCTCGGACATGAAGCCGGGCGACATTATTGAGGCCTTCGCCACCGAACGCGTCGCCGTGGAGACCATGGCGTGAGATGGCCAGCGTCGGTGTCCTGACCCTGGAATTACGCCTGGACGACGCACATTCGCTCAAAGACAAGCGTCACACCGTGAAGAGCCTGAAGGATCGTCTTCGCGCAAAGTTTAACGTAGCGGTGGCCGAAATCGACTATCAGGATCTCTGGCAGCGTTCGCTGGTGTCGGCGGTTACCGTTTCGGGCGACCGCGCGCATGCCGAACAAGTGCTGCAGTTGGTGGAGCGAGAAGCCGCAAATTTGCTGGGCGGCGTGTTGGTTGGGAGTAGTACCGAGTGGATTGAGTAAGAGGCATTCAGACATGACTATCGACGAACGAATCGAAGCGCTTACGATGAACCTCGAGCTAGGGATGAGAGAGATCGAAGCGCTCAGGGTGTTTCAGCAGCAAACGGCAAAAGAAATTGAGGCGCTCCAGGTTCTTGCCAAACAAGACGGCGAGAATATTCGCGCTCTGGTTCGTATCGCGGAGATCCATTGAGCGCCGCTTAACCACGCTTGAGGGCGACGACCAGTAGAAAAGTGAAAAGGTAATGCCGCACCGTACTGAGCGCATTTCAGAAGCTCTCCGCGAGGAACTGACCGAGATGATCGGCTACGAGCTCTCGGACCCGCGCGTGTCCTCCGCGACCGTCACCGGCATTGAGGTTTCGCCCGACAAGCGGCACGCCCTGGTGCGCGTCCGTGTGGACCAAGGCGCCGACGCTCCGCAAGCCATCGCCGCACTGGAGCATGCCGCCGCGTTCCTGCGCCGCGAAGTCGCACGACGCCTGGAACTGTTTCGAGTGCCGGAGTTGCATTTTGAGGCCGACATAGCCACCGAATTGGGCGGCCGCATGGAGCACCTGCTCAAGCGGATCAAAAAGGGCCGCCCTCGGGAATAGCATCTGCGGCTCCCGGATGCGGTGCGCTAACTAATTGAATTTAAATGCCAGGCGATCTTGGTTGGCTTCGTTTTTACAAATTCGGGGCCTAGCTATTGACAGTGAGGCTTGGTCCAAGCGCTACTATAATTTAGGCCGTTTAACGCGTCCAATCGAATGCTTATCCACTCACACATGCTCAATCTCGAATTCACGCCGGGAAATCGATGCGAATGACCTCGACGAACAGTCGTTTTTTGGATGCCTGCCGCCGCCGTCCTACCGATGTACGGCCTGTCTGGTTTATGCGGCAAGCCGGACGTTACATGAAGCAATACCGGGACATCCGCGCCAAGGCCGGGATCCTGGAGATCTGTAAACGGACGGATTTAGCCGCGCAGGTCACGTTGCAGCCGGTGGAATTTCTGGATGTCGACGCGGCCATCATTTTCGCCGACCTGCTGCTGCCGGTAGAGCCGATGGGACTGAAGCTCAAGTTCCTGGCTGGCGAAGGCCCGCACATCGACAACCCGGTCCGCACCACCGACGACGTGGATTCGCTCTCCATTTCGAACACCGACGATCTGAACTACGTCGGCGAGGCCATCCAGCAGGTGGTCCGCCAACTGGCCGGCCGCGTTCCCGTGATTGGATTCGTCGGCGCTCCGTTTACGCTCGCCAGCTACATGATCGAGGGCGGCCCTTCGAAGAATTTCGTCCGCACGAAAACGATGATGTATCGCGACGAAACCTTATGGCGTCGTCTGATGGGCAAGCTGGTGGACGTGCTGGGGCCGTTCGCGCTCAGCCAGGTGACCGCCGGCGCGCGCGCCATTCAAGTCTTCGATAGCTGGGTGGGCGCCCTGAGTCCGGACGACTACGTTCGTTTTGTAGCGCCCTATTCACGCGCGTTGATCGAGCGCATTCGAACGGGAAGCGTTCCGGTGATCCACTTCGGCACCGGAGCTTCCGGTTTCTTCCGCGAATTGCACGCCGCCGGCGGCGACGTGATGGGGGTGGACTGGCGCGTCAATATCGACCAGGCGTGGATGGACATCAGCTATCGTTCCGCCGTTCAGGGCAATTTGGATCCGGCCGTGCTCTTTGCGCCGCTGCCCGAGCTGAAGATGCGCGTGCATGAGCTGCTGAAGCGTACCGGCTCGCGTCCCGGGCACATTTTCAACCTGGGGCACGGGATTTTGCCCGAGACCCCGCCCGACAGCGTGCGCGCCGTGGTGGATTTCGTGCGCGAGTTCAAGATCTAACGGGATGCTGAAAAAGGCGAAAATCCGTTTGCTGACGCGCGCGGATCATTGTCGCGAATGCGTGTTTGCACGTGTTTACCGAGCCGCGACCGTAAGGGAGTCGGTTCCAAACGACTTTTTCAGCAGCCTGCTAAGTCTGTTTAGAAAAGCGCGTGCGGCGTAAGGTACTGATTGTCGGCGGCGGGATTTCCGGCCTTTCCGCCGCTTATTACCTTTCCAAAGCGGGCATCGCCTCTATTGTGCTCGAGCGAACGCCGCGCGTGGGCGGAGTGATCCAGACTTCCGTCCAACAAAGCTGCCTGCTCGAAGAAGGGCCCGACGGATTCATGGCCGCCAAACCGTGGGCCATGAATCTGATTCGCGAGCTCGGCCTGGCCGATCGGGTGATCGGCTCCAATGACCATACCCGCGTCACCTACATCGTGAAAAACGGAAAGCTGGTGGCGATGCCCGCGGGACTGGTGATGATGGTCCCCACCAAAATCCTGCCGATGGCCCAGACGCGTCTGTTCAGTTGGGGCGCCAAGATCCGCATGGGCCTGGAAATTTTCCGCCGGCCACGCGGACCCCAACCGGATCGCTCGGTCTACGAATTTCTGCTGGATCACTACGGCCAGGAGGCACTCGACTATCTGGGCGAACCGTTGCTCGCGGGCGTATACGGCGGCAACCCGCGCGAGATGAGCGTCAATAGCGTACTAGCCCGTTTTGTGGAGCTTGAGGCCAGGTATGGCAGCCTGACACGCGGAGTCCTGGCTTCGCCCCGTCCCCCTAACCCCGGCGGCTCGTTCTTGCAAACGTTAAAAGGCGGACTCGGCCAGTTGATCGAAGCTCTGCGGCCGAGCGCCAACATCGTTCAAGCCGATGTCGAGTCGCTGGAGCGGACAGCCGGGGGTTTTCGCGTGCGAGCCAACTTCGATTGGATGGAAACCGAGCAGGTGGTCATTGCCACGCCGGCGCATGACGCGGCGCGCGTTGTGGCGGCCTTGCAACCCGAACTTTCCAGCTTGCTCGCGGGCATTCCCTACACCACGTCCATCACCCTGGCGCTCGGCTATCGCAAAAGCGCCTTCGATCATCCGCTGATTGGCCACGGATTCCTGGTTCCCAAGAAGGAACGCAACTACATATTCGGCTGCACCTGGGTGGGCAACAAATTCGACTATCGCGTCCCGGACAACATGGTGGCGTTGCGATGTTTCCTGGGCGCAAATGCCATGCCGCTCAGTGACCAAGCGCTGGTGGATGCCGCGCGCGCCGAGTTGCGCGGCATCATGAATCTGGAAGCCGACCCGGTGTTTCACAACATCGCGCGCTGGCCCCGTTCCATGGCGCAATATCCGGTGGGACACAAAGAACGTGTTGAGCGCATCGAACAGTTGGCGCGAGCCATCCCCGGTTTATACTTAGCCGGGAACGCGTATCACGGCATCGGCATTCCGGATTGCGTCCGCATGGGCCAGGAAGCCGCCGCGAAGATTATTTCTGGATGTAAACCCGAACTTCAGCCGGCGTAACCGCAATCCGCTCGACGTTATCGGCAAGCTCGAACGGCTCATCGATCCGGGCGTTGGGATAAAACGGCAGCAAGAAATTCTCCACCAGAAAATCCAGCGGCGCGCCAGTCACAGCCAGCCCGCCGATCTCGACGCGCAACAGATGCACCGTCGCTTTGCCATGCGCCGATTCAATGCCGGCCCTGGCCTTTACCAATTTTTCGCCCTGAATCAATTTCGCGACCAGCCAGTTTGACTCAATCCCATTGGCATGCCGCACTTTTAGAAAATCGATCAGAGCCGACGCGCTGGCCTCGCCATTTCCCAACACCATGCCCGGCTGGCGAAATCCATCCTGGACGATGGTGGGAGCCTTCACGCGCACCCAAGCGTTGAGTTCCGCCGGAGTAAATCGAAACACCGATCCGGGCTTTGCTTTGCCGCTTTCAATCAGGTCCAACTTTTGGCTCACGCCAGCCGCCAGAGGATCGGCGGCGCGCAGAGGGAACCTCACACTCATCGAAATGAGGAGGAAGCCTGTTAAAATCGAGCGTGGAGAGACCACGATGAAATTAACTCACGTAGCACTTCTTTTGGCAAGCTGCGGCCTGTTACACGCGGCCAGCGACGCTCCCAAGCGCCTGGACGATTCCGCGGACATGCTCACCGAGATCATGTCCGCGCCCGACAAAGGCATCCCTCAAGACCTGCTGGCGAAGGCCCAATGCGTGGTGCTGGTCCCCGGGCTCAAGAAGGGCGCGTTCATCGTCGGGGCCAAATACGGCAAGGGATTCATGCTATGCCGCAAGCCCAGCGGCGTTGGTTGGTCTGCGCCGGCTGCGATTCGGGTGGAAGGAGGAAGCGTTGGATTCCAGATCGGCGGTTCGGAAACCGATGTGGTCATGCTGGTAAACAGCGAACCGGGCGCCAAGAAACTGCTTGAGAGCAAATTCACCCTGGGCGCCGATGCATCCGTGGCCGCGGGCCCGGTGGGTCGCACTTCGTCGGCGGAAACGGACGCGCAACTGCATGCCGAGATCCTGACTTACTCCCGTTCGCGCGGCGCCTTCGCCGGAGTAGCGCTGCAAGGTGCGACGCTCCGGCCCGACGAAGACTGGAACAGAGATCTGTATGGTTCCGCCCTCACGAATAAAGAGATCGTTATGGGCAACACGCCGGCTCCAGCCGCGGCGGCGAGATTGATCTCGATGCTCGACAAATATTCGAGCCGAAAGTAGCTCACGCTTGGAGCCACGCGTCGGGTGGCAGCGGCACACCGTTTACGTCCAGGCGGAAATGTCCGCCGGCCGGCAAAGCGGGCAATGGAATCTCGAGAATTCGTTTTTTCGCAGACTCAACCGACGGATCGCCTAGCAAGACGCTGAAAAGGGCGATAATTCGTTTGCTGACGCGCGCGGCTCATTGTCGCGAATCCGTGCTCGCACGTGTCCACCGAGCCGCGACCGTGAGCGAGTCGGTTCCAAACGACTTTTCAGCATCCTGCTAGCCCAACTTTCGCAGTTGGGGACATCTGAGACCGGGAGTGCCTTTGTTTTCAATAGAGGCATTCCAAAGGTCTCCACTACATTTCGAGCTGGGGAAAAACGCCGATGGCTGCGGTGCTGATGCGGGGAGGGGGCTGCTGCTGAAGAACCAGACCGAGCTGATGCAGCATGATCGCCTGCTCAGGGTCCG
>Ga0302326_10008310_pt1 | contig 22925 bp, 5 predicted proteins | sample Palsa_T0_3_FD_202264 | JGI IMG/M metagenome (GOLD analysis project Ga0302326, IMG submission 202264) | Peat permafrost microbial communities from Stordalen Mire near Abisko, Sweden - Palsa_T0_3 | ecosystem: Environmental > Terrestrial > Soil > Palsa > Peat permafrost | place: Sweden: Abisko... | reverse complement strand
GCGGCGCAGTTCCGGTGTCATGGCGACATAGGCGTGCGCCTCGATGCGGTTGCCGGAATCGTCCGCGTAGGCTGAAATTTCCGCGCTGCCAGGTATGTAAGACGATTGCAGCCGAAGCGTGGCCTCACCCCGCTTTAGAGACAGACTCTGCGGGCCGTAGTTCCCCTGTGGCTGCTCCGTTGCCCGGCCCTCCACCGAGTTCGACAAACTGGCAGCGCTGGCGGTGCCCGCGGCAGAAGCGCCGGGTGTGGTTAAACTTGCCATGCTGCCGGCGATGGCCTGCGAGAGTACGGAAGAGCCGGCCGGGGCAATGCTGCCAGTGCCAGCCCCGCCGGTAAATTGGCTGCCATTGCCTCCGGCACCGGCGCCTGCGCCGATGTTGTGCAAGTCCAATGCCGGAGAATCGGCCGCCCCCCGCGCCGGGTTGGCCGCTAAACTCTCGGGATTTTGCATCCCCGGCGAAACCTCACCGGGCTGCTGTAGCTTTCCTCTGGAAGTCTCAACCGTGAGCAATTCGTCAACCGCCGGTTTGCCCCAGGCGTCGTATGCGCGCACCTGAAGAGCAGTTGCATCGCGACCGTTCGCAATTAGATCCCGGCTCGCCGGAACAATCTCAATTCGTCTGGCGGGACCGCTGTGATGGAAAGAGGCGTCGAGATGCTTTCCGGCTTCACCGCGCGGACCAACCGCTGAGGCATGGATAGTATTTGGACCCGCAGGCAAGGCAAGATCGGAAAGCGTGTAGGTAGCCGTTCCGGTGCTTTCCTGGACTACCGGACGAAGCTTTGTTGTGTCCACATGGTGGCCGTTAGCGTTAATTGCTATCTTCCAGGACTTCGCAACCGAGACGACTAAATTTACCTTCGCTGTCGTCGCTGCCTCGCCTTGAATCGGACTGAGCAGGACAATCCCCCCTGGAGCGACCGGCCCCTGCACTTCGCGCATATCCCGCGCCAATATGTCGGCGGGCTTCTCCGATAGGTTCGATACCGGCTGAGCCTTCACAGGCGCGGGATTGAACGGCTTAGCGCCCGGCAACGCCCGGAGGGCAAAGTTCTGCCGCAGAAGAGCGCCTCCACCCAGCGGAGTTCGCAACAATCTGATCGGCGTCTCATTTTGACGCTCGCCTTCGTTGTCGATGACGTAACCGGCGGGCATGCTGGTGGTATCGAGCGAGATCGCAACGGAACCTTGGCCCACGGATGGAATGCTGTACAGGCCCTGAGAATCCGTAGTCGCCGATTGTCCATCGGACAGATAAACGCGCGCGCCGGGAACCGGCACATCCCCGGCGTCGAAAATGTTGTTCGAATTCGTGTCCACATAAACGCGCCCGATCACCGGCCGCTGGGAAAGCAGCGAACTTTGATTCACGTTGACAGACACGCGCGCGCTGACCGGGCCAACGTGTTGTCCGGTAGGCGCAAGCCCCGAAAGCTCCGAAACGTCCAGGTGTCCGCCTTGCGCCACATCCGAGCCGATGCGCGCCCGGTAGACAAGTGTGACCAGACCGTGCGCCGGAATTTGTCCCAGCGAGAAAGCTAGTTGTGAGCCGTGAATAGCGGGCAGGATTGCCTGCGCAGCGGCGGCACCGGCCTGAATGCGAGCGCTTCCGGGGACGTAACGGAATGAGGCCGGCAAAGTTGTTTGTAGCTGGGCGTTCAGCGCCGCTATCGCCGATGCGTCGATGGATTGCAGCGTGAACGTGACAACATCGCCCATCTCAGCCGAGCTTCGATCTGCCGTTTCCGCCAGTTGCAGGACAGGCAGCGCCGGAATGACGATGTTGGTGGTGTCGCTGGCCGTGTCATTAGAGGTGTTGATTTCCCCTCCGCCTTGGACCGTAGCGGTGTTTTGCAGCGATGCCGCCGCGTCGGGAGCGATGTTAACTCCGAGGGTGATGACAGGGTACGATCCCGCCGGCGCCAGCACATCGGACCGGCTGCAACTCAGCGTAGCGCCGGCAGTGGAGCAATTCCAGCCCGTTCCCGACGCCCCGTTCGGCGTCAAGCCGGCGGGCAAAACATCGGTCACTGTCACCGCGCCGCTGGTTGAATTCTGGCCTTGGTTGGCGATGAGTACCGTGTATTGGCCCGTAAGCCCCTGGGTGAAGTCGCCCGTGTGCGATAACCCAATAGTCAAATCGGCGTAAATCGCGGCTACGATCACGATAGGCACAGCGGCAACGTCGTTCGTCAGGTTGACTTCGCCCCCGCCACCGACGCGCGCGCTATCGGTCAGCGACGTGCCCGCGTTTGCCGCGACACTCACCACTATTGCAATCGCCGGAAGGGAGGAGCCACTTGCCAGCACGGCACTTTGCCCGCACGTCACAACCTGACCGGCGATAGAACAACTCCAATTTCCGCCGGCCGCCGCTCGGGATGAATTTGGGTGAGCAACCGTGCCGGCTGTCAGGCCCGACGGACTCACGGTGCCAGCCGAGATGGGTGTCAAGCCGGCAGGCAGGGTATCCACTACAGTGATGAGAGATCCGTTGGTCGGGCTCTGCCCCACGTTGCTTACCGTAAGCAAGTAAGTCCCGGTGCCTCCCTGGCGAAAGGTCCCCTGGAGTGCTTCCGAGATGGTGAGATCAGGTGGGCCAGTGGTAACAATCGGAACGGCGGCCTGGTCGTTGGATGGGCTTTGGTCGCCGCCGCCGCTTACCGCCGCCACCAGCGAGAATGTGGCAGGCGCGGCGGTAGTAACCTGCACGTTGACTGTTATAGAAGAGTAGGCCGTATGGCCCGGCAGTTGATCGCTCCTCTGGCAAGTTACCGTTTGCAGACTTACCGTGCATGTCCACCCGCTTCCAGACGCCTGGGCCGGTACCACGCCGGCTGGGAGCGTCTGCGAAACAACAATCGGCGATCCGTTTGTCGGCACAGTGGAATTGTTCGTCACCGCGATTGAATAACTGTTAGCTGTGCCCAAGACCATGGAAGCATTGGCCTGCAAGCTGATAGCAAGATCGGGAATAGCCGCGAGTTGTATAGTGTCTTGCGCCTGATCGTTAGCCGTGTTCTGTTCGCCGCCGCCAGCCACATTCACCGTATTAATAACTGTCATGCCGGCGGCCGCCCCCGTAGAAGTGACAAGCGAATGAATGGGCGCGTAGGATAACCCCGCCCCTAGAGCATCAGAGCGCGTACAAGTCACAACCTGTCCCGCGATCGAGCACGTCCAGCCAGTACCCGATGGATTAGCGGGCACAAGTCCCGCCGGCACCGAATCGGTTACGGTGACTATTCCTGTCGAAGGCGCACCGCCGAGATTTGTAGCTGTCATCGTGAACGCACCCGGATCAGCCGGGGTGAAGCTCCCTGTGTGCGATGTCGATATCGTCAGATCCGGTACACCGCCGATCATGGTGACGATGGTGGCGCTGTCGTTGCCGGTATTGAGTTCTCCGCCGCCTGAAACCACGCCGGTATTCGTTAATGAGCCTGGCGCGTTGGACGCGATGGCAACCGTAATGGCGGTGGGCGGATAGCTGGATGCTGCCGCCAGCGCATCTGTTCGTGAACAGGTGACGGTCTGACCGGCGACAGCGCAGGTCCAACCGGTTCCGGCGGCTCCGGTGGGTGTCAATCCTGAAGGGATTGTGTCGCTGACCGTAACTGCGCCTGTCGTGGCCACACCCCCCGCATTGTTCACTATCAGCCGATAGGTTCCGCTTCCGCCCTGGGTAAATTGGCCGAGTGGCGACATGCTGAGCGTCAGGTCCGAGGCGAGCGTGGTGGCGCTAGTTATGGTGGCGGAATTATTCGCCGGGTTCACGTCCCCCCCGCCGGACACGGTGGCAGTATTGACGACGGACGCCGGCGCATTCGAAGCAACTTGGCAGCCAAGACTGATGGCCGGATAGCTTACGCCCTGTGCCAGGCTATCCGCCCGCGTGCAGGTCACAGTCTGCCCCGAAATTGAGCAGGTCCAGCCAGTGCCGCTGGCCGATACCGGCGCGATGCCGGCCGGAAAAGTATCTGCCACCGTTACTTGACCCGCACTCGCCGCCCCGCCCACGTTCGAACTCGCTATTGAATAGGCGCCGGCCTGACCTTCGACCAAAGCGCCGTTCACGCTCAGCGCGACGGTAAGATCCGGGCCTAATCCGACCGTCACCGCGTTGGTGGCACTGTCGTTGGACAGGTTCAGCTCGCCGCCGCCTGAAATGGTGGCGGTGCTGGATAGCGCTCCGCTCGCCGCCGCAGCGATGGCCACCATTGCGGTAATCGCCGGGTAACTGGCAGCGACTGGTAGGCCATCGTTTCGTGTGCAGGTTGCGCTGGCAACAGTCTCCGAGCAACTCCAGCCAGTGCCGCTCACGGAGGTGGGAGCGATGCCCGCCGGGAAACTCTGACTGACCGTAACCGTTCCGGCGGAGACCGCTCCACCCACATTTGAGGCCGTGATTGTATAGCTGCTTGTGCCACCTTGCGTGAACGTTCCGCTATGCGTCAGCGAAATCGTAAGATCGGGCGTGGCATTCACCGCTGAAGTCACCACGGCGGAGTCATTGCCGAGATTCGTCTCGCCACCGCCGCCCACCGAAGCTGTGTTTGCAATACTCGCGGCCGCGCTGTTGCTCACGGACACTGTAATAACAACCACTGGCAGACTGGCGCCCGCGGCAAGAACAGCGGTGCCGCGGCAGCTTACCAGTCGGTCGCTGAGGCTGCACGTAAAGCCACTGCCGGAGGCCGCGCTTGGCGTTAACCCGGCCGGCAGCAGATCGCTCAAAGTAATGGCGCCGGTTGTCGCTGCGCCTCCCTGATTGCTGGCTGTCAGCGTGTATGTTCCAGTGCCTCCCTGCGCCAACGGAGTCGCTGTCATCGTCAGCGTCAGGTCGGGAAGCTGCGTCACCGGACTCGCTATCGTATTGGAGTTATTGGCTGGATTGATGTCGCCTCCGCCCGCGGTGGTGGCCGTATCCGAGACTGTGGCAAGAGCGTTAGCCGCCACGCTGACCGAGACTGAAATAACCCCGTAACTCGCACCCGCCGCAAGCACATCCGCGCGCGTGCAGCTAACCGTTTGCCCGCTGACGGCACAGGTCCAGCCAGTGCCGCTCGCAGCCGTCGGCGTGATGCCGGCTGGAAGAGTATCCGCCACCGTTACTTGACCCGCACTCGCCGCCCCACCCACGTTCGAACTCGCAATTGAATAGGCGCCGGCCTGACCTTCGACCAAAGCGCCGTTCACGCTCAGCGCGACGGTAAGATCCGGGCCCAATCCGACAGCCACGGCATTTGTGGCGCTGTCGTTGGACAGGTTCAGCTCGCCGCCGCCTGAAATGGTGGCGGTGCTGGATAGCGTTCCGCTCGCCGACGCAGCGATGGCCACCGTTGCGGTAATCGCCGGGTAACTGGCGCCGGCAGGCAGGACATCACTTCGCGTGCAGGTTGCGCTGGCAACCGTCTGCGAACAAGTCCAACCAGTCCCGCTCACGGAGGTGGGAGCGAAGCCCGCCGGGAAACTCTGACTCAGGCTCACCGGCCCGCTCGAACCTCCTCCGCCGACGTTTGAGGCCGTGATTGTATAGCTGCTGGTGCCACCTTGGGTGAACGTTCCGCTATGCGTCAGCGAAATCGTGAGATCGGGCGTGGCATTCACCGCTGAAGTCACTACGGCGGAGTCATTGCCAAGATTCGTCTCGCCGCCGCCGCCCACCGAAGCTGTGTTTGCAATACTCGCGCCAGCGCTGTTGCCCACGGACACGGTAATAGTAGCCACGGGCAGACTGGCGCCGGCCGCAAGAACACTGCTGCCACTGCAACTGACCAGTTGGCCGCTGAGGCTGCATGTCCAGCCACTGCCCGAGGCCGCGCTTGGCGTTAGCCCGGCCGGCAGCAGATCGCTCAAAGTAATGGCGCCGCTTGTCGCTGCGCCTCCCACATTGCTGGCTGTCAGCGTGTATGCTCCAGCGCCTCCTTGCGCCAACGTGGTCGGTGCCACCGTCATCGTCAGCGTCAGGTCGGGAATCTGCGTCACCGGACTGGATTTCGTATTGGAGTTGTTGGCCGGATTCGTGTCGCCCCCGCCCGCGATGATGGCCGTATCCGAGACAGTGGCGGGAGCGTTAGCCGCGACGCTCACCTGGACCGAAATTACCCCGTAATTCGCACCCGGCGCAAGCACATCCGCGCGCGTGCAGCTAACCGTTTGCCCGCTGACGCTACAACTCCATCCGGTTCCGCTCGCAGCTGTCGGCGTTATGCCGGCTGGAAAAGTATCTGCCACCGTTACCTGACCTGCACTAGCGGCACCGCCGACATTCGCGCTGGCAATCTGGTAAGTCGCCGCCTGTCCCTCGACCAGCGATCCAGTTAAGCTGAGAGAGATATTAAGATCGCAGCCAAGTCCGATGGTCACGGTATTCGTTGCCGAATCGTTGCCCGTATTGGTTTCGCCGCCTCCGCTCACTGTGACCACGTCGATGGATGACGAAGGAGCATTGTTTGCAAGATTGACGTTGTAAGTAATGGCAGGGAACGCGGAGCTGCTATTCAAAGCGTCGCTGCGGGTACAGGTTTCGGTCTGGCCTGACAAGGTACAGGTCCATCCCGATCCGCTTGCCGAACTCGGAGTCATGCCGATTGGAAACACATCCGCCACCGTCACCAGGCCACTGCTTGCCGCGCCCCCCACATTGCCGACACTGGCCGTGAAACTAACCGGGTTCCCCTGCACAAAGCCGCCGCTGTTGGTCAAGCTGACAGTCAGGTCGGGAACGCCGGTAATAGAAACCGTATCCGTGGCGGAGTCGTTCGCCAGGTTCGATTCGCCTCCGCCTGAAACACCGGCTGAATTCGTTACACTGCCCGTTGCGGCGGGTGAGATGCTCGCGGTTAGGGTGATGGCCGGGTAGCTCTGGCCGGCTGCCAGCGCGTCCGAGCGGCTGCAATTCACGGTCTGGCCCACGATCGGGCAACTCCAGCCCGGCCCGCTGGCACTCACCGGCGTGAGACCTGCCGGCAACGTGTCCGCAACCATAACCGGACCGGAAGAAGCAGCGCCCCCCACGTTGCTTGCAGTCGCCGTGTAGGTGCCGGAACCTCCTTGGGCGAAAGCCCCCACATGCGCGATTGCGAGGGTCATATCGGGGACCTGCGTTATCGGATTGGTGTTCGAAGCAGTGTTGTTGGCGCTGTTCACATCACTGCCTCCAGAAACGGTGGCTATATCTATGACGCTGGTAGCGGCGGTGGTCGCGATGCCAAACGCCACTGAGATTGGCGGGAAGCTGCCGCCGGCAGCTAAAGCGTCTGAACGGGTACACGTCACAACCTGTCCGCTTACCGAGCAACCCCAGCCGGCGCCGCTCGCCAATGTGGGCGTAAGTCCGTTGGGAAGCGTGTCTGTGACGCTAACGCCGCCCACTGTCGCTACTCCGCCCAGGTTCGAAGTGCCAATGCTGTAAGACCCGACCTGCCCTTGCGCCCATGTCCCCACCGGGTTGAGTGTAATCGTTAAATCCGCTCCCGCGGTGACGGTTGCAACACTCGATGCGGTATCGTTGGCGGTGTTGGTTTCCGCACCGCCGGAAATCGTCGCACCGTCGCTATAGGAAGCCGCTGCATTCACGGCGGCTGTGACGGCAACGCTGATGGGAGGATACGCCGCGCCAGCCGCCAAAGCATCTGCCCGGGTACAGGAGACGGTTTGTCCGGACACGCTGCACGTCCACCCCGAACCACTCGCGCCCGAGGGCGTCATACCCGCTGGAAAAACATCTCCAACGGTGACAAGACCGCTGCTTGCCGCCCCGCCAACGTTGTTCGCCGTGGCGGTGAACGTACCCGCGCCACCCTGCACAAAGCCGCCGCTGTTGGTCAAGCCGACAGTCAGGTCCGGAACACCGGTAATAGAAACCGTATCCGTGGCGGAATCGTTCGCCAGGTTCGATTCGCCTCCGCCCGAGACGGCTGCTGCATTCGTTACACTGCCCGTTGCAGTGGGCGAGATGCTCGCCGTCAGCGTGATGACCGGGTAGCTCTGCCCGGCCGCCAGCGCGTCCGACCGGCTGCAATTCACGTTCTGGCCCACGATCGGGCAAGTCCAGCCGGTCCCGCTGGCACTCACCGGCGTGAGACCTGCCGGCAATGTGTCCGCAACCATAACCGGGCCGGAAGAAGCAGCCCCTCCCACGTTGCTCGCAGTCAACGTGTAAGTGCCGGAACCTCCTTGCGCGAACGCCCCCATATGCGCCAGTGCCAGCGTCATATCGGAAACCTGAGTGATCGGATTGGTGTTTGAGGCAGTGTTGTTGGCGCTGTTCACATCACTGCCTCCGGAAACGGCGGCTGTATCCATGACGCTGGCAGCGGCGGTGGTCGCGATGCCAAACGCCAGCGAGATTAGCGGGAAGCTGCCGCCGGCGGCTAAAGCGTCTGTGCGAGTACACGTCACAAGCTGTCCAGTTACCGAGCAACTCCAGCCGGTGCCCCCCGCCGAGGTAGGCGTGAGTCCGTTGGGAAGCGTGTCGCTGACGCTAACGCCGCCCACTGTCGCCACTCCGCCCAAGTTCGTGGTGCCAATCGTGTAGGAGCCCGTCTGCCCTTGCGCCCATGTCCCCATCGGGGTGAGCGTAATCGTCAAATCCGCTCCCGCCGTGACGATTGCAACACTCGATGCGCTGTCGTTGGCGGTGTTGGTTTCAGCGCCGCCCGAAATCGTCACAGCGTCGGTATAGGAAGCCGCTGCATTCGCGGCGGCAGTGACCGCAAAGCTGATGGATGGATACGCCGCGCCCGCAGCCAAAGCATCTGCGCGGGTGCAGGAGACAGTTTGTGCGGACACGCTGCAAGTCCACCCCGAACCGCTCGCGCCCGAGGGCGTCATACCCACTGGAAAGACATCTCCAACTGTGACAAGACCGCTGCTGGCGGCCCCGCCAACGTTGTTCGCCGTGGCGGTGAACGTCCCTGTCCCGCCCTGCACGAAGCCGCCGCCATTGGTCAGAGTGACCGTCATATCGGGTACCCCTGTAATGGTCACCGAGTCGGTTGCGGAGTCGTTCCCGGTGTTTGTTTCTCCCCCGCCCGACACCGTCGCCGTGGCCGTGACACTGCCGGACGCCGCTGAAGGAACACTGGCGCTGATTGCGATGGCCGGGTAGCTGGCGCTGGCAGCTACTGCGTCGGAGCGGTTGCAACTCACGACTTGACCAAGTACTGTGCAAGTCCAGCCAGTCCCGGCTGCCGCGGTCGGGATAACCCCGGCAGTCAGTGTGACGCCAACCGTCACGGTGCCAGACGACGACGCACCGCCAATGTTCCCCGCGGTTACTGAATACGCTCCGCTGCCCCCTTGTGCAAAGCTGCCCGAGTGCGAGATGGAAACAGTCATATCGGGAAGCGCCGCAACGGCGGAAACGTTTGACGCTGTATCGTTGCCGGTATTCGTTTCTCCGCCGCCGCTCACGCTGGCCGTATTCGTTATACTCAGCCCCAGGCTGCTGCTAAATGATACGGGCAGACTGATGACAGGATCGTTTCCACCTGCCGCCAGGGCATCGCTGCGTGTACAAGTGACGGTCTGTCCAGCAGTACCGCAAGTCCACCCGCTGCCGCTGGCATTTCCCGGAACAACGCCCGCCGGAAAGACATCCGACACGGTGCGCACTCCGGCAGTGGCCGCGCCACCCGCATTCTGCGCGATTAAGGAATAGCTGCCCGTCCCACCTTCGGCAAAGGCCCCCGAGTTGGTCATGGACAAAGTGAGATCGGCGTCGGAGATAACGGTGGTGACGTCGGAGGAAGAATCATTACCTGTGTTGAGCTCACCACCGCCAGAGACGATAGCCGTATTCGTCACGCTTGCCGCCGCCGTTGAACTCACATTCACGGACAGGCTGATGGCGGGGTAACTGGCGCCGACTGCCAAACTATCTGAACGGGTGCAACTTACCGTCTGTCCCGCCATACTGCATGCCCAGCCGGTGCCGCCGGCAGTCACCGGGGTCAGGTCTCCGGGAACAGCATCGCTCACTGTCACCAGACCGCTCGTAGCCGCCGCACCCACATTCGCGACCGCCAGCGAATACGCCGCGCCTTGCTGGCCCTGCGTAAAGTTTCCAACGTGGCTCTTGGTCACGGTCAAATCCGAGCTGGTGCCAATCGTGACCACATCGGAGGCGGAGTTGTTATTGACGATCACTTCGCCCGGGACCGCCACGCTGGCGGTGTTCGTCACGCTGTTGGCCGCCGTTTGCGACACGTTCACCGTCAGCGTGATGGACGGGGCCGAAGTACCGGCGGCTATCGATGCCGCGCGCGTGCAAGTGACCGCCTGGCCGGCGCTGCCGCAGGCCCAACCGCTTCCCACGGCCGACACCGGCGTCAGATCGCCCGGCAAGGTATCCGTGACGGTAACCGTCCCAGCCGTCGCGGCCAGTCCGCCGTTGCTCACCGTCAGCACGAAGGTATCCCCTTGCTGCCCTTGCGAGAAGTTTCCACTGTGAGTCTTGGTAATGGTAAGGTCCGGCTCCTGAATCACCGTCGTCGCGTCGTTCGCCGTATCGTTCGATGTCGCGATTTCTCCGCCGCCCGAAACCACCGCCGTATTGGTAACGCTGGCCGGCGCGTTCCCCGCAACTGTTACCGTTAGCGTAATCACCGGATACGCCGCAGCCGCCGCCAGCGCGTCCGATCGATTGCAAGCCGCCACCTGGCCGGTAATCGAACACGTCCAACCTGTGCCTGCAATGGACGTCGCTGTAAGACCGCTGGGCAAAGTGTCTGTGACCGTAACTGTCGCCGTAGTGGCAGCTCCGCCCGAATTCGTGACCGTGATGCTGTAGGCTGCCCCAGTCTGTCCCTGGGTAAAGCTCCCGCTATGCGTTTTGGTAATCGTAAGGTCGGCAACGGGAGTTACGGTGACGGTGGCACTCGCGCTGTTATTGCTCGGATTCGGGTCGGGTTCACTCCCGGTCACGCTGACGGGGTTGACGGCGCTACCCGCTGTATTCGCCGTGGCAGTGAGAGTGATGGTTGCATTCGCTCCCGTCGCAAGCGCACCTAAATTACACGTGACGGTTGTCGTGCCGGTACAGGAGCCTTGACTGGCATTGGCCGATACATACGTTACTCCGGCTGGAAGAACATCGGTCAGCGCGGTGGTTGCACTGGTAATTACGCCGGCGTTCGCCACCGTCAAGAGGTACGTGATTGTCCCGCCAACCGAAACGGAATTCGGTGTAGCCGATTCGGTCACCGATAAGTCGGCCCCCTGGCGCGAGGTGCTCTGCTGGTTGGCGCTGTTGTTTGCGGTGTTGGAATCGGCTTCGTTGCTGGTAACCGAAACCACGTTGGTGAAGGTGCCTATAGTCGAAGCTGTCATCACCATCGTGACAATTACATCGGAACCATTGGCAATCGTGCCGATGTTGCAAGTCACCGTACTGGTTCCCGAGCATGTCCCCTGCGTCGAACTCACGGATACAAAGGTGAACTGCGTCATTGGCGTATCGGTGGCCACAACGCCGGTTGCTACTGAAGGGCCGCTGTTGTGAACGTCTATGGTGTAGGTGACATTGCCCCCATAGGCCACCGGATTTGGCGAGCCGTACTTTGTGACCTGCACGTCCACCACCGCCGCCGCCACTGTACTCGTGGCGCTGGCCGAATTATTTGCCGAATTGGAATCGACTTGCGTTGCAGTGACGCTGGCAGCCGCCGTAATGGAGCCGGTCGTGTTAGGCATCACCACCACCGTCACTGTCGCCTGGCTGCCGCTGTTCACAGACCCGAGGCTGCAAGTGACCACTCCACTGGCCTGGGAACACGAGCCGGCGCTCGGCGTTGCCGATAGATAGGTGACGCTGGCCGGAAGGGTGTCCGTCACAGTCACCCCCGTTGCTTGGTTCGGACCGTTATTCTTCGCTGTCAGAACGTATGTCAGGTTTGTGCCCGCATCCACCGGCTGCGGCGTTGCGATGTTCGTCAACTGCATGTCGGCCACCGGCGTGATTACCGTGGATATGGTTGAGGTATTATTCGCGGTATTCGGATCTCCCACGTCGGCCGAAGCGACGGTGGCCGTGTTGCTTCGCGGTGTCGTCGTATTCGTGGCAATGATTTGAACCGTCACTGTCGCGCTCGAGCCGTTCGTTACCGTTCCCAAATTGCAAACCAGCGTGGTGCTTGCATTGCACGTGCCCTGGCTGGGAGTCGCGGAGACGAAAGTTGCGCTGGCAAACGTGTCCGATACGGAAACGGTGGTGGCGTCATTAGAGCCGTTGTTTATCACGCTCAGGGTGTAGGTGAGCGTGCTGCCCTCCACCACCGGATTTGGGCTCGCGGACGAACTAATGGCAAGGTCGGCCATTGTTGAAGTGGAAGCAACCGTCGTTGTGAGGCAGTTATTGCCAGGGACCGGATCGGAAGGGCTGGCCGCTGCCACGCACGGGCTGTTGGCTAGCGAGCCCGCGGAGCCAGCCGTGGCATTCAGAGTGATTGCGTTGGCGCTACTCCCGGAAGCAAGAACCGCCGCACTGGTGCAGGTGACTGTTCCGGAAGAATTCGCACAGCTCCAGCCCGTACCCGTTGCACTCACGTAAGTCAAACCGGCGGGTAGAACATCCGTGAGGGTGAGGCCCCCGCTGGTGGCAAAGGGTCCATTATTCTTGGCCGTAATGACGAATGCGACGGGTTTCCCCTCCGCTACCGGATTAGGTGTCACCGTCTGAGTCGCTATTTCCATGTCGGCGGATGGCGAGGCGATAGTCTCGCTGCCGCTGGATGTGTTGTTTGACGATACCGGGTCTTGCCCGGTGCTGGTGATGGTCGCGGTATTTGTTGCTGTCCCGGCGGTAGTGGAGGCCGTGGTGCTGATGGTGATTGTGGAGGAAGCTCCTGAAGCAAGCGACGCCGCCATGCTGCAGGTGACCACTCCCGAGGCTTGATTGCAGATCCAACCCGTGCCTGCCGCCGAGACATACGTCACGTTAGGCGAAAGCGTGTCCGTCACCGTGATACTCGCTTGCGCGCTCGGGCCGTTGTTCTTTGCCGTAAGCGTATACACCAGCGAGGCCCCCGTCGCGACTGTTCCGCCGGTCGGCGATTGCGTGATCTGCAGATCGGCGCCTGGTTGCACGGTGGTGCTGGTGGAAGCAGTATTGTTGTCTGAATTGGGATCGGCCTCGGTGGCGGAAATCGACGCCGCGTTTGTGACGGTTCCTCCCGTTGAAGTAATTTTCACCGTCACCACAACGTTTGGCAGCGCGCCCACCGCCGTCGAACCAGACCGGGTACACGTTGTGGTGCCGCTCGCATTTGCGCACGTCCAACCCGTTCCCGAGGCCGAGGTGTAAGTTGAACCCGCTGGCACCGGATCGCTGATGGTCACATTTGTTGCTGGGGAAGGACCGGCGTTAGCCGAAGTAATCGTGTAAGTGAGCGTTGCGCCTCCGACTACGGGTGATGGCGAAGCGCTTATGCCGATGCTCAGATCGGCGCCCACATTTACCGTCAGGCCCTTGCTGACACTATTGTTAGTTGTATCGGGGTCCGTTTCCGTCTGGGTCACACTAGCAGTGTCTGTGAAGGTCCCCGCCGTGGTCGTCGTCGCCACGATGTTGATGGAAGCCGAGCCGTACAAGGCAAGAGAGCCAATCGAGCATGTGATGGTGGTGGTGCCGGAACAGGTGCCTTGCGTCGGTGTGGCGGAGACCAGCGTAAGGGAAGCCGGCAACACATTCGTCACCACCACATTTGTCGAAGGGTCTGGCCCGTTGTTGGTGGCGGTGACCGTATAGGTGACGTTTGCGCCGGCGGTGACGGGATTTGGGGATACGCTGAGGCCGATAACGTCATCTGCGGACTGTCCCCAACTCAGAGCGGGCAATGCGCCCAGTGCCAGCAGCGATAACAGCAAAATCCGTGCGAGTCTGGGACTTACAAACGAGCGCGCACGGGTAAGCACAAAAAGAGCATCGGCTTGTTCTGCATTCAAGAGTAGAAATCTGACGGTGCATCGTCCTAAGATTATTCCGGACCTTACCGTTGATATCTCTGCCCTAATTAGGGTGTTGATATACCTGGCAAAAATAGGCTGCTAACGTTGCGGGTGGCCTTGTGCTTCGGTAAGTTGGAGTGTATGGAAGTTCATCTCACCCCTCAGACGGAGCAAAAACTCAAGGAAATCGCGGCGAAGACTGGGCGCGAAGCAGACGACCTAGTGGAATCTGCTGTGGCCGGATATCTGCAAGAGTTGACGCAAGTCGAGGAAATGCTTGACGGCTCATATGCCGATTTGGATAGCGGGCGGAAAAGGCTTTCCAGCGACGAAGCAGAGACATATTACCGTAGGAAGATCGCCGCTGAGCACGATGCATCATTTCGTGCTGCTATCCAGGAGGCGTTGGATGATCCGCGTCCCCTGGTCCCCCATGCAGAGGTAACGGCCCAATTTGCGACGCTGCGATCCGATGCACTCCGCAAGTGAAATAGTTGATTGAACTGAAATGGTCCCACTTTGCGATTGCCGACCGCAAAGAAATCTTTCAGCACATTGTCATCGACAGTCCCAAAAATGCCGCTTTGGTTGATGAGCGAATTGAGAGCCAAGTCAGTAGATTGGAGCAACTCCCTAATATGGGTCGTCCAGGTCGAGTTGCTGGAACACGCGAACTGGTCATTCAACGCACACCGTTTATTGTAGGCTATACAGTCAAGGACAACGTCGTATGGATTCTTCGTATTCTGCGCGGTGCCAAACAATGGCCGGTAAAGATGCCACTGCCTGAGTAAATTGTGAGCCGTGTCAGGCCCCTGTCACGACCAGCACGGATGCTCTATTTTGCCAGGTAAATGAGTACCCTAATTAGAGTCGCCTGACGATGCAAGAGGCCGTTTTTACCAAGATGATGGCCGCTGAATTCTGATATTCTCCCCGGAGAGCCACGTGGTAATTATGAAACTTTTTGGATTGACGAATGTTATTTGCCTTTTGATGTTGTCGTCTGGGGTGTTTGCGGCGGATCGGGTGAAGACCGCAAATGGCGTATTGGAGACGACGAAGCCGCCGAAAGACGGAGTGCGAAGCTTTAAAGGAATTCCGTTTGCGGACCCGCCAGTCGGGGATTTGCGGTGGCGACCGCCGCAGCCGGTGAAGAACTGGGAGGGGGTTCGGAAGGCGGATGACTTTGGGCCCCGGTGCATGCAGCACACGGGGCCGAATGCCGATTATTGGTTTCGCGGCAACGGCATGAGCGAAGACTGCTTGTTTCTGAACGTCTGGACTTCGGCTAAGTCCAGCAAGGAGATGCTGCCTGTTTTGGTGTATGTATTTGGGGGCGGGTTCCAGAATGGCGATGGATCGGAACCGCGGTATGACGGGGAGAGCATGGCGCGGAAGGGAATGGTCGCGGTTTCGCTGAATTACCGCACCAATATCTTTGGGTTCTTTTCGCATCCGGAGTTGACGAAGGAGTCGGGGCATCACGCATCGGGCAATTACGGCTTGTTGGATCAAGTGGCGGCGCTCGAGTGGGTGCAGAAGAACATCGCGGCGTTTGGAGGAGATCCGAAGCGGGTCACGGTGGCGGGGGAATCGGCGGGGTCGATTTCGGTGAGTGCGTTGATGGCGTCGCCACTGTCGCGGAATTTGCTGGCGGGAGCGATTGGGGAGAGTGGCGCGTTGATTTCGACATTGCCGCCGCGGCCGTTGGCGGAGACGGAGAAGGATGGAGCGCGGTTCGGTGAGTTGGCGGGGACAACGTCGCTGAAGGAGTTGCGGGCGATGAGTGCGGAGAAGATTCAAGAGGTGGTGGCCAAGATGGCTCCGCTGGGTGGCGGCGCCCCGGGAAGTGCAACCGCGCCCGCGCTGCGGTTCAGCGCGAATCTGGATGGGTACTTTTTGCCGAAGACGCCACTAGAGATTTTCGAGGCGGGCGAACAGGCGAAGGTGCCGCTGTTGGCGGGGAGTAATTCGCAGGAGATGGCAGGGCGCCTGATTCTGGGCCAGACCGAGCCGACGGTTGAGAATTTTGCGGCGGCGATTCACAAGCTCTACGGGGACAAGGCGGACGAGGTGTTGAAAGTATATGCGCCGAAGAATGATGAAGAGGTGATGCAGGCGGCGACGGATCTGGCGAGTGCGCGGTTTATTGCGCATTCGACGTGGACCTGGACCGAGTTGCAAATGAAGACGGGCGGGCACCCGGTTTATCGTTATTTCTATGCGCGGGTGCGACCGCCGTATCTTGGGATGCCCGGGCAGACTCCGCCGCCGGCGAATCCAGCCATGAAGGCGAGCGGTGCGGTGCATTCGGCGGAGATTCAGTATGCGATGGGGAACCTGGATTTGGACCCCCGCTACAGTTGGGATGCGGAGGATCACAAGGTTTCCCAGACGATGCAGAGTTACTTTGTGAACTTCATTAAGACCGGCAATCCGAATGGGGCAGGTGTGCCGGAATGGCCTGCTTATAGCGCGGACACCGGGTACATGCGGATGCGGATTGATGTTCAGAGCAAAGCGGAGCCGGAGCCTGATCGGGCGCGGTATCAAGTGCTGGATATGATTTTCGCTAAGGGGCAATGATTGCTTACGGCGCTGTCTTAGTCGCATGACGACCTTGAAGCTCCCTTGCCCGCACGGGATTGCCCGCATCGACTATGTTGCTGCCGGGGCATCTTCTATCTTGGTGCAGTTTCCCGACTCCTAGCCGGCCGTTTGCAACGCCGGCCTTAATCACTACACTAGATGATTGGAGGCTGCATGTTGCTCGACGGACGAGATCCTGCCGGCACTCGAATCTTCCGCTTTAAGGCCTTTATTTCCTATAGCCATGCCGCGGACGGCAAGCTCGCTCCCGCGGTACAAAGCGCCTTGCAGCGTATCGCGCGGCCTTGGTATCGCGTTCGTTCGATGTGGATCTTTCGCGATAAGACCGGCCTCTCCGTCACTCCATCTCTCTGGGGAGCGATTGAAGAATCGCTTAGCGGCGCAGAGTACTTCCTGCTAATGGCATCCCCCAAAGCGGCAAAGTCTCAGTGGGTCGAACAGGAGGTCGAGTGGTGGCTGTCCAAACGGGGAACAAAGAATCTGCTGGTGTTGGTCACGGATGGTGAGCTGTCCTGGGATCCACTGAGCAACGATTGGGATTGGGAAAAGACAACGGCGCTTCCCCGGAATTTAAGCGGCACGGCCACCCAGGAACCGCTGTGGGTAGACCTGCGGTGGGCAAAGGGCGAAGATAGCCTGTCGCTGCGCCATGTGCAGTTCCGCCAAGCGATTCTGGATATAGCAGCCACGCTCCTGGGAAGAGCGAAAGAGTCGATCGAGAGCGAAGACTTGCGCGTCTATCGCAGGAATCGCTCGACCGCTTATGCCGCCGTTCTCCTGATCCTTTTGCTGGCAATCGGAGCCATCGCCGGAGCGCTGGTGGCGACTCGCAACAGCATCCTGGCACGCGCCGAAGCAAAGCGCGCCGATACGGAAGCATCGCGCGCTAAGCGTAACGCCGACGAAGCAATCAAGAACGCCCAAGAAGCGGACCGGGAGAAGGACAACGCACAAGCAGCCGAAGCGCTTGCGGAACGGCGGCGTCAAGAAGCCGAGCGTGAGACACAAGTCGCTGAGTCCGGCCGCCTCTCGGCAACTGCGCTCTTAATGCGAAATGAGCACCTCGATTTGGCATCCCTGCTCGCGATTGAGGCAAGCAAGACCGCCGACACGTTCGAAGCTCGCAACGCGCTCTTTACGATGTACCAATCGAATCCCAGGTTAGAGGCTTACCTTCATCATCCGGCGGGCGTGCAGACGATTGCCTTCAGCCCGGACGGAAAAATGTTGGCCAGCGGCGGGCTCGATAACGCTATTCGTTTGTGGGATGTCTTCAAGCATCGGCCTTTAAGCGAACCGCTGCGCGGCCACACCAAAGCCGTTTGGGGCTTGAGCTTCAGCCCGGATGGCGGCCGTCTCGCGTCGGCGAGCCTGGATGGCACTGTGCGCCTGTGGGACGTGCCAAGCGGGAAGCAGGTGGATTGCAATTCAAACGGCGAGCAAAGCATGCTGACGGTCGCCTTTAGCCCAGACGGCAAGACACTCGCATATGCCGGTGGTTCGAAGATCGTATATCTGCGGAATCTGAACCATGGCAAAGACTCGGTGACGCCGCTCAGCGGACACACTGCTGGGGTGTTTAGCGTTGCTTTCAGCCCCGACGGGAAACTCTTAGCTTCGGGCAGTATCGATAAGACAATCAGGCTTTGGTTCGTCGCGCGCGAGCCGCTCAAGGTGGACGTCCTGCAAGGCGGCATGGATGAGGTGTACAGCGTGGCATTTAGCCCCGACGGAAGTACGTTGGCGGCGGCAACCAGTGATGGTTCCGTTTGGCGCTGGGATGTGGCAACCGAGCGCCAAGCCGGCAAGCCGCTCCATGGACCGGACAGGTACGCCAACAGCGTGGCTTTCAGTTCCGACGGCAGCATGCTGGTCTCTGGCGATTCCGATCGCTCGGTCCGCTTATGGGATCTGACTAAGGCCGAACCTTCGGCAGAAGTGCTCCTAGGCCACCGCGACGTGGTCTCCTCAGTGGCGTTCCATCCACGGTTCAAACTGTTCGCCTCCGCGAGCGATGACGGCACGGTCAGGTTGTGGGATGCGGAGACTCCGCTTCCCCTCAAAGCCGTTCTCTCCGGCCACAATAAGAACGTCGTCAGTCTCGCATTCTCGCAAGCCGGAGATGTGCTTGCGGCCGGAGACGCCGGGGGCCGGATCAGTCTATGGAATATGGGGGCCAGAGTGTCCTTTCAAGCGGCGCTCCATGGCGATCCAACCGGCGTGATCGCGCTGTCCTTTGATCGGCGCAACACACTCGCGTCATTGAGTGCGAGCGAAACATTAATGCTTTGGGAGGCCGATCGTTCAAAGCCATCCAAACTGCTTCCGTTTGGCGAACCCAGTGGATTGCTCCCTATCTCCATGGCCTCCGCGCTCGAGCCGATTCACGGAACCGTGGCCGTTGCAACTTCCGACGGCAGAATTCAACTGTGGGAACTGTATGGAAGCGACCCTGCCGGACGCCTACTCGACGCCCACTCGTTGGTGACATCGCTAGCCTTCAGCCCAGACGGTCGAACCCTCGCATCGGGCACCATGGCGAAAACAGTAGGCATATGGAATGTTCGTACCGGGAAACCAGCAGGCGATCCACTGCGGGGGCACGAAGGTCCGGTGGGAAGCGTGGCGTTCAGTCCCGATGGTAGGATGCTCGCCTCGGCGAGTGAAGATCACACCTTGAGGATATGGGATGTAGTTAGCAAGCGGCAAGTCGGAGAGGCGCTCCAGAGCCACACCAGCCCGATGAGCAGTCTGGTATTTAGCCCCGATGGAAAACTGCTCGCATCCGCCAGCCGGGATGGCACGCTGCGGCTCTGGGATGTCGACTCCCGTCAACCGCTAGGCGACCGGCTCGAGGGGCAGTCGACCGAAGTTTTTCGGCTTGCGTTCAGCCCCGACGGCAAAATTCTCGCTTCGGCCGGGGGCGATGGAAGCATCCGGTTGTGGGACATGAACCCAGCTTCTTGGGCCGCGCGTCCTTGCGCGCGTGCAAACCGCAATCTTTCGCTCGAAGAATGGCAACACTACGTTGGCAAAGGCCTACCATACCGCCGCACGTGTCCAGAACTCCCCCCGGGGTGAGCATCCCGAATGGCAGTAGCCGTTTAATGCGGCGGCCCGCGGCCGTCTAGAACCGCGGGCGGCGACTTCCCCGCCACGCAGTCCAAAGTAGTCCGGCGACCCGTTCAGGCCAGCGCTTTCCCGTACAGCACCAGCAGCCGGCTCCATGCCTTCTCGGCTTGCGGCTCGTTGTAGACGTGCGAATCCGGCGGGCACCAGCCATGCGCCGCGCCAGCGTACACTTCGATTTCCGCGGGCAGGCTGGCCTTGGCGAATGTATCTTTCAGAACGTCCTTATCCTTGGGCGATCGCGCGTCATCGTTTGCTGCGATGGCGATGAGGAATTGCGCCTTACTCTTCGCGGCCGCAAGATGCGGGCTGTTCGGCATATCTGTGACGAGTCCGCCGCCATGGAATGAGGCGACCGCTCCGACTCGGTCGGGCACCGCGCCCGCGGTACGAAAGGCGATCGGGCCGCCCATGCAATAACCCTGCGTGCCGATCTTGCGGGTTTTCGAGACGGAGGGTTGCGCGTCCAGCCAAGCGATGAAGGCTTTGGCATCCGTCGTCTGCGTCGTCTCGTTCAGGCCCTGCGCCAGCGGTCGCACGCTTTCGATCGGAGTAGCGGCGCCGGCTTCCGCCGTCGGGGCTTTCTTGACACGGTAGAACGGATTCACCACGAGCACCGAATAGCCCGACTCGGCGAGCCGTTTGCCCATCTGGCGAAATGCCGGCCGCAGCCCGAAGATGTCGGGCCACACCAGAACGCCGGCAGCTGAGCCGCTCGCCGGGTGTACGAAGTAGCAGTCCGCCGTGCTATCCGGCGTCGGCACATTCACGTCCGATTCGGTGACGGCAGCCGCGTTGGCGACTTGCGGCAGCATCATGGCCATGCCCGCTCCTAACATCATGCCGAATTGCTTGCGTGTTACCAAACCGAGACGCTCGTATTCCTGGCGATCCTTATCGAAATGATCCTGATCACACATAATCCGCTCCTTATAAACACCTTGTCACGCGGTCACCGGCGCGCGCGTTCGCTCCATTTTATACACTTATATCGCGGCTGCGTCAAACAACTTGCTGCCCCGCGTAGATTTCGGGAAAGCCGCTGTTTGAAAATCGATTTCTGGCACGACCCTCTTTAGCCCGCGAAGCAGTCGTCCGTCCAGATCTGCATCAGCCTGATCTGATCTGTGACTTCCCTTCGATTTTCGCCCAACCTTCGTATACAGCCATGCGTAGGGCGGCCATTCTTGGCAGCGCGGCGGTTTTCCAGCCGCCGCCAACGGATACCTCAACCCACAGTCACAGCCTGTTTAATCCGGCACCGCCGGAGGCTGGGCTGGCCTGTGACTCTCATGGCGGGCTCGCCGGAGCCGTGCAATCAGCTCAGCATTATTCTGTCGCGACAATTCGTTCTCCTGTTCGGCGACACGCTGGCCCTCCAGTAGATAACCGTCTATCTCGGATCGATTTGCCAGGTAAAAGGCAAGCGCACCGTGAACTTGTTCCAGGGTGACGGCCGGGTAACTCTCCACCATGCTCTCAGCCGACACGCCCTCGCGGAACAGATGCACCAATGAATCGAGAGAAACACGCGTGCCTGCGATCCGGTAAACACCCTCGATCTGCCTCACGTATTCCTTTGTCGCATCGGCGCGCCTCTACCAGTATCGTCGAATGCCGCCCGCGCACAAACACCCGGAACGACCTCTGGGGTGAGGAATACGGGCTGAGCCGCGACTGTGAAGGAGCGGTAACGAGAGGCTCGCTTTGAGATACTTCACCACGATGCTCTCCGCGAAGTCTGTTTGCATTGCGGCTGGAGCCTGTTGGCAGCACATGTGCGAACCAATCATGTTCACGCGGTGGCGGAGGCGGATGTTCGGCCCGAGAAAATCACGCGGCTTTCAAGTCGTACGCGAGCCGCAACTTGAATCGTCTGGGAGTCGATGAGCCGGATCGAAAGCGTTGGGCGCGCCATGGCAGCACACGCTGGTTGTGGAAGGATGAATATGTCCAGAAAGCCATCTCCTACATCGTCTCGGCGCAAGGCGAAGCCATGGAAGTTCACCGGGTAGAGTCGCTGTAGCGTACCGCTCCTTCACAGTCGCGGCTCAGCAATGCTACCCGGCCAAAGTCCTCACTTCTACGTCGCACGCCCTGACTTCTGTAGACTTGCTGTAGTAGTTTCCGCAGAGTTTCTCAGTGGGAAATCCTTTCTTTGAAGCGCCCATCCTGAATTCTCCCTATGAGTGCCCGTCGCGGCACTGGGAGCTGGACGGCGAGGGTCAGCCGACGCAACGGATCGTCGAAACGCGCCGCGACACGCGCTACGTATCGCCCATTCCACGGGCACTCCGGCAAACTGGCCCACAGCCGCAGAACCGGCTCACCTTCGGCGAGGGCGATGGCTTCACCGCGGCTGGCCAGGCGTTTGATCCCACGCCTCTGATCAGAGAAGTTCGTTCGCTGGTGGCGGTTTGGCGAACGCTGCCCAATCCGAGCGACTGGCTGGTCACTCCCGAAACGGCCCGCCTGCTGCAACATTGGAGGCATCATCCGTTCAGCGGCGTGCAGCCGTTCTTCTGCCAGATTGAAGCTGTCGAAGTCGCCATATGGCTGACCGAGGTGGCCCCTGTGCTGAATAAGCGCCCGGCGATTAAAAAGATTCTCGAGCATCTGAAAAATGCCAACGGCGAAGCCAACCCCGGCCTAAATCGCCTCGCTTTGAAGCTCGCCACCGGTGCCGGCAAAACCACGGTCATGGCCATGCTCATTGCGTGGCAAACGCTGAACGCGATTCGCAGACCCGATTCTCCAGGCTTCACGCGCGGGTTTCTGATTGTCACTCCCGGTTTAACGATTAAGGACCGTCTGCGGGTTCTAGAGCCGAATCACCCGGAAAGCTATTACAAAAATCGCGAGCTGGTTCCGGCAGATTTGGCGGGCGAGATGCAAAAGGCCAAGATCGTCATTACCAACTACCACGCCTTCAAACCACGCGAGCGCATGGAGATTTCGAAAGTCGGCCGGGCTCTCTTGCAAGGCCGCGGCAAACCGATCAAGACGCTTGAAACCGAGGGCCAGATCATCCAGCGCGCGATGGGTGAATTAATGAGCCTGAAGAACATCATGGTGCTGAACGATGAGGCGCATCACTGCTATCGCGAAAAGGTGCAATCGGCCGAAGAGCAGGAGTTGCTCAAGGGCGACGAAAAGGAGGAAGCAAAGAAGAACAAGGAAGCCGCCCGCCTGTGGATCTCCGGCCTGGAAGCCGTGGAACGCCAGCT